>OHKH01000547.1_pt1 | contig 14834 bp, 9 predicted proteins | sample 1568831 | NCBI WGS metagenome assembly OHKH01 (sample SAMEA3879581, study PRJEB24766) | human gut metagenome | biome: human-associated habitat; feature: feces | place: USA | collected 1985/1987
TCCTCCAAACCGACCCGCGTTCAGGGCTGCTTTGTGACCGACGGGGAGGTCGAGCGCATCATCGAATTTATCAAGCAGTCCGGTCAGAAGATGACCTATGACGAGCAGATTTTGCAGGAGATCGACCGCCATGCCGTTTCCGACAACAAGAAGAAGGGTGGCAAGGACGAGGGCGGAGGATTCTCAGACGAGGACGAGATGCTGCCCAGCGCGATTGAGATTGTGGTGGAAACCGGACAGGCATCCACCTCCATGCTGCAAAGAAGGCTGAAGCTGGGTTATGCGCGTGCAGCCCGCCTGATGGATGCGATGGAGGAAAAAGGCATCATCGGTCCGTTTGAGGGCAGCAAGCCCAGACAGGTGCTGATTACCAAAGAGCGGTGGATTGAAATGAAGATGGTCGCTGCGGCAAAAGCTGAGGATGACCGCAGAAATTATTGAGAATTACAAAGTTCCTTTTCCCGAATTTTGGAAAAGGAACTTTGTGTTTTTTGTTGAAAAAAAATTTTGATTTTTCCTCTCGACAAGCGGATAAGATTGTGCTATATATTTATAGACAGAACCGATTGGGGTCTTGTAAAAAGCTTTTTGGAGGAGGAATCGAGATGGAAAATATGCAGGACAAAGAGAATCAGATCATCAGCGGCGTGATTTGGAAACAGCTGCTGATTTTCTTTTTTCCGATTGTACTGGGCACCTTTTTTCAGCAGATTTACAATACGGCAGATGCGGTTGTCGTAGGAAGATTTGTCGGGACCGAAGCATTGGCGGCGGTGGGCGGCTCCACCAGCCAGATTATCAACCTGATTGTCGGCTTTTTTGTCGGACTTTCTTCCGGTGCAACGGTGGTCATCTCGCAGTATTACGGCGCAAGGGAGAAACAGGGACTGCAAAATGCGCTGCATACTGCGTTTGCCTTTTCGGTGGTGGGCAGCGTGGTCATCTCTGTAATTGGAATTTGGCTGTCCCCGATGATGCTTCGCTGGATGAATACCACCGAGGAGGTCATCGCACCGTCCACTACCTACCTGCGCATCTATTTTGCAGGAATCATCTTTGTCTTCATTTATAATGTAGGTTCCAGCATCCTGCGTGCGGTCGGAGATTCCCGCCGTCCGCTGTACTATCTGATTGTCTGCTGCTTTATCAATATTCTGCTGGACGTAGTCTTGGTCGTCTTTTTCCATATGGGCGTAGCGGGTGCTGCCATTGCAACGGTGTTTGCCCAGGGAGTCAGTGCGGTGCTGGTGGTGCTGGCACTGTGCCGCTCCAAGGATATTTTCCGGCTGGAACTCAAACAGGTTCGCTTTCACCGCGATGCGCTGGAGCTGCTGCTGAAAATCGGTCTGCCGGCAGGCTTGCAGTCGGTGATGTACAGCGCATCCAATATCATCATCCAGACCTCGCTCAATTCCTTTGGAACCAACACGATGGCGGCGTGGACTGCCTATGGAAAGATTGACTCCTTCTTCTGGATGGTCATCAGCGCCTTTGGTATCTCCATCACCACCTTTGTGGGACAAAACTACGGCGCGCGCAAGTTTGGACGGATGCGCAAAAGTGTGCGCATCTGTATCGGGATGGCAATGGGCGCTTCGGTAGCAATCAGCGCAGTCTTTTTGATTTTTGGAAAGTATGTCTACCAGATGTTCACCACCGATGCCACCGTCATCGAAATCGGAATGCACATGATGACCCTGATGGCGCCGGCGTATGCGGTGTATGTCTTTATCGAGGTCTACTCGGGTGCGCTGCGCGGTACCGGCGATGTGCTGGTGCCGATGCTGATGACCTGCGGCGGTGTGTGCGTACTCAGAGTGCTGTGGGTTTGGTTCATCGTTCCGCTCAAGCCGGTCATCGACACCATCCTTTACAGCTACCCAATCTCGTGGACGCTGACAGCGCTGCTGTTTATCTTCTATTATAGAAAGAAATGCCAGCAGTTCCCGGACAGCGACGAATAACAAAAACGACAGGAGGTTCTGCGCAGCTTGCAGAGCCTCCTTTTTATTTTGACAGATGAAAAAAAGGAGAATGAAAGTTATGTCAACAAAATTGGTTTTACTGGGAACAGGGACCCCAAACGCCTGCCCGAACGCCAGCGGACCTGCCTGCGCCGTGGTGGTGGACGATCGGGCTTATCTGGTGGATTTTGGACCGGGCGTGGTGCGGCAGGCATCCAAGGCATACTATAAGGGCATCGACCCGCTGCGACCGGACCTGCTGACCACCGCCTTCTGCACCCACCTGCACACCGACCACACGGTGGGCTATGCCGACCTCATCTTCACGCCGTGGGTGCTGGAGCGCAGCAGTCCGCTCAAGGTGTTTGGTCCCAAGGGTTTGCAGCGGATGACCGACCACCTGCTGCAGGCGTATGCGGTGGACATCGACTTTCGTCTGCATGGCTTTGAGCGAGCCAACGAGGTGGGCTATCAGGTGCAGGTGCAGGAGATACAGGAAGGTGTCATCTACCAGGATGAACGGGTGCAGGTGGAGGCGTTTGCCGTCAGCCACGGCACACTGGAAAGTTATGGCTATCGTTTTGTCACACAGGATGGGGTCATCGTGGTCAGCGGGGACACCGCACCCCTGCCGGTGGTCGCCGAAAAAGCAAAGGGCTGTGACATTTTGCTGCACGAGGTCGAATATGCCGCGGGCATCCGCTGCCGCCAGGAGAAGTGGCAGAAGTACCACCGCGAGGTCCACACCCTCAGTACCGACCTTGCCGCCATTGCTGCGCAGGCGCAGCCAAAGCTGCTGGTCACCACCCACCGCATCTACCACATGAACATCCAGGACAACACCCAGGACCTGCAGGCACAGATGGATGTGCGGTGCGCGGCAATTCTGGAGGAAATCCGGCAGGCGGGCTACGACGGCAAGGTGGTCAACGGGCAGGATTTGGACGTCTTTCCAGTATAGTGAACAAAGTGACGAAAATAAGGATATATTATAATAAAAAATTCTACACAGAATTGTCACAAAAGTTGTCACAACGTATTGTAATTGCTAAAAGTGGGTGCTATACTAAATGAGAAAACAGGAAAAAGCCCGGGCTTTTTCTCCGGTTTACAACCGGAGAAGGGTTGCCGAAGGGTTTTGTAAAATCAAAAGGAGGAATCCCAACGATGAACGGATTAAAGAAAACGCTGTCCATCATGCTGTGTGTGGCAATGATTGCAAGCGGAAGCTTCATGGCATTTGCGGAAGGGGAAAGCAATCCGCAGAATGTTACCGTTGTTGAAGGCGAAAACGGCGGTGAAAACGTCGGCGGCGAAGAAGACAAAGAGGCTGAAGACGGCAACACCGAAACCGGCACCGGCACAGAGGAAGAAAACAAAGAGCAGTCCGAGGCGCTTTTGGCAGCAGCCGGCGCGCTGAACAATCTGCCGCTGTTTGACAGCCTGACCGAGGACACCGACGCAGACGCTCTGCTGGCACAGGTGCAGGCAGCCAGAGCAGCCTACGACGCGCTGACCGAAGAGGAAAAGCTGCTGGTAGAGGAAGGTAAGCTGAACAACCTGCTGGATTTGGAATTCTTCTTTGAAAACCGTCCGTCCAACACCCCTGTGGATGCTCCGGTAAGCGAAGTGGTAGAGGCACTGGATACAGCTGAAGCGGCAGAACCAGGAACACAGGAAAAGCCAACAGTTGTAACCAGTGAAGAAGAACTGAAAGCAGCTGTTGAGGCAGGCGGCTGGATTAAGCTGAATGCAGATATTACAGCAAGCATTGAAATTAAAAAAGAGGTTCATCTGGACCTCAATGGAAAGACCCTGACCAATGAAGAAAACGAACCTACCATTTCAGTTGCAGATGGTGGTAGCCTGACTGTTGGCGGAAACGGTACAGTAGATAACGTTAGCCATGCAAAACCGGCAGTACTCAACCAGCAGGGCGGCACAGTGGTTTTAGACGGCGGCAGCTACGTAAGAAGCAAAGAGGATAGCAAGACAAATTCCTTCTATAATCTCCAGAATCTGGGTACTATGACCATCAATAGCGGAGTAAGCGTATCTTCCAGCGGAAACTTCTCCAGCTTGGTTGCAAACGGCTGGTATAATGGTAGTCAGAACACAAAGAACGAAGAAGCCAAACTGACCATCACCGGCGGTAACTTTAGCGGCGGTTTGAACACCATTAAAAACGACGACTGGGGAGTACTGGAAATCTCCGGCGGTAATTTCAGCAATACAACACAGGCAACCGTTATGAACTGGAATCAGGCTACCGTATCGGGTGGTACCTTTGAATCCGAAGCTGACGTTTTTGCAAACGGCAAATTAGACGAGAGTATGGACCAAGGAAAACTGACCATCACCGGCGGTACTTTTACCGCAGGAGAAGGTAAGAGTGTTGTGATGATTTCTCAATCTGCTAACGAAGGCGGTACAGTTAGCATCAGCGGCGCGACCATGACCGGTAACCTCAATCTGAACAAAAAGGCGAATGTGACCATCTCCAATACGACCATTAACGGCAACATCGCAACAGCTGCGGAAGTAACTGTCAACATCACAGATGGCTCTAAAGTGACCGGTGAAGTGACCGGTGAAGGTAAAGTAGACGTTTCTACCGACAGCACTGTAGGCGACGGTCAGACCGAAACACATCCATTTGAAACCGAGGGCAATAAATATAAAACTCTCAAAGAAGCACTTGAGCATGTTAAGGATGGCGGCACCATCAAACTGCTGTCCAATGTTGATAATGCAGCGGGTGTTTCTGTGCCAAGTGGAAAGAAATTTACCCTCGATTTCAACGGAAAAACCTACACCCTGAAAGACCCGGGAGCAGGTTCTCCTGGAACGGAAAGCAATGGTTTCCAGCTGCTGAAAGATTCTACCATCACCTTTAAAAATGGTACCATTAGGATTGCTCCAGGGAACAGGACCATTGGACGTGTCATCCAGAACTATGCTGACCTGACTCTGGAAAACATGCAGATTTATGCAGCTAATCAGGTTGGCGGAGAAGACTATGCACTGAGCTTCAACAATGGCAACATTACTTTCAAAGGCAACACCAGCATCATTACAAGCAGCGACAATAATATTGCGTTTGATGTTTGTAAATTTAGCACCTACCCAAGTGCAACCGTTACATTTGATGAAAGCTATACCGGAACCATCAACGGAAAAATTGTCTATGATGCAGCAGATGCTAGCACTCATAAGCTGACCATCAAAGGCAACGGCACTCTCGGCAAGATTGAGGCTTCTTCTGGAAGCGAAAATGCAGCTAAGGATGCTATCGAAATTTCCGGCGGCAGATTCACTGCACAGGTCAATAAAGACTACCTTGCTCCGGGCTACAACTTTGAGCTGAAGAGCAATGACGGCACCTACAGCTACTACCCGACCCTGGATGCTGCAAAAGAAGCAGGAACAGCATTTGTATTTATGGGACATGGTACTTCCCATTCTGCAAAAGTAAGTTATAGCCAGATGGCTACACAGATGGAAAAACTCGGATATGACAACGTCTTTATCGGAACTGTAGAGGGTGAGCCGGAAGATACTTCCTGTGAGAATGTGATTCAGGCAGTGAAAGATGCCGGATACAAGAAAGTAATTCTTCGTCCGCTCATGGTGGTAGCCGGAGATCATGCAAACAATGATATGGCAGGAGACGATGACGATTCCTGGAAAAGCCAGTTTACTGCAAGCGGTAATTTTGACAGCATTGATACACAGATTGCCGGACTTGGTGAGATTGAAGCTGTTCAGAAACTTTATGTAGAGCACACAAAAAATGCAATTGAGTCACTTGGAAAAGTTTCCAAGTCTGCTTCTTCCAGCGCGGATGCCGCGCTGGAGGACGGCACTTATACAGCAAAGTTCAATACCGACAGTGGCATGTTTCATGTCAACGAGGCAGATAACGGATGTGGAACACTTACGGTGAAAAATGGAAAAATGACCATTCACATCCGTCTGGTATCCAAGAAAATCGTAAATCTGTTTCTGGGAAGCGCAAAAGATGCAGAAAAAGACGGTGCAGAATTGTTACAGCCAACGACAGATAAAGTAAAATACAGCGATGGAACGACAGAGGAAGTTTACGGATTTGACGTGCCGGTAGAAGAACTTGGAAAAGAGTTTGACCTTGCAATTCTTGGAACCAAGGGAACCTGGTATGATCATAAAGTCAGTGTATCAGATGCACAGAAAAAATAAAATGTGAGTTGTCTGCCAGACGGCGGCAATCCCAGTACATCGTATTTGAAAATGATGTACATGTGTCAAAAGTTACAGGAAAACAGATAGGATGGATCGGAGAAATCATCCGGTCAAAGAGAAAAAGTATGAAAAGCAGGAAATTAACGGTAATTATCGTGTCCCTTTGTATGTGTGTGTCGGTTTTGTCTGGCTGTGGTTCTACGGCAGAAAAAGAACAGGTGCAGCATGCCGCGGAAACGCAGACTGCCACCGCGGAACCGGACACATCATTGGAAGACGGAGAATACACCGTAAATGTAGAACTGGAAGGCGGAAGCGGCAGAGCTTCCGTAGATTCTGAAGCAAAAGTAAAAGTGACGGACGGACAGGCATATGCAACCATAGTCTGGAGCAGTACCTATTACGATTACATGCTGGTCGATGGGAAAAAATATACAAATGAGAACGAGGGCGGGAATTCAACGTTTACATTTCCAATTGCCGGAGTTCCGTGTACGATGGATGTAGTAGGAGACACTACAGCCATGAGCCAGCCGCATGAGATTGATTACACCCTGACATTTTCTTTTGCAAAAGATGTAAGTTTTAAAGAGCTGAAACAGACCGGGCAGGTAAAATTGTCCTATGCCGATCAGTTTCAGATCGATGAATATGGAAATTATAAGCTGATTACGATCGTGGACAACGGTCGTTTTTTGCTTATTCCGAAAGGGGCTCCGGTGCCAGCGGATGTACCGGAGGATGTAACCGTTTTACAGCAGCCGTTAAACCATGTGTACCTTGTATCGTCTGCGGTGATGGATCTGATCTGTCAGGTCGGTGGGCTGTCACACGTTGCATACACCGCATTGAAGGAAGACGACTGGTATGTGCAGCAGGCGAAGGATGCCATGGCAGACGGTTCTTTGGTTTATGCCGGAAAATACAGTGCGCCGGATTACGAACAGCTGTTGCAGGGTGGCTGCACATTTGCCATTGAAAATACGATGGTCACGCACAATCCGGAAGTAAAGGAAAAACTCGAAGAACTTGGCATCCGGGTGATGGTTGAGCGTTCTAGTTATGAAAAGCATCCGCTGGGACGGCTGGAATGGATCAAACTGTTTGGTATTCTGTTTGGAAAACAACAGCAGGCAGATGACTATTTTAATAAACAGGTAAAACGTGTGAAACCGATTATGGAAAAAAAGAGTACCGGGAAAAAGGTGGCATTTTTTGCAGTTTCCTCGGACGGGACGATCACTGTGCGCAAGCCAAACGACTATGTCTCTGCGATGATCGGACTTGCAGGCGGTACCTATTCACTCGGAAATTATACGGATGAAGAAAAAAATGCACTTTCCACGATGAAAATGCAGATGGAAGATTTTTATTCTGCGGAGATTGATGCGGATGTGCTGATCTACAACGGAACCATTGAGGGGGAATTGACGTCCATCGATGAGCTGGTAAAGAAAAACAGCCTGTTTGCGGATTTTCAGGCTGTAAAAAGCGGACAGGTGTACACAACGGGAAGCAATTTTTACCAGCAGTCTACCGGAACCTGTGATTTTATCGAGGATCTGAATCAGATTCTGACGGGAGAAGGGGATGGAACATACCGGTTTCTGAAGAAATTGCAGTGAGCCGGAGCGTACGGATGTACAAATAATAACAATTGTCGTAATGCATGAGGAGAAGAACATGAGATCACAAATAAAAGAAAAAAAGAATAATTCCGGGACAGAAACAAACAGAACGCTCCGCTATCTGGTTTCTTTTCTTGTGATCATGGGATTGCTGGTCGTTTTGTTTTTCTGGAATATCGGTGTCGGAAGTGTGGAAATGTCTTTTTTTGATTTTCTGGGCGTGCTGACAAAACATCAGCCGGATTCCACACTGTATCAGATTGTCTGGAAAATCCGTCTGCCCCGTATCATTGCTGCAGTTCTGCTCGGAGGGGCACTTTCCGTATCCGGTTTCCTGCTGCAGAGTTTTTTCCAGAATCCGATTGCAGGACCGTATGTGCTTGGGATTTCCTCCGGAGCCAAACTTGTCGTGGCACTGACCATGATCTTTCTTCTGGAAAAAGGGATTATGGTCAGTTCCCTTGGAATGGTGGTAGCTGCATTTGCCGGTTCACTGCTTGCCATGGGATTTGTCCTTCTGATTTCGTTTCGGGTATCGAATATGTCGCTTCTTGTAGTGTGCGGTATCCTGATTGGTTATATCTGTTCGGCGATTACGGATTTTTGTGTGACGTTTGCGGACGATTCCAATATTGTCAATCTTCACAACTGGTCAATGGGAAGTTTTTCCGGTATGAGCTGGGAGCACATCCGCATCATGACCATAATTGTCGGAATCACGGTTGTGATTACCTTCGGGCTTGCAAAACCAATCAGTGCTTATCAGATGGGAGAATCTTATGCCAGAAATATGGGCGTAAATGTAAAAGTGCTACGCATTGCACTGATTTTACTGTCAAGTCTGCTGTCGGCATGTGTGACCGCGTTTGCCGGACCGATTTCGTTTGTCGGGATTGCGGTGCCACATCTGATTAAACTGGCAACCCACACGGCAAAACCGATTATTCTAATTCCGGGATGTTTTCTCGGCGGCGCAGTGATTACGCTGTTCTGTGACGGGATTGCGCGGACCGTGTTTGCACCAACGGAGATCAGTATCAGTTCGGTGACGGCGGTATTTTTAGTGCCGGTGGTAATTGCGGCAATGTTGCGAAAGCAGCGGATGTGATGAATCGTGGAAGACAAATAACGTGCAGACAGAAAGCCAAAACGGATAAGGACGCAAAGGTAGGAAGAAAGTTACTATGAGCAGACACAAAAATGCAGATGGAAAATAATTGGAAAGTGATGAAAGAAGAAAACGGAAAACAACATAACGGGCAGAATATGCTAAAAGAGCCAGGGCAGTTTCCTGCGCAAGATATGCCAAACGATGACGAGCAGCTTACGATGCGTGATCTGACCGTAGGATACGACCGGATTCCCCTGATTAAAAATATTAATCTGGGTGTCCGGCCAGGGGAAATCCTCACACTGATCGGACCAAACGGCTCCGGAAAATCGACAATTTTAAAGACCATCACCAAACAGCTTAAAACCATTGGCGGCAGTGTTTTTCTGGGAAAAGAATCCATGAGGGAACTGACGGACAGTGAAATTTCCAGACGCCTTTCGATGGTCATGACGGAACGCATCCACACGGAACTGTTAAGCGGCAGGGATGTGGTGGCAACCGGGCGCTACCCGTACACGGGGAGGCTTGGTATCCTCTCACAACAGGACTGGAAAAAGGTGGACGAGGCGATTGCCCTGGTGCATGCCGGGGAAGTGCAGCAGCAGGATTTCCGGAGAATCAGTGATGGGCAGAGGCAGAGACTTATGCTGGCGCGGGCGATCTGCCAGGACACACAGGTTCTGATTCTTGATGAACCGACTTCCTATCTGGATATGGGATTTAAACTGGACATTCTTACAACCATCCGCATGCTGGCACGGAAGAAAAACCTGGCAGTTATCATGTCATTGCATGAACTGGATCTGGCACAGAAAGTTTCGGACACCATTGCGTGTGTGAAAGGGGACCGTATTGACCGGGTCGGGACACCGGAGGAAATCTTTTCCGGGAACTACGTGCAGCAGTTGTACGGTGTAAAGCCACAGCAGTTTGAACCGCAGACCGGACAGGTTTTTATGGAAAGACCGGAAGGAATTCCGGAGGTATTTGTGATTGGCGGTGGTGGAACAGGGCTTGCGGTTTACAACCGCCTGCAGCGGCAGAATATTCCGTTTGCAGCAGGCATTCTGCAGGAAAATGATGTGGAGTACGCAGCGGCATCTGCACTTGCCGCTTGTGTTTTTTCGGAAAAAGCATTCTTTCCGGTTTCGGAAGAAACCTTTTTGCGGGCAAAACAGATGCTCGATGACTGTGATGCCTGCATTTGCGCATTGACAGAATTTGGTCCTTATAATGAAAAAAATAGGCAGCTTTATGAATATGCAAAAAAACTTGGCAAAGTATGTGCAGAGATATAATTATATAAAATGCCATTTTTGCCTGTGTGAAATCTTGGAGTGCGAACTGTATTTAGCTATATAATTTTGGGGCATATAAAAGTATATCACCTTCATTTCATGCTATTGCAGAACCTAGATGGGACATATGTAAAAAAGCAGGGGAGAAAGTCCCGCGAATCTAAAGAAGAGGGACATATAGAAAAAAGCAGAGGAAAAAGTCCCGCGAGTCCAAGGAAGAGGGACATATAAAGAAAAAGCAGAGGAAAAAGTCCCGTAAGTCTAAAGAAGAGGGACATATAGCGAAAAAGCAGGAGAAAAAGTCCCGTGTGTCCAAGAAAGAGGGACATAGCTCCGGAAAAATCTTCTATATATCCCAGACACCAGATGTTATGGGACATAATTGCTCACAAAATCTACATATGTCCCAAGAAGCAAAAGCCGTGGGACATAATCCCACAAACAACCTGTATATGTCCTGCCCCCTCTTGATTCCTGCAAAAATGTGAGGTATAAAACAGAGGAAGGAGTTCATCCTTCCAAATAATTCAAAACAGAGCACGAAAAGGAGTGAATTAATATGGCAAGAAAAGATTTTGGAGCAAAACCATACACCTATCCACAGCCGGTATTTATTCTCGCAACATACAATGAGGACGGCACGGCGAATGCAATGAACGCAGCATGGGGCGGAATCAGTGAAGGAAACGAGATTTCTTTCTGCATCAGTGCCGGACATAAGACAACAAAGAATTTCCAGAGAACCGGGGCATTTACCGTAAGCATGGCAGATGCAAAGCATGTGGCAGCCTGTGATTATGTGGGAATCGAATCTGCAAACAATGTGGCAGGAAAACTGGACAAAGCAGGTTTTACCGTGACAAAGAGTGCAAATGTAGACGCTCCGATCATCAATGAACTGGCAGTCTGTGCAGAGTGCAAAGTAAAAAGTTATGATCCGGAAAGCTGCAGACTGGTAGCGGAGATTGTCAATGTCAGTGTGGATGAAGCTGCAATGACCGACGGAAAAGTAGATGTGGCAAAAGTACAGCCGATCACATTTGATCCGTTCAACAATGAGTATTATGTGCTGGGCGAAAAAGTGGGAAATGCTTTTTCAGATGGGAAAAATCTAAAATAATTCTAAACAAAATCTAAAAAAAACAGGACGTATCCTTGACGTTTTTTAAAAATCGAGGTATAGTACGCTACGCTTTGTGATATCGTTGCACCACAAAGCCAGCGTACTTTTTTATTAAAAAAACGAGGGGGAATCAGACGATGACTTTTTACCAGGAACTACAACTGAGTTCAGTTGGCTCAAAACAGCTGATCAAAAACACAACAGACAAAAAAGAAAAACGCAGACATATCCTGATCTATAATTTTAAAGTCTATCTTGTTATGGCATTCTGCGTCGCTGTGGTTACATTGTTCAGTAAAATATTCGGTGCAGATAACAGCGTACCGGGAGTGGTTGTGCTGCTGGCAGTACTTGTGCTCCGGCAGGCAGATTTCGGGGTGCGTACCAGTCATGGGCTGCTCTGTATTGCGGGAATTTTTGGGATTTTAATCGCAGGACCGAGAATTACCAATATGATGCATCCGGTTCCGGCATTTTTTGTGAATGTGGCATGTATTCTGATTCTCATGATTTTCGGATGCCACAATGTGATCATGTCAAACCAGTCCACGTTTGTCCTTGGATATCTGCTTTTGCAGGGGTATGATGTGAGTGGACATGCCTATGTGCTACGTGTGATCAGTCTGTTGATTGGTATGGGAATCTGTATGGCTGTATTTTATAAGAATCAGAAAAACCGCCCATACCGCCGGACATTTCTGGATCTGTTCCGGGAATTTGATGTACGTTCCGCGCGGAACTGGTGGTATATTAAGCTGACACTGATTGTTTCTTCGGCACTGCTGATCGTGTCACTGCTCGGATGGCCGCGTGCTATGTGGGCGGGAATCGCCTGCATGTCTGTATGTCTTCCATTTCATGAGGACAGTGTGGAGCGTGCAAAACGCAGGGGACCGTTTAATATTGTGGGGTGCATGATCTTTCTTGTTTTGTATCATGTGTTACCGGAATCCATGTATCCGTATATCGGGATGATCGGTGGAATTGGTGTGGGTTATTCTGCAGGATATGCATGGCAGACCGTATTTAATACGTTTGGCGCACTGTCGATTGCATCGGGGTTATTCGGTGCAGGTACGGCAGTGACGCTGCGAATTATATTCAATGTGATGGGATCTGTATATACCGTCGTATGTGACAGATTTTTGGATTTCCTCAGAAAAAGAACGGAAATCCACCGGGTGGGTGAGATGGCATAAAATCAGTAGATCACCCGGTTCCGCCCACTCTCTTTGCCGAGATAAAGCTTGCGGTCGGCTTCCTGAATGACAGATTCCATGGTATGATTTCTGCCAAATTCTTCGACTCCGAATGTCATGGTTACATGAATCAGTTTGCGTTCGTATAATACAGGAGTGTGCCGGATATCATCCAGAAGGTCGGACATCAAAAGCTGAACCTCCTCCATATCCATGCCGGGAAATACAAACAGGAATTCTTCTCCGCCCCAGCGGCAGACTTCCCCTTTTTCGCCTATTACCGTGCAAAACAATCTGGAAAGTGTGCGGAGAAGTTCATCCCCGGCATCATGCCCGTAAGTATCATTTACATGTTTGAAAAAGTCGATATCCCCCATGGCAACAGTCAGGGTCTGTAATTTATGCTGCGTGTATCTGGAAATACATGTTTCCAGACGCTTATACATCTGCCAACGGTTGAAAAGCCCGGTCAGGGGATCTGTGGATGCGATGTGTTCCAGTTCCAGATTGTAACGTATAAGCTTGTGTTCCATCTGCTGGGAATTCTGGGTGAAAATAATCATAACGGTGATCAGTTCTGCAAAAATAAACAAAGTGTCTATGGTCTGTATGCAGATACTGGCATCTGTGGAAAGCTGGATGACCGGCAGATGATACCGTGTATAGGAATACAAAAGCAGGCGGTAAGCACATGTGCAGATTCCAACAAAGATTTTAGTGCGTATGCGGTGGAAACTGACTGCAAAATTTAATACGAGAAGTACAAACAGGAAGTGCTGTACACCGCAGTCCCACCCAAATCTCTGTATAAATACAGTAATCCACAATAACGTCAATAATTGTGAAAAAACGGAAGCAAAATGTGTGTGGTTCAGATAGGTAATCCGGAAAGCAAATACATATAAAATGCCACAGATGAGTGTCAGCAGGGATGAAGGAACATCCCGAAGAAAGCAGCAGACACAAAAAAGGACAAGAAAATAAACGCTGAGAATCAGTGCGTACAGACGCAGGGTCACAGCAGTGGTTTTTGTCTCATTTGGATTTTGTACATCCTGAAATATAAAAGCCCCTATTTTTTTATGAATCATATGTAATCCCCCAATAAACATATGCCGTTCCAAAACATCTATAAGAATTATATCACAGTATAAGAAAAAGAAAAGCGCATTTTTCACATACTATCCATACTTGAATTCATGGAAATTACATTGTATAATCAGTAAGGTTGAGGAATAAAATAACAAAGAACATATAGGAGGAATCTATTATGGTTACTTGGGACAACTTGGATACCCTTGCTTCTTTTCAGAACCTTTCAAAAACAGGTCGCATAGATCTGAAAAAAGTTATGTCTGGCGAGAACGGGGCAGAGCGTGTGAAAAATTACAGTATTCCAATGGCAGAGGGATTGGTGTACAACTATGCTGCAAAGCAGGTGGATGATGATGTGCTGGCAGCTCTGGTAAAATTAGCAGAAGAAGCACAGCTTTCCGAAAAATTTGAGGAGCTTTACAACGGTGCAGTCATTAACACCGGAGAGAACCGTCTGGTTCTTCATCAGCTGACCCGTGGACAGCTTGGAAAAGCTGTTGTGGCAGATGGTGTGGATAAGCGTAAATTCTATGTTGAGCAGCAGCAGAGAATTGCAGATTTTGCAAACAAAGTACACGCAGGTGAGATCACAAATGCTGCTGGTGAAAAATTCACAACAGTTGTCCAGATCGGTATCGGTGGAAGTGACCTGGGTCCCCGCGCTATGTATTTAGCACTTGAGAATTGGGCAAAGAAAAACAACACATTCAGGATGGAAGCAAAATTCATCAGCAATGTAGATCCGGATGATGCAGCCGCTGTATTGAATTCTGTAGATGTTGCCCATTCTATTTTCGTACTTGTTTCCAAATCAGGTACTACACTTGAGACACTGACCAATGAGTCTTTCGTTAAGGACGCATTAAAGAAAGCAGGCCTGGATGCTTCTAAGCATATGATCGCAGTTACCAGTGAGACTTCCCCTCTGGCAAAGAGTGATGATTATCTGGCAGCATTTTTCATGGATGATTATATCGGAGGACGTTTCTCTTCTACATCAGCAGTTGGCGGAGCAGTACTTTCCCTCGCATTCGGACCGGAAGTATTTGCACAGTTCCTTGATGGAGCAGCAGCTGAGGATAAACTGTCCCTCAATAAAAATATCAAAGAGAACCCGGAGATGCTCGATGCATTGATCGGTGTATATGAGAGAAATGTACTCGGATACCCAAGCACAGCAGTACTTCCATAC
>OHKH01000554.1_pt1 | contig 14714 bp, 6 predicted proteins | sample 1568831 | NCBI WGS metagenome assembly OHKH01 (sample SAMEA3879581, study PRJEB24766) | human gut metagenome | biome: human-associated habitat; feature: feces | place: USA | collected 1985/1987
GAAAGGCTTATATTGATGCAAGAAGTGAGGCTGATACGCTTGTGAGACAGGTGGAAAATGTAATGGCTGACAAGGAAAAAAGAAAGGCTATGGACAGCGCACAGAAAAAGAGTGTGAAATCGTCACTTTCATATGTGAAGAAGCTTATTTCGAGGACAAAGCCCGGAAATGTGAGCGAAGAGCAGGCCGCAGAGATAAAGCATGCGGCAGACGAACTGAGAAATGCGGCAGCGGGATTGATTTAATTATAGTAACTACTATTATTCATTTGGCTATTTACGAGAAGCGGATTTTCATATAAAATATGGGTAAGTGGTGAGTATTCAGAAACACCCTGAATAGTTATAATGTTAATTTAAATCCGAGGAAATAGAAAATGAATGCGAACGATAAAACAGAAAAGGTACTAAGAGAAATTCATATCATGCTCTCAAAGGCGGAGCCGTATAAGCCGGAGCCGAGCAGGGTGATCATAAACAAGCAGCAAATGATAGATTTACTTGCTGAGCTGAATAAGTGTATATATGCAATGCAGGATGAGTATGAGCTTACTGAGCAGAGTCGCAATCACGCAGAGAGAGAGTTCAGAAAGAAGGGGGATCAGATAGTCTGGGATGCAAGCAGAAAGGCTGAGGATGTGTATGCAGCATCGGTTATCTATACGGATGAGGCGCTTTCAAGAGTGCGTGATATCATCAATGATACCAACGAGTCACTTGAAAAGCTGTGCAAGAATATGAAGGATAAGATTGCAGAACAGGAGAAGATAGTTAAAACTAACCAGTATGAGCTCAAGGGACAGCTTCAGGATTTGTCCGATACGGAGAAGTATCTTAAGATTATCGATGACAGAAATAAGGAGATAGAACGTCAGAAAAATGCAGGTAAGCCAGTAGAGGAGCGTACTATTGACAAGGAAGAGAAGTCTATCTATGCAAACAGACAGACTGAAATCAAGGTAAATATGGATTATATCAGAAAACTGGGACTTGCGGAGGGCGAGGACCTGGGAGATGGTGTAGTGGGTGAAGTGAAGCTTGCAGACGATACACCTGATGCCGGATTAAATCATGGCAATGATAAGGATGAAGCCAAGGATGCCGGCTCAAAATCGTCTGTTGATGAGGATTATAAGGCAATAAGCAGAAAAGCCGGCAATCCACCTGTTATCAATACAATGGAAGGGAAGGAGCTCACAGCCGGCATCCACAGAATGTGGCAGAGCATCACCGGAAATAAAGGGAAATGAAACACACCTATGTAATATAAAGCAGCAGTTCAAAACAGAACGGCTGCTTTTTGGCTTATATTTAAAAGTAGGTAATATTAAGCAGATTTTAAGAAAAACAAAGTGGATAATCTGATAAAATATAGCTGACTAACGGCAGGAGAAGGTTTCTAATCAAAATTCATAGAAGGAGGATAATATGACAATATTAGTTTGTGATGATGACAAGGAAATAGTTGAGGCAATTGAGATTTACCTGATGCAGGAGGGCTATAACGTGGAGAAGGCTTACGATGGCATACAGGCGGTTGAAATTATGAAGAATAAAAAAATAGACCTCATGATAATAGATGTCATGATGCCAAAGCTCGACGGGATAAGAGCTACTCTGCAGATACGAAAGGAAAGCAGGGTGCCGATAATCATTCTCTCGGCAAAGACAGAGGATGCTGACAAGATTTTAGGCCTCAATGTGGGGGCTGATGATTATGTTACAAAGCCTTTTAATCCGCTTGAGCTTGTGGCAAGAGTAAAGTCACAGCTTCGCAGATATACCACTCTGTCAAGCAATGATGCAGCCGGAGACAAGGTTTATGAAGCCGGAGGCCTTTTGGTAAATGATGATTTAAAAAAGGTGACTGTGGATGGTGAGGAGGTAAAGCTCACACCGATTGAGTACAATATCCTGCTTTTACTCCTTAAAAATAAGGGAAAGGTCTACTCAATAAACGAAATATATGAGAGTATATGGAACGAGGAGGCGATAGGCGCCGATAATACAGTTGCCGTGCACATCAGACATATCAGGGAAAAAATAGAGATAAATCCTAAAGAGCCGCGATATCTGAAAGTGGTCTGGGGAGTAGGCTATAAGATAGAGGACAACAAATGAAGCAGTATACAATAGGAAAAAAAGCAGCGGTCATAGTTTTGCATCAGCTATGCATGATACTTATGGTGACAGGAGTGTTTGCCACAGGCTATGCATTCAGGCACGATGCGCATGGAAATATTGATATATATACACTAATATCGCTTGCGGGCCTGGTAGGCAGCTTTGTGAGCCTGGCATATATGGCAAATGTGGCCGGAAGAAAATCAGAGGATGATTACACAATATACTATTTACCGATTGACAAGGTATACTCTGATGTGATGCTAGTGATATTTACACTGCTCATGGTATTTATGGGAAAAGTGATTTCAGGCGTAAAAAACCAGCACTTTGACTATGCATCACTTATTATGACGGCAGGCACATTTACTTTTTTGTTTGATCTGGCTTTTATTATTTTATACCAGAGCATTGTAAGGAAGATAAAAGGCAATATACTTTGCACACACAGCTTGATGTACAAGGGCTATGAGCTTTTGAAAAGAGTTATTGAGAAAAAGGATATCCACACACAAAAAACCAAAGAGATAATGCGCATACAGGAGGCTCTTGAAGCTATTTCGGAAGGAGCGCTTGACACTACACTCAATGTCAATGAGTTTCATGGGCAGCAGAAAAAGGTGGCGGAGGCTGTCAACCATATACGCCAGGGTCTTATGAGCTCGGTGAATGAGAGTCTTAAAAATGAAAAATTAAAGGCTGATTTAATAACAAACGTGTCACATGATATAAAGACACCTCTGACTTCAATAGTCAACTATGTTGACCTGCTTAAGAGGGAAAATCTGGAAAATGAAAATGCCAAATACTATATACATGTGTTGGAGGAAAAGTCACAGCGCTTAAAGCAGCTTACAGAGGATTTGGTAGAGACATCAAAGATTACCTCGGGAAATGTGAAGCTCAATATGCAAAAGCTTGATCTGGTTGAGCTTTTATACCAGACCGGAGGTGAATTCAATGAGCGCTTTGAGTCGAGAAATCTGACAATAGTTACAAAAATTCCATCAGAACAGATATTTATCTATGCGGATGGACGTCAGCTTTACCGCTCTATTGAAAATCTGTATACTAATGCCGCAAAATATGCACTGGAAAATACCAGAGTGTATGTAGAGCTTGAAAAGGCAGATACAAAGGCAGTTTTTACAATAAAGAATGTGTCTAAGAACAAGCTTGACATAGTAAGCAACGGAAATGTAGACCTGACAGAGCGTTTTGTGAGGGGAGAGAGGTCGAGAACCACTGAAGGAAGTGGACTTGGACTTTCGATTGCAAAGAATCTGACCCATTTGATGGGAGGAAAATTCGAAATTAAGGTAGATGGTGATTTATTTATTGCCACAATTACCTATAATATTATATAATAGTAAATAAAAGAATTTTGAAATACACATACGGAGGTAGAATAAGTGAAATTATATGAAAATGGTGCTTACCTTTTAAACGGTAAGGAAGTAATAATTGATGGACCAGAGGCTCAGGCAGCTGTCAAAAGCAAGACCGGCATGGACATCGATAAACAGACAGCTAAGCAGGAGACAATTGCTTACGGTATTTTAAAGGAGCACAATACATCCGGCAATATGGACAAGCTTCAGATTAAGTTTGATAAGCTTACATCGCATGATATCACATTTGTAGGTATCATCCAGACAGCACGAGCTTCAGGACTTGAGAAATTCCCTATCCCGTATGTACTTACAAACTGTCACAACAGCCTTTGTGCAGTTGGTGGAACAATCAATGAGGATGACCACATGTTTGGTCTCACATGTGCAAAGAAGTACGGCGGAATCTATGTACCACCTCATCAGGCAGTTATCCATCAGTTTGCACGAGAGATGCTTGCCGGCGGCGGAAAAATGATACTTGGTTCTGATTCACATACACGCTATGGTGCACTTGGTACTATGGCAGTCGGCGAGGGTGGACCTGAGCTTGTTAAGCAGCTTCTCGAACAGACATATGATATTGATATGCCTGAGGTAGTAGGTATTTACCTGACAGGAGAGCCAATCAAGGGCGTTGGACCACAGGATGTCGCACTTGCAATTATCGGAGAGGTATTCGGAAACGGCTTCGTAAAGAACAAAGTTATGGAGTTTGTAGGACCGGGTGTGTCTAATCTGAGCGTTGACTTCCGTATAGGTGTCGATGTTATGACAACAGAGACTACATGTCTTTCTTCTATCTGGAGAACAGATGACCAGGTTAAGGAATTCTTTGAGATTCACGGTAGGGCTGAGGACCACAAGGAGCTTAATCCGGGTGAGGTGGCTTACTACGACAGATTTATTGAGATTGATTTAAGCCAGATCCGCCCAATGATAGCTATGCCATTCCACCCAAGCAATACCTACACTATCGATGAGCTCAATGCAAACCTCATGGATATTCTCGATGACTGTGAGAAGAGAGCTGAGGTAAGCTTTGACGGCAAGGTGAAGCTTGATTTAAAGAGTAAGGTAAGAGACGGAAAACTGTATGTAGACCAGGGAATCATCGCAGGCTGTGCAGGCGGTGGATTTGAGAATATCTGCGATGCGGCTGACATATTAAACGGACATTCAATCGGAGCAGACGAGTTTACACTGAGTGTTTACCCGGCATCTACTCCAATATACATGGAGCTTGTGAAAAACGGAGCTGTAGCAAAGCTTCTTGAGACAGGTGCAATCGTAAAGACTGCTTTCTGCGGACCTTGCTTTGGTGCAGGAGATACACCTGCCAACAACGCATTCTCTATCCGTCATTCAACAAGAAACTTCCCTAACAGAGAGGGTTCTAAGGTACAGAACGGACAGATCAGCTCAGTGGCACTCATGGATGCACGTTCAATCGCTGCAACAGCAGCAAACAAGGGCTTCCTTACATCAGCAGCGGATATTGATGTCAACTTTACAAAGCCAAAATATTTCTTTGACAAGACTATATATGAGAACCGTGTATTTGACAGCCATGGAGTGGCAGATCCTTCAGTTGAAATCCAGTTCGGACCAAACATCAAGGACTGGCCGGCAATGAGTGCACTTCCTGAGAATATGCTCCTTAAGGTGGTTTCAGAGATTCATGATCCTGTTACTACAACAGATGAGCTCATTCCTTCAGGAGAGACATCTTCATATCGTTCAAACCCTCTTGGACTTGCAGAGTTCGCACTTTCAAGAAAGGATCCTGAGTATGTAGGCAGAGCAAAGGAAATCCAGAAGGCCCAGAAGGCTATAGAGAGTGGTGAGTGCGCAGGAAAGGCTGTTCCTGAGGTTGCTGAAATCATGGGAGTAGTAAAGAAAAAATTCCCTGAGGCAAGCCATGAGAATATGGGCTTTGGAAGCACAATTTTTGCTGTTAAGCCGGGTGACGGCTCAGCAAGAGAGCAGGCTGCCAGCTGCCAGAAGGTACTCGGAGGCTGGGCAAATATCGCAAACGAGTATGCCACAAAGAGATACCGTTCAAACCTTATCAACTGGGGAATGCTTCCATTCATCATCGATGAGGGAGAGCTTCCGTTCCACAACCTCGACTATATCTTCCTTCCGGGAATCAAGAAGGAAATCGAGGATGCAAAGACGGAGTTTGAGGCATATGTTGTCAAGGATGGTGAATTAAAGCCATTTACACTGAAGATGGGTGAGCTCACAGATGATGAAAGAGAGATAATATTAAAGGGATGTCTCATCAACTATAATCGTAAATAAGGAGAGTCTAATCCGATGGAAGAAACCGGAAAAGCTGGTAAAAAATCAAACATTGAGATAAATGCAGATAAGGGTGCGAAGCAGAATTCGCACCCGGGGCGTGAGGAATGGCCACATCTGATCAGAATAGGTGTCATGGTATTTGTCACGTTTGCAGTCAGTATACTGTTTTTCTTTGCACTGTACAGATTTGAGGGCTTTGCAGGCATATGGAGCAAGCTGCTTGCGGCAGCAATGCCTATTATAATGGGCCTTGTGCTTGCATACCTGATGAATCCTGTCATGCTGTGGCTGGAAAGATGCTTTAAAAATCTTCTTTCCAAAAAGATGAAAAGCGAAAGCAAGCTGCGAAAGGTTTCAAGAGCTCTTGCAATTACAGGCTCGGTTATTATTCTGGTAGCGATTATTTCGCTCCTCATTGCGGCTATTGTGCCTTCTGTCATAGCAAGTATATCGGGACTTATGAAGACACTGCCAAATGATGTTGCGGCATTCATTAACATGATAAAGAACGGCAATTTCGGGGACAGCAAAATTGCTGAGCTCGCGAGCACAGGTTTACAGAATGCAACCGACTACATTGAGGATTATGCCACAGAAAAGCTGATTCCTGAGGCACAGAAGTATGTTGCACAGATTACAACCGGTGTGATTTCGGTAGTCAGAGGCTTATTTAATTTTATTATCGGAATAATCGTGATGGTCTATGTGATGAGTATTCAGGAGACTCTTGCAGGACAGAGCAAAAAGATAATATATGCTGTCTGCAAGCCAAAGACAGGCAATATCATCATTGAGACGATCAGAAAGACAAATGAGATTTTTGGAGGCTTCATAAGCGGTAAGATTATAGATTCACTGATTATAGGTGTGATTGCATATTTCGGATGTCTGATTTTAAGGATTCCATCATCGGTGCTCGTTGCAGTGATTATCGGCGTCACAAATGTGATTCCGGTATTCGGACCGTTTATCGGTGCAATTCCATCGTTACTCATAGTAGTAATTCAGAGTCCGTGGCATGCGCTTTATCTTCTGATATTTATTGTCGTGCTGCAGCAGGTGGATGGTAATATAATAGGGCCTAAGATACTTGGCTCATCTACCGGTCTTTCGACCTTCTGGGTTATGTTTGCCATACTAATCGGCGGAGGAATGTTTGGTTTTCTTGGAATGTTACTTGGTGTTCCGACCTTTGCTGTGATATACTATATTGTGAAAAGAGTTGTTAATTATGCTCTCAGGAAAAAGAAGCTTCCTGAGGACACAAGGGATTATACAAAGACAACAGGCGTAGATACAAAAAATAATAAGCTTAAATACGAGTAGGTGAAATAAGTGGATAAATACGAATACAATCTCAAGCTGGATCAGATAAAAGCCCTAAGCGCCGAGGAGGGCTATATGAGCGCAGCAGAGATTGCGGATAGCATAAATTGGAACAAAATTAAAAATGTAAATACACTCGTTAAAATCGGCGAAATCTACGAGAAGGCCGAAAGATACCAGGATGCAAGGGACATACTTTTAATGGCCTATGACCGTTCACCAATCGGCAGGATGATTATATACAGACTGGCTGAGGTCGCCATCAAGATGGGTGATTATGATGCTGCTACAGAGTATTATGATGAGTTTGTTGAGATAGCGCCTCATGATGATATGAAGTATGTATTAAGATATGCCATCAAAAAAGGGCAGGGGGCTTCATTTGATGAGCTTATCACTATTCTTGAAGAGTACAAGGATGAAGAATACACTGAGGAGTGGGCATATGAGCTTGCATATCTATACCACAAGGCCGGAAAAGCCGATAAGTGTATAGATGCCTGCGATGAGCTCATTCTGTGGTTCGGAGACGGACCATATGTGGAGCGTGCGCTGGAGCTTAAGATGCTTTATCAGCCACTTACCAAGGCTCAGGAGGAAAAGTACAGACGATTCAAGGCAGAGAAGGAAAAGCCGGCTAAGATAAAGGATGAGGCTGAGGTCACTGAGATAGGTGCCATGGAGATGGTAAAGGGCGGAGAGATAGTGCATGATGACGTAACTATTCCGCAGATTACTGTAAATCAGGAGAAGTTCAATACTGTAAATTTACAGCAGGAGATTGCCAAGGGTATGCAGCAGATCATGGAGGCCAAGGGCAAGAATGAAGTTGCTGATACGATGGATACCATCAAAAAGATAGTTGAGGATATTCCTTATCTCAAGCTCGAAAAGGAGCAGGAAGAGTATGTACAGCAGCCGGAAGAGACAGAGCATATTGCTACAGATGAAGAGATAGATGGTTCACTTAAGTTGAATTTCAAGGAGCTTTTGGGTGAAGACGCTGACGGACAGATGTCTATGGTCATGAGTGAAAAGACTCAGCTTGAGCATCAGATTACAGGACAGATGTCTATACAGGATGTGCTTGAAGAATGGGAAAAGACCAGACATGCGGCTGAAATTGCACTTAAAGAGGCTGAGCAGCAGAAGCTTGAGTCAGCTAAGGCAAGAGCTCTTCAGGAGGCAGGAGACATCATGGAGAGACTAAATGATGTCATTCCAAAGTTGGATGCAGGTGTCACTCCGAAGGAACTTCTTGAGGAGGAGTATTTGAAGGTGCCGGTTGATATTATAGGGCAGAAAGCTGCAGTGAAGGAGCCTGAAGAAGAGCAAAAACCGGATATGCAGGAGCTTTATGCAGAGGAGACTGTGGATGAAATACAGGAGCCGCAGGAAGCACCGGAAGATACTATAGACGAAGCACCGGAGCCGCAGGAAGCACCGGAAGAAGCTATAGAAGAAGTGCAGGAGTCACGGGAAGTACCTGAAGATGCTGCAGATGAAGCCAAGGAACCGGTTGGAGAGCCGGAGGATATAATTGTGGCAGAGGAGTCTGAGAAAGACGAGATACTCATGCAGCCGACTACCATGATGCCTGAAATAACAGATGATATGTTAAATGTCGATGATGATACATCAGATGATGAGGCTTCACAGGAGAAAGAAAACGTTTCTGAGAAGAGAGATTTTGATCATGTGACATCATTTATCGAGCAGGAAATAGCCAAGATGACAGCAAAGAATCCGGGACTGGAGAAGAAGCTGGATATGGCTAAGACAAGAAAAATGCCGGATATTTCATTGCCGGAGGATTTAGACAGCGAAGAAGATGACTCGAAATTGAAAGAAACAAAACATATAAAAGAGCTTACAAGCGAACAGAAAGCTATATTTTCATATTTCATACCGGTAAAGGGTATGGAGGATCAGATCTGCAAGGCATATAATGCAGTGCTTGATCATTTCAACAGGAAAGAAAACGCATCCACAGGCAACCTCATTATACAGGGAGAGCAGGGTTGCGGAAAGACAATGCTTGCTACAAGCTTTATAAAGGTATTACAAAAAGATGGTGAACAGCTTACAGGAAAGATGGGCAAGATTGACGCTGCCGCACTCAATAAAAAGGATGTGCAGCAGGTAGTCAGAAAGATAACAGGAGGCTGTCTCATCATAGAAAGAGCCGGTGATATCGACCGCAGCATAGCTGCCCAGCTATCATTTTTGATGGAGCATGATATTACAGGAACACTCTATATACTTGAGGATACATCAAAGGGTATAAAGAAGGCTCTCTCAATGGATGAGGGCTTTGCATCCAAGTTCACGGAAAAGATATCGGTCCCTATTTTTACAAATGATGAACTCGTATTGTTTGCCAAATCGTACTCTGCAGAGCTTGGGTACAAGATAGATGAGATGGCTATTCTGGCATTGCATAACAGAATCAGCAATATTGAGAGGATAGACCAGGCTACCACTCTGACAGAGGTCAAGGATATAATTGACGAGGCCATAGACAGGGAGGCTCACAGCGGACTGAAGAAGGCTATAAGTATTCTGACAGCCAAGCGATATACAGATGATGACCGAATTGTACTCAAAGAGGATCATTTCAGGGAAAAATAAATACTTATGGGGGTATATATATGTGTAATTTTACAGCAATGGATTGTTACCTGTTTGGTCAGGCAACACACTATGACATCTATAAGAAGATGGGTGCTCACTTAGCTGAGCGCAAAGGAAAAAAAGGAGTGTGTTTTGACGTCTGGGCGCCACATGCGAGGGAAGTGTACGTGTTTGGTGAGTTTAACGACTGGAATGAGACCAGTCATGAGATGAAGCGTGTAGAGCCGGAAACCATGGGAGTGTATGAGCTTTTTGTACCGGGAGCGCAAAAGGGTCAGATGTATAAGTTTATTATAGTCACTGAACAGGGTGATAAGCTGTACAAGGCGGATCCATACGCAAACTACGCAGAGCTTCGTCCGGGAACAGCGTCAATCATCACAGATATTGAGCACTTCACATGGACTGACAAAGAGTGGATGGATAAGAGAGCAGCAAAGTCAGATGCTGATGTATATTCTTCACCTATGGCTATATATGAGTGCCATCCGGGCTCATGGATGAGACATCCGGGCAGGGATGATGAGGGTTTTTATACATACAGGGAGCTTGCAAAATCACTCATATCCTATGTAAAAACTATGGGATATACACATATTGAGCTTATGGGTATTTCAGAGTATCCGTTTGATGGCTCATGGGGATATCAGGTGACAGGCTACTATGCACCTACATCGAGGTATGGAGAGCCTGAGGATTTTGCATACTTTGTTGATCAGTGCCATAAAAATAATATCGGAGTAATCCTCGACTGGGTACCTGCACATTTCCCAAAGGATGCGCATGGACTTGCCAATTTCGACGGAACAGCCACATATGAGTATGCAGACCCAAGAAAGGGAGAGCATCCCGACTGGGGCACAAAGATATTTGACTACGGTAAGAATGAAGTAAAGAACTTCCTTATCGGAAGTGCATTGATGTGGATAGAAAATTACCACGTAGACGGACTCCGTGTGGATGCAGTTGCATCAATGCTTTATCTCGATTACGGAAAGAGCGATGGACAGTGGGTTCCAAACCAGTTCGGTGGCAATAAGAATCTTGAGGCAGTGGAATTTTTCAAACATATCAATACACTCATACTTGGAAGAAATCACGGAACTGTAATGATAGCCGAAGAGTCTACCGCATGGCCAAAGGTAACAGGCAAGGTAGAGGAAGACGGACTGAACTTCAGCTACAAGTGGAACATGGGATGGATGCATGACTTCCTTGATTATATGAAGTTGGATCCATATTTCCGTAAAAATAACCACAACAAGATGACATTTGCGATGAGCTATAATGAGAGTGAGAAATATATTCTGGTACTGTCACATGATGAGGTGGTACATCTGAAGTGTTCTATGCTCAACAAAATGCCGGGCTTAGAAGGGGATAAATTCAAGAACCTCATGGCAGGGTATGCATTTATGATGGGACACTGTGGAAAGAAGCTTCTTTTCATGGGACAGGAGTTTGCACAGAAGCAGGAGTGGAGTGAGGAAAGAGAACTCGACTGGTATCTGCTTGAGAATCCGGAGCATAAAAAGATCCAGAACTGGGTAAAGGAGCTGCTTCATCTCTATAGGAGAAACCGCTGTCTGTATGAGCTGGATTCAAGCTGGGAAGGCTTTGAATGGATAAATGCAAACGATGCAGACAGAAGTATCTTCAGCTTTATCAGAAAGAGCAAGGATGGCAAGAATAATATGCTCTTTGTCATCAATTTCACACCGGTAGAGAGACCTGATTACAGAGTCGGAGTGCCAAAGCACAAGACTTATCAGCTTGTTTTAGATAGTGAGGATCCTAAGTTTACAGGCAAAAAGGTACAAGAGCCTGTAAAGAAGGCTGCAAAGGGCAGAGGAAAGGCAGCAAAACAGTCATATAAGAAGCTGGACTATAAGGCAGTCAAATCAGAGTGTGACGGCAGACCATTTTCATTTGCTTATCCACTTGCGCCTTACGGAGTTGCTGTATTTAAATACTAATATACCGGTAAACAGCAGGGTAAAGGACCGCGCCAATTTAAGGCGCGGTCTTTATTTTTGCGTATTATATGTCGATATATGATAAAAAGATAACTATTCAGAACCACAAAAGTACGAAGTAAGAATATCCATAAATAAAGGCTGCAGAGATTGTATATATGCAGGGCACGGAGCAGGAAATATGCAGATAGAGAATTTGATTAATAAAAGTACAGATACGAAAAATACGGACACAAAAACAATAAATGACATGACAGCGGGTATGCGTGTGTCAGACTACATAAAGACAGACAGCAGTGACAATATGTTAAAAAAGGCGGCTGTTGTCGGTTCGTCAAATTCTGTTGATATGTCGGATACGATATATGCAAGACCACAGGCTAAAAACGAAGCCGGGAACAACGATGGCAAAGATATGGCAGAAAATCTGCTAAATGATATGAATCAGACCTCAGAAAACAGGCGAAATGATATGATTGTCACTGCAAGCACCACCACGAGTGATGATTACAAAGCTGCAAAGGATGACGGATATGATGTCATTGTCACAGAGACCGACAAGATAAAAGCAGTGCTGGCAAAGGCTGGTGTAGATATATCCATATATGGAGATGACCTGAGCAAGGAGCAGCTCACAGACATCACGGGAAGCCAGACTGAAGCGGCCATGCTTGTCAATCAGATGGAAGCATATGATATTCCTGCTACAGATGACAATATAAAGGCAGGTACAGATGCCATAGACCGGGCAAAGAGCCTTACAAATATATCCAATGAGACAAAGGCATATCTGGTCAGAAATAACATGAATCCGACGGTTTCCAATGTATACAAGGCTACGTACAGCAGCAGTCAGGTACAAGATTACAGGCAGAAAACCAAAATGACGGAGATATCAGATGAGCTGTTTGAGGAGCTTAAGCCACAGCTTAAACAGATATTAGAGGAAGCTCATATAGACAGTAGTGATGAGAATCTGAATCAGTGCAGATGGCTGATAGATGAAGATATAGCCGTTACACCTGACAATGTGCTGCTTGCGAATCAGGTAGACTGCATCAATGCAGCAGGAGAAAATGTGAGCAGTGACTTTTATGCAAGGGCAGTGACAGAAGCACTGGCAATGGGAAAAAAGGCTACAGATGCCACTATGTCACAAGATGGTCTGACATTTGACATGGCAAAGAAAGCCTGTGATGTATTAGGTGAGGCGACTGCAGATGACATTGTTACATTAGAGTCAGATAACATACCTGTCACAATAGAGAATCTGTCAAAGCTTATAGCTGCAAGGGGCAAGGATAGTGCAGCATCGCAAGCCTCAGCGAATAAAGCTGCGGATAATCAGATTACAGACGGCCGGGAAGCAAGGCTTGTGACAGCTCAAAGAAAGCTTGAGGAAGCGAGACTTTCCATGACAGCAGAAGCCAACCTTTCACTCATAAAAAAAGGAGTTTCAATAGACACAGAGCCTATTGAACGTGTAGTGGAGCTGCTTAAGCAGCAGGAAAATAAATACTACGGAGCGCTGTTTGGTGATAGCAGTGTAGAGGCATCTGATGATAGGGTACGTATGTACAATAATGTCTGTGATATTTTCAATCAGATGAAGCAGCAGCCGGCGTATGTACTGACCCTGGAATCCGCTGATGACACTGTGTATGAGTTGTATACAGCAGGCAAAGCAATGAAGCAGTCATTAGAAGCAGCAGCCTCAGGATATGAGACTCTTATGACATCACCGCGGGCAGATATGGGAGACAGTATATCAAAAGCATTTCAGAATGTGGATGATATACTTAAAGAACTTCAGATAGATACATCTGAAAGCAATCGCAGGGCTGTGCGGATACTTGCGTACAACAGTACCGACATCACAGAGGAGAATATAAAGCAGATAAAGTCTGTAGATGAGCAGGTGCAGAGAGCATTCAGCGATATGACACCGGCGGTGACGATTGAGATGATAAAAAGAGGCATATCACCGCTTGATATGAGCATGAGTGACATAAGTGACACTGCCAGACGGATAAAATCAGAAAATCCTGACGAAAGGGATGAGAAATTCAGCGAGTTTCTCTGGAAGCTTGAAAAGAAAAATGAAATCTCAGAGGAGGAAAGAGACTCATATATAGGCATATACAGGCTTATTTCACAGGTGGAGCAGTCAGATGGTGCTGTGATAGGCTCACTTGTTAATCAGGGAGCAGATATTACAATGAAAAATCTGCTTACAGCGGTCCGGGTACGAGGAAAGAGTGCCATGGACTATAAGGTGGACGATACCTTTGCTGGAGTGGACAGTGTAAGCAGAGGCATTAAAATTGACTCACAGATAGAAAGCGCATATCATACAAACTGCCTAAGGGATGTGCTTGATACACTTTCACCTGAGAAAATGGAGTTTGTGCAGTATGACAGCTGGCTTGATATGACTCCGGAGCAGTTAAGGCAGGCTGTATATGAGTCAGACGAAGATAACGCACTGTCAGAGCAATATGCCACAGAACAGCTAAGACAGTTCAATCAGGCAGTTTCGGCGCCTGAGAACGTATATGCTTTTCTAGAGAAATATGATGTAAAAACAACCGCGGTAAACCTCATGGCTGCGTCACGGCTAATGAAAAATCCATCAGAGGCAGTAAGAAATCTCTGGGAGCGTGGAGATAGTGCTACGGCAAGGGCTCTTTTGGATGAGACTCTCAGACGGTTTTCTGAGTCGGTAAAAAATCCAAAGGAGCTTGCGCAGGCGCAGGAAACGCTGGCTGATACAGCTGAGCATGTTATGGATTCGATGATTATAGAGGATAGGCACACAGGTTCAATAGACCTCAGACAGATGAAGCTATTATGCAGTCAGCTAAGGATAGCTTCAAATATGTCAAGACAGGAAAACTATATTGTACCAATAGAGACTGCAGACGGGGTCACAGGTATGAAGCTTCGCATAGTAA
>OHKH01000556.1_pt1 | contig 14705 bp, 7 predicted proteins | sample 1568831 | NCBI WGS metagenome assembly OHKH01 (sample SAMEA3879581, study PRJEB24766) | human gut metagenome | biome: human-associated habitat; feature: feces | place: USA | collected 1985/1987
AGCCTTGTATCCCTTCACGCTTTCGAGAGCCTTCATAATCTTTTCTTCATACTCCATATTGGCGCAGAGCATCAGCGTTTTGCCTATCTCCGAGAAGCTGATGGTCTGCTTTGCTGCATCCACCTTTGCCTTGCCGTTGATAGAGTTGCATCCGGCGCATCCGAACACGTTGTCCTTTGCTGTTTCGAAGCCGAGGGTAGGGCGGAACTCTGTCTTTGTAGTGTCTACAGCGTTGCCGTCCACTTTCACGATGTCCCACTCGCCGTTGAGGTCAACGGCTGCGTCTGTTGTCTTTGTTGCCGAGCAACTGCAGAGAGCAATTGCTGCGGCTATTATAGATATTTTCTTCATTGCTTTTGATTATTTTGGGAGCTTTAAGCCGCTCTTGGGCTGCGTTTAAGCCTTTCTAAGCCTTCTTAGGCCTTCTTAAGCCTTTGCTAATGCTAAAATTCAAAATTCTTACTTCAGCTTCCAGGTAGCACCGTCCTTAGTGTCCTTCACCTCGAAGCCAAGCTCAGCCAGTTCGTCGCGGATGCGGTCGCTGGTAGCCCAGTCCTTGGAAGCCTTAGCCTTCGAACGGAGGTCGAGCACCATGTCTACAACCTTGCCGAAAGCCTCCTCGCGATGCGATGAAGAGCCGGCGTTGTCGGGGCGCAGACCGAGCAGGTCGAACGCGAAGAGACGCATTGTCTCAGTCAGTTCCTTAAGGTCTGCCTCAGAGATGGTAGCCTTGTGGTCTACGAGCTTGTTCACTACGGAGCAAGCCTCGAAGAGATGAGCTATGACGAGTGGTGTAGCGAAGTCGTCGTTCATGGCGTCGTAGCACTTCTGGCGCAGCTCGCCCACCACCTTCTTCGTCTCTGCATCGCTCTCTGCCGAAGCAGCGATGCGGTCGAGGTCGGCGATTCCGTTCATGAGTTTCTCAAGACCCTTTTGCGAAGCCTGCAGCGCCTCGTTGGAGAAGTCTACAGTGCCGCGATAGTGAGCCGAGAGGATGAAGAAGCGTATGGTCATCGGCGAGTAGGGCTGCTCAAGATTTTTGTTGTTGCCGGTGAAGAACTCCTCGAGCGTGATGAAGTTGCCGAGCGACTTGCCCATCTTCTGACCGTTGATCGTAATCATGTTGTTGTGAATCCAATACTTAGCCGAGTCGTGGCCGAGCGCCGCCGTCGATTGCGCGATCTCGCATTCGTGATGCGGAAACATCAGGTCCATACCGCCGCCGTGGATGTCGAACCGCTGGCCCAGGTATTTGGTGCTCATGGCCGAACACTCCATGTGCCAGCCGGGGAAGCCGTCGCTCCAGGGCGAAGGCCAGCGCATGATATGCTCCGGCGAAGCCTTCTTCCAGAGGGCGAAATCGCACGAATGGCGCTTGTCGCCCTGCCCGTCCAGCTCGCGCGTGTTCGTCAGAATATCGTCGAGGTTGCGGCCCGAAAGACGGCCGTAACTGTATTTCCGGTTGTATTTCTCCACATCGAAATAGACCGACCCGTTCGATTCGTAGGCGAAACCGTTGTCGAGAATCTCCTTCACCATGGCGATCTGCTCGATGATATGGCCGCTGGCGCAGGGTTCGATCGAGGGGGACAGCACGTTCAGCTCGTCCATCGCCCGGTGGTAACGCTCCGTGTAATAGTGCGCCACTTCCATCGGTTCGAGCTGCTCCAGCCGCGCCTTCTTCGAAATCTTGTCCTCACCGTCATCGGCATCGTGCTCCAGATGTCCCACGTCGGTCACGTTGCGCACGTAGCGTACCTTGTAGCCGAGCGACCGGAGATAACGGAACAACAGGTCGAAGGTCACCGCCGGCCGGGCGTGTCCCAGATGCGGATCGCCATATACGGTGGGTCCGCAGACATACATCCCCACATGCGGGGGATTGATCGGCTCGAAGGTTTCCTTGCGGCGGTCGAGCGTGTTGTAAAGGGTCAATTTCGATTCCATAACAAGCAATATCTTCCGAGCCACAAAATTAACATTTTTCCCACAAAAACAGTAAAAACGAAGACAAAGTTTGCAGTTCCGCCATCGTTCGGAGCGACACGCTCCCGACCTGATACCGCATAAACCCCGAATAAAATATGAAGCACCCTGCAAATCAAAAATAAAAATCATTTGCAAATACAAAATATTTTATCTATTTTTTCCAACAAAGAAAAACAACATCTCTATTACATGAAAGAAAACACTTAAGCAGAAAGCGCTTTTTTTTTAAGACCGGCCTCGTTTCTGCCGAAAATTAAAAACCTGCCGTAGGCCCGGCACTAAAACCTTTTACGCTATGAAACACTTTAGATTCGCATGGATGTTGCTGATGTTCGGGGGGGGGGGATTTTGGGATGCCTGCCTTCATGCAGCGACAAAGACAACGGTATGGAGCAGACGGAGCCGAACGACCCGGACGACCCACAGGGACCCCAAATTCCGGACGATCCCAATCCGCCCATGACCGGGTACATCGCCCATACGATGACCGAAGGCGAACTGATGTACTACGGGCATGACAGTGAATACAGCAAAGAAGGCGGAGCCGTTTATTTCCTCTACCTGAAAGACCTGAACAACTCTGCCCGCGGATGTAGCGTATGCTTTTATGTCAATGTCCCACGACAGGAAAAGGGTAGCTTCACCCTTCCGGCCGGGAAATACACCGCCTCCTCCACTTGGGAAATAAATACGTTCAACAATAAAAATACGACTAGATACCGTTCCAACTGGAATGTGGTCGCCCCCAAATGGACACAATACGTTGCCGAAGCCGGAGAATTCGAAGTCGCCATCGGCGACAACATGACCTACACGATCAGAGGCCACATGAAAGGCGGCTCCATTCAGGACGGGGGTTCCATTATGGAAAACGAAGCGGGCGTAGCGTTCGCATTCACAGGTCGGTTGCTGATTTCCGATTACTCGGAAGACTATGAAGACCCGGATGATCCGGATACTCCGGATGATCCCGCACCCGAAGTGCCTGAGGTAACCATGTCCACCGGCTCCCTGTATCGTTACAACGACAACATCTATTATCTCCAGCTCAAGGATGCCAATCCCGCCGATCTCTACGAGACAACCTTTTACTTGAAGCTGCCCGCTTCGGATTCACCGTTGTTGGCCAGCGGCGACTATATGGCAGCAACGACAGGCGAAGAGATGACCATCGATGCGAGCAAGTCATTCTGGAACTTTACCGACAAGGACAACCACAACGACAAGATCAAAAACCGGCTCAAGGAGGGAACCAAAATTCACATCGTCAGCAACGGCGACCACAACTACACGATCACCGGCACACTGGAAGGTACATCCGATAAAACCGGTAAAAACACAGCTCTGAAAATCAACTTTTCCGGCACTCTTCCTTTCGAGGACTACGCCGATCCGGAACCCGTGGAACCGACTGTTGCGGAGGTGACCATGACCATCGGCAACCTGGACTACTACGACGGCAATATCTATACTCTGACCCTCAAGGACGCCAACCCGACAGATACTTACGAAGCGTCGCTTTCGTTCAAACTACCCGCTTCGGAGACCCTGCAGCTCGTCAGCGGCGACTACCCCGTATCGACCGGCAGCGGAGAGATGACCCTCGACGCAGCCAAATCCTCTTGGACATTCATCGACAAGGAGAATTTCAACGACCGGATCAAAAATACGATCAAAGAAGGTTCACTCACCGTGACAAACAACGGGAACCACAACTACACCGTAACCGGCACTCTCCGGGGAGCGAGCGACACCGGACAGGAAACAGCCATTAAGATCGATTTTACCGGCACAGTACCTTTCAACAACTATTCGACTCCTCCGGCTCCGGAAGCACCGAAAGCAACCATGACCGTCGGCGACCTCTACTACAATGGGGACAATGTATTCTTCCTCGGCCTGAAAGATGGCTCTCCGATAAAAGAATACGGCATCACGTTCTACATTACGCTCGCGCCCACAGATCCTCTGCAACTCGCCAGCGGCGACTACACGGGCGGTGCCGCCGGTGAGAACATGACTTTCGATCTGGCGAAATCCTTCTGGAACTACAACGATCCCACCTACGGAATCATCAAGAACAGAATCACGGAGGGAACTCTCAAAATCGTCGCCAACGGCAATGACGACTATACCATTACGGGCTCGTTCAAAGCCATCGACGAGGACGACAAAAATACCGAGCTCGAAATCGAATACACCGGAAAACTTCCCTGCGAGGATTACTCCTATTGATCTTTCAGGAGTTGCTCCGAAGACAAAAAAACCGGTCCGATTATGAATCGGACCGGTTTTTCACAGGTCGGCATTCCTTATAAAAATTTTTCCGAATTCATTCCACAACACGATTCAGATCCGCATATACTCTCCCTTTGCCAACACATACTCCTCTCTGTTGAAATTTCAGAATCCGGCAGACAACCGGAATCCCGCATCCCCCGAAAATCGAACGAATCTCGCACCTCATATACCCGGATTCCGGCCTGCGGCACCCCATACTTTACCGACGATAATAAAGAATCCGAACAAAAAACAAAAATAAACACCCGATTTAAGCGTTATCTTAATATCTTTGCAGAAGATAGGATCCGCCTCGGAAAACCGGGAACTTGTTCCCGTTTTCTCCCGGCTTTCACTATCTTTGCACAGCACGGGAAACCCGTTGCGGCAAAATCCGGCAAAATCGATTTTGCACCCGGCTTTCATCGTATTTGTACACAACAACAGACTTAAATCCGACGGACTGCCCTAAAAAACCGAACGTTCGACTTCGCACGCAGGGGACATGCCGTTTTGCGGACAAACCGAAACTCAAATGAATAGCTACAAACGCTGGAACAACATCGTCGGCTGGATCGTCTTCGCCATCGCGGCCATGACCTATCTGCTGACCATGGAGCCCTCTTCGAGCCTGTGGGACTGCTCCGAATTCATCGCTACCTCGTATAAACTCGAAGTAGGGCACCCGCCCGGAGCACCGCTCTTCATGCTGCTGGCCCGCCTGGCCACGATACTGGCACCCTCGACGTACTATGTACCCCACATGGTGAACGCCATGAACTGCCTGGCCAGCGCGTTCTGCATCCTGTTCCTTTTCTGGACGATCACCCACCTGGCACGCCGCATCCTCACCCGTCAGGGCGCGGAGCTTACGAAAGCCAACATCGTGGCCGTATTGGGTACAGGTGCGGTCGGAGCACTCGCCTATACCTTCACCGACACCTTCTGGTTCTCGGCCATCGAAGGCGAAGTATATGCCCTCTCGTCGATGTTCACCGCCCTGGTGGTGTGGCTCATGCTCAAATGGGAGGAACAGGCCGACCAGCCCCACTCGATGCGCTGGATCGTGCTGATCGCCTACCTGATGGGGCTTTCGATCGGCGTGCACATCCTCAACCTGCTGACCGTTCCCGCGCTGGTATTCATCTACTATTTCCGCAAAACGCAGCGCATCACGTTCAAAGGTATTGCGGTCAGCACCCTCATTTCGGGCGCGATTCTGGTTTTCATCAACAGTATCATCATCCCCCATACGGTCTATATCGGCGCCTTGTTCGACCTCTTCTTCGTCAATTCACTGGGATTGCCCGTCAATTCCGGCCTCGTGTTCTTCGTAGTAGCCCTGTTGGGAGCGCTCGGCATGGGCGTATATTTCACCCATAAAAAAGGGCGCACGGTGCTCAATCTCGTGCTGCTCTCGACGCTGATGATCCTCATCGGCTACTCGTCCTACGCATCGGTTACGATCCGCGCCGCGGCCAATCCCCCGATGAACAGCAACAACCCGAGCAATCCGTTCGCCCTCTATTCGCTGCTCAACCGCGATCAGTACGGAGACAAACCGCTGCTCTACGGTCCCCAGTTCTCGGCCCCGACCTCCGGTTACAAATACAAGGATGTCCGCTACCTGGACGACGACGGCAAGTACAAAACGGTTTCGATCATCTCCGGGTACGAACACCCCGACGAGTTCATGCATCTGTTCCCCCGTATGTGGAACTACGCTGCCAGCAAGGAGAGTTACAAATCATGGAGCGCCTACCGCACCCGGACCGATTACGAACGGGATGAAAACGGCGAAATCGTCCGCGACGCGCAGGGACGCCCGAACAAGATCGAAGTGCTCGATTTCGGACGCCGGACGCTTTGGGACGACGGTTCGGGCTACGAACCGCTGGTAATCGTGGAGCCGACGTTCCGCGAGAACCTCAACTATTTCTTCACCTACCAGCTCAACCACATGTACTGGCGCTATTTCCTCTGGAATTTCGTGGGGCGCCAGAGCGACATCCAGCCTACCGACGCGATCATCACCGACGGCAACTGGCTCTCGGGCATCAAGTGGATCGACGAGCTTTACCTCGGGCCGCAGGACAACCTGCCGGACGAAATAGCGAATAACAAGGGGCGCAACACCTACTATTTCCTCCCCTTCCTGTTGGGTCTTATCGGCCTGATCTATCAGCTCAACCGCGATCCGCGCAACTTCTCGATCGTCATGTGGCTCTTCGTGATGATGGGTATCGCGCTGGTGGTTTACTTCAACACCTCGCCCAACGAACCGCGCGAACGCGACTATGTTTATGCGGGTTCGTTCTACGCCTTCTGCATCTGGATCGGCCTGGGCGTACTCGCCGTGTGCGACCTGATCGTCTGGGCCACCCGACGCAAGGGCCTCATGGCTCCCATAGCCGCTACGGTCGTCTGCATGGTCGTACCGGGCATTCTCGCGGCCCAGAACTGGGACGATCACGACCGTTCGCACCGCACGATGGCCCGCGACATCGGCTGGAACTACTTGCAATCGGTACTGCCCAATGCCATCATCATCAACTACGGCGACAACGACACCTTTCCCCTGTGGTTCAATCAGGAGGTGGACGGCGTGCGCCCGGACGTGCGGATCATGAACACGAGTTACCTGGGCGCCGAATGGTACATCGACGAACTGAAAACCAAAGCCAACGATGCGCCGGGCATCCCCTTCACGCTGCCACGCAGCAAATACACCTACACCAACGACATGCTGCCCATAGAAAACATCGTGGACCGCCCGTTGGAGCTGAAAGAGGCCATCGATTTTATCCGCAACGAAGATCCGCGCACCAAACTTGTTCTGAGCAACGGAAGCAAAATCGACTACCTGCCGAGCAACCGTTTCGCCCTGCCCGTAAACAAGGACAACGCGATCGCCTCGGGCATCGTCAAGGAAGCCGATCGTGACCTGATGGTGGATACGATCTACATGGAACTGCCCAAACGGGCGATCGACAAGAGCGAGATGATGCTGCTCGACATGCTGGCCCATTTCGACTGGAAGCGTCCGATCCATTTCACACAGGTTTACACGTTGCAATCGCTCGGGCTGCTCGATTACCTCCAGTTCGACGGTTACACTTACCGGCTGGTACCGATCTACACGCCATGCAGGAACGTGCAGGAGATCGGGCGTGTCGATCCGGACTACGTAACGCCGTTGCTGACCGAAACATTCCGTTACGGAAACCTGAGCGATCCCCGAACCTACGCCGACCACACCATCCAACATACCCTGAGCGCCTCGAAAGCCCGCGAATCCTTCGCCCGTGCAGCCAAGGAGTATGTTTTCCGTGGGGATTCGACACAGGCGATCCGGCTACTCGACATGGGACTCGAAAAACTGCCGCCCCAACAGATCCGCTACACCGACGCCAACACCCTCCCCTTCATCGAAGGCTACTACATGGCCGGTGCCCCGGACAAGGGCGACGGCCTGCTGATGAGCTATGCCCGCAACCTGATGCAGTATATCGACTACTACCTCGATTTCCAAGGCATTCAGGGCGACATGGTCACGCAGACACTCATCGACAAGATGCAATCGCTCGACCGGCTCTACTACCTGGCGGCCTACATGGGACGCCAGGATGTACTGGCCCAGCTCAACGACTACTACCGCACGCTGGGCATCTATGAAGACGAGCTGATCCATCCCGATCTGCCCACGCCGTCGGACTCGGTGCAGATTCCCGAATAATCCGGGAAAAAATCCGTCCTGCCGACTGCGAACAATCCATACAACGAAATCGGAAAAGACCCGTGAGTCTTTTCCGATTTTATTTTAACAACGCTCTCTGCGTCCCCGCAACCCTCAAATTATAATTTGCGAAGTCCACACCGCAAGAAATCCCTCCTCCCGAAAAACCGGACAACGCGAAGCGGCGGTGTGCCGTACAAATCGGGATCCGAAAAACAGACGCTCCGGTAAAACCTCGACCGCTGCACATTCCGCCGGAGGCAACAGACACGGACGAGCATACGGAACCGAAACAGCGGCATCCGGTCCGCACTGCCCCGACACAGACACAGCTCAGCTCTATCGGAAAGTCGGGACGAGCTCCGACCAAAGGAAACAATCGGGAAGCAACCCGACCGTCCGAAAAAAGATTCAGGCGCAAACCGAAATCTGCGCCTGAATCATAACTGCATACACACCCCTATCGTTTGGACATTTCGTGTTTCTGGTGAGGGTTGCGCTTGGTATAGAGGAAACGTCGGATCTTCTGCGTCGGAGTCTTGACGAACTCCTGCTTCTCCTCCACGACCTCGGAGATACGCGAGAAACGATTGACCTTGGAATTCACATAATCGACGACCTCCTTCTTGAGATTCTCCTTCCAATTCTCGAAATCCTCCTTCCAGCCGTCGAACTTGGCTTCGAGAGCGTCGGTATTGAAATGCACGAGCGCCACCAGGCGGCCTTCGTGCTCGGTAACCACCGAATCGGCGACGCAGACGTGCGAATTGAGGACGCTCTCGATATCCTCGGGATAGATATTCTCACCACTGGGACCGACGATCATATTCTTCAGCCGGCCCTTGATGTAAAGCCACCCGTCGGCCGAAAATTCGCCCAAATCTCCGGTACGGAACCATCCGTCCTCGGTGAAGACCTCCTTCGTAGCGTCGGGGTTCTTATAGTAACCGATCATGGCGCTCGGCGTCTTGGCAACGATCTCGCCCTGGCGGGTTTCGGGATTGACGTTCTCCAACCGCAGCTCGACGCCCGGCGCGGCAGGCCCGGTCGAACCCAGGCGCACCTGCGAGGGAGCCGCACCGGCCAACAGGGGTGCCGTCTCCGTCAAACCATAGCCGATAGCGTACGGAAAACGGGCTTCGAGCAGGAACTTCTCGGCGCCGCCGTCCAGCTTCGCACCCCCGATACCGAGGAAGCGCAGCCGCCCGCCGAAGACCTTCATCAACTTCTTACCCGCGACACGATGCAGATAACGGCGCATGAAATCGATCTTGTAGAGCGCACGCCAGAATCCGCTGGAGGTAAACTTGGCGAGAATCTGATGACGATAAATCTTTTCGATAATCAGCGGCACGATGAGCATCACCGAAGGCCGTACCTCGGCAAGCGTCGGCATCAGAACCGAGGCCGTAGGCGGACGATCCAGGTAAACGACCCGGGCCCCCATCGAGAAAGGATAGATCATACCTATCGAGCACTCGTAGGTGTGCGCCAACGGCAGCACCGAGAGAAACGTATCGTCGGGAAAGATCGGGAAAATGGCGGCGCTCATGGAAATCTGCGCACAGAGATTCGCGTGGGAGAGCATCACGCCCTTGGGACGCGACGTCGTACCCGAGGTATAGATGATGACCGCGAGGTCTTCGGGATTCGGAATTCCGACCGCTCCCTTCTCCGCCGCAGGACGGGAGGCGATCACGCCCAGATTCTTGGTACGAATCACGATATGGAGGGATTCGATCGTGGACTTCGCCAATTTAGCGAAGAGCTTGTCGGAAACCATCAGCGCCTTGGCCTCGGAGTGGGCGATAATCATCTCCAGCTCTTCGGTCGAGAAATCGGGCAGGATCGGCACGGCGACCATGCCGGCAGAGGTGACGGCCAGGTACGAAACGCACCAGTTGGGCATGTTGCTGCTCAACAGCGCCACCTTGTCGCCCGCTTTCAAACCGGCTCCGATCAAAAGGTCCTGCACGTGTTTGACGCGGGTTCCCACCTCGGCATAGGAGAGCTCCTCCCCGCCGTACATGGCAAAAGCGACTTTCGATGCAAAACTCTTTACACTGTACTGAACCAGTTCGTAAAGTGTATGGATAGTCATTTTCTTTCGAATTAAAATGAGAATATACTCGGGGCAAATTTACTATTATTTGCCGTAAATACACTATTTTTGAGCCGAATTATCGCCATGATCTCTAGTCAATACATCAAAAAACTTGCCGAGAATGCAGGCTTCGACCTCTGCGGAATCACGCCCTGCAAACATCTTGCGGAGAACGAATCCTACTTCCGCGAATGGCTCGCCAAAGGCTACGGTTCCTCGCTGGAATACCTCGAACGCAACCTCGACAAACGCTTCGACGTCCGACACTTGGTCGAAGGAGCGCAGACGGTCGTGGTCTGCGCCGTGAGCTACAAAAACCCGCTGGGCGAAGGTTATCCGCCCGGGTGCCGCACAAAAATCGCCTCCTACGCCCGCAACCGCGACTACCACCCCGTCCTCAAGGAGATGCTGGGCACGATGCTCGAAGCCCTGCGCCGGCAATACCCCGGGCTCACGGGCCGCACGTTCGTCGATACGGCTCCGCTGCTGGAAAAACAACTGGCCGTCGAAGCGGGTCTGGGCTGGATCGGGCGGCAATCCCTGCTGCTTACGCCCCAATACGGCTCCTATGTCCTGCTGGGCGAGTTGGTACTTACCCTGCCGTCCGACCAATACGATGCCCCGTTCGCAGGAGCCCGTTGCGGCCGCTGCCGGAACTGCCTGGACAGTTGTCCAACGGGAGCCATCGTCGCGCCCAAGGTGATCGACACGAACCGCTGCATCTCCTGTCGTACGATCGAAAAGGAGTCCGACAGCGCCCTGCCCGACCTCGACGGATGGATCTTCGGCTGCGATCGCTGCCAGAGCTGCTGTCCCCACAACCAAAAAGCCCCCATGCACCGCTCGCCGCATTTCGATCCCCTGTTCGACCCGCTGACGATTTCGGATCGGGAGTGGCTCGCAATGAGCGAAGAGGAGTTTCTCCTGCGGTTCGGCAATACACCTCTCGCACGCAGCGGACTGCGGCGCATCCAGCAAAACGTGCGGATAAACCAGGAAAAGAACGAAGAGTAGGGCCCGCCATTGGGCGGAGAGGCAGACAGCAAACCAACCCGAAACCTCTCCGGATATTGTCCGCAGGCTGTTCGGGAAACCTTCCGTACGAAAGGACAGGAAAACCGGAACCCGACCGGCCGGCTCACCGCCACCGCCCCGACTTGCGGCACAAAGGCTCCCGCTCCTCCTGAATCGGCCCGACAACCGACCCGCCGCGATAAAGTGCAAAACCATCCGCTGAACCGCCCCCGCGTGCATCCCGGAAGTCAAAGCCCTTTCGAATAAAACGGGGCAGACTTCCGAAAAAGTCTGCCCCGCATTTCAAAAACAGGAATACCCCGCTAACTGTTCGCTTTGGCTGCGTTCTCCTTAAGCTGTGCCACCGTTTTCTGTGCCGCAGCCACATTCGCACCGGCCGTTACTTTCGAAAGGGCGTCGATCGCCTGCTGGGGCATCGTGCGGGCATTGTAAGCTGCACCCAAAATGAAATAAACGTCGCTGCGCTCCTCTTCGTCGGTCTGCCCGGCAGCAGCCTCCTCAGCAGAAGCGATCACGCCAGCGTAATCCTTCTTGTCGAAGAGTGCCTGCAAACGAATCTTCTGGGCCAGCGCATCCTGCGGATTCACGGCCAGCATCTCGTCGGCAACGGCGATAATACCGTCGAAATCATTCTCGCCCTGCAACTTGGCAATACGGTTATTGGTATAGAGCTTGATGTTCTCCTTTGCCTTCACGACATCCTCCGCATATTTGGGGTTGTCCTGAGAAGCGATTTCGTTGAAAATAACCAAACCTTTCTGGAAGTCGCCCAGCTCGCAATAGCAAATGCCCAAGAAGTTGGCCATCTCCATATTTTTCGGATCGGCGGCATAACCTTTGGCGAAAATTTCAGCAGCCTCGGCGTAGTTCTTTTCGTTGAAAGGCTTTCCGCCCCACATCAGATATATCTTCGCCATCAACATATTCGACATACGCTCCTGCTGCAACTCACCGTAAAGAGCCGCCTTATTGGCCGACTTGGTAAGATTCTCGACCGCCGTGTTGAAATCATTTCCCTTAGCAGCCGTAAGACCCATTTGGAAATAGCACACCGGCACACTCTTCTTGGCCGTTGCAACCCAACTCTGGACATCGAGATCCTCGGAATCGAGCCCCTGATCGATAAGCGTTTCGAAAGCCGTAGCTGCGGATGCGAAATCCTTCGAATTGTAAGCGGCGACAGCCTTATTGTAAGTTTCGCCCAATCCTTCCTGCGCAGCCACAGACCCCACAACGAACAGGGCAAGCGCGGAAATCAAAAGTTTTTTCATAAATATTGTATAAATTATAGGTTAAAATTGGTTCCGTCCATTTTTATCACCATTCCCTGCAAACCCATCGGAAATATCGCCCCGTCCTGTAGGTCGCAACCATCCGTCGAAACTCCCGCCGGAAAGCAGGGAATGCAAATTTAGTTTTTTTTCGGCACTTTCCAAAAATCACCTTCTCAACGCGGCGAAGAACGAACGGACGAGCCTCTCGCACTCCTCGGCCAATACCCCCCGCGTCACCGTCGTTCGGGGCGGAAACACCTGCTCCGAATAGCGGCGATAGCCACGCTTCGGATCGTCGGCGCCATAGACCACCCGCCCCACCTGGCTCCACGCAATCGCCCCCGCACACATGATGCAAGGCTCGACCGTCACATACAACGTACATTCGGACAAGTATTTGCCTCCGACGGTCGAGGCTGCGGCTGTCAGGGCCTGCATTTCCGCATGAGCCGTAGCGTCCGCCAAGGTTTCGACCAGGTTGTGCCCCCGGCCGACGATACGTCCGTCCGCGACCACCACGGCACCGATGGGTACTTCCTGCTCTTCTAACGCTTTTTCCGCCTCGTTTAGTGCCAGGCGCATGAATTTTTCATCGGTTTGCTGCTGTTCCATCGTTTCGGTTTTTCGGCAAAATTAATAATTTAACGGAAAATCCGATATGCCTCTAATTTTCACCCGGCTCCACATCGCCGCCTCTCTTCCGTTCTGCCTGTATTCGTAAATAGCAGGAATTCCGACAAGAAACGAATTAGTTCGCACCACTCCGCACTCACTTTTCTTCCTTTACAAAAGACGGAAAGTCGCCGCCACCCCTCCCGACGAACCCGCCGGATTCAGCCTCGCACACCTCCCCTGTCGAAGGAAAGAGATGGCATCCGGTATAAAAAACGCGCGAGTTTGTTTTTTATACCTTCGTTTTCACTACCTTTGTGAATCACAATACGACAACAACGAAAAAAACAGATACGACCATGTACAGAACCCATACCTGCGGCCAGTTGCGTGCCGCAAATGTAAACGAAACGGTCACCCTGGCCGGCTGGGTGCAGAAAGTCCGCAACCTGGGTGCGATGACCTTCATCGACCTGCGGGACCGTTACGGCATCACCCAGATCGTCGTCGAAGAACACTCTCCGGCCGATGTCAAGGCCGTGGCCGGCGGACTGGGCCGCGAATACGTCCTTCAGGTCGAAGGCCGCGTGGTAGAGCGTTCGTCCAAGAACCCGAAGATGCCTACGGGCGACATCGAAGTCGTCGCCTCGAAGCTCGTGGTGCTGCACGAGGCCGAAGTGCCCCCGTTCACCATCGAGGAGAACTCGGACGGCGGCGACGACCTGCGTATGAAATACCGCTACCTCGACCTGCGCCGTCCTCCCCTGCAGCGCAACATGATCCTGCGGCACAAGATGGCGCAGGAAATCCGCCGCTTCCTCGACGCGGAAGGCTTCCTCGAGATCGAAACCCCCTATCTGGTCAACTCGACGCCCGAAGGCGCCCGCGACTTCGTCGTCCCCAGCCGCATGAACCCCAACCAGTTCTACGCCCTGCCCCAGTCGCCCCAGACCCTCAAGCAGCTGCTGATGGTCGCCGGCTACGACAAATACTTCCAGATCGTGCGCTGTTTCCGCGACGAAGACCTGCGGGCCGACCGCCAGCCCGAATTCACGCAGATCGACTGCGAAATGTCGTTCGTCGAGCAGGAGGACGTGCTCGAAATCTTCGAGCGCTGGGCCAAGCACATGTTCCGCGAAGTGATGGGCATCGAACTTACGGAGCCGCTGCGCCGCATGCCCTGGATCGAAGCGATGGAGAAATACGGCTCGGACAAACCCGACCTGCGCTTCGGTATGGAGTTCGCCGACCTGACGGACCTGGCCCAAGGTCACGGCTTCGCGGTTTTCGACGACGCGGAGTACGTCACCGGCTTCGCCGCGACGGGCTGCGCCGGCTACACCCGCAAACAGATCGACGCCCTCACGGAGTTCGTCAAACGCCAGCAGATCGGTGCCAAGGGACTCGTCTGGATCCGCGTCGAAGCGGACGGCAACGTCAAGTCGTCCGTCGATAAATTCTACTCGCCCGAGCAGGTGCGGGCGATGGCCGAACGCGCGGGCGCAAAAGCCGGCGACCTGGTGCTAATCCTCTGCGGCAAGAAATTCAAGACCCTCACCCAGCTCTGCGCCCTGCGTCTGGAGGTCGCTCAGCAGCTGGGCCTGCGCGACCCGAAGAAGTTCGCTCCGCTGTGGGTCATCGACTTCCCGCTGTTCGAGTGGGACGACGAGACCCA
>OHKH01000566.1_pt1 | contig 14559 bp, 9 predicted proteins | sample 1568831 | NCBI WGS metagenome assembly OHKH01 (sample SAMEA3879581, study PRJEB24766) | human gut metagenome | biome: human-associated habitat; feature: feces | place: USA | collected 1985/1987
GCTGTCGTCCAACAGGGTGCAGAATTCGCCTTTCGATTTCTCATAGACCTGTTGTTCCACATCGGCGACCTTTCCCGCAAAGGGAGCCCGCAGGGTACAGTGAGCCAGGCTGCGGCGGGCGCTGAGCAGCGATGCCGTGGCATCGGCATACCCCGAGCGGATGCGTGCCAGCTGCATGACCCCGGCCGGAGGGGTGACCGTGTCGCCGGCCTGATACCCCTGTCCGACCAATACGTCGTAAAACCCCAGCCGCGCCTTGTCCAATGCCAGCCGCGCCTTGTGCAGCTGAAGGGCGTAGTCGCTCGTATCGATTCGGGCGATCGGCTCCCCGGCGCCTACGCGGGATCCGTTCTTCGCATCGATCGCCGCGATTGTCCCCGAAACCTCGAAGGAGAGCGTGCTGCGCTTCGAGGCTGCCAGCCGTCCGTTGCTGATCAGCTCCCGCATGAAGTCGCGCCTTTGCAGCGTATCCACCGTGACTTCGTTGTGTTCGATACGGTGCTGCATGCGATCCTGTGCCGCATCGGTCTTTGCGTTCTTCGTTTTGCCGCAGCCCGCGAGGAGCGCTGCACAAAGCAGATAAAGGTAGTGTTGTTTCATAGCAAGGGTTATTCTTCGATGAGGCGGTCGAACTCGACGCTGATATCGGTGTGGGAAATGAAGTCGTAGAGGGTTTTGCGGCGCAGCGAGTAGTAGTAGCTCCAGAAATCGGCCAGCGCCGACACGTAGGTCTGGCTGGCCTGGTCTTTTTCGGTCTGCGCCGTATTCATGTCCGTAACCGACACCGTGCCCCGCCGGAAATTCTCCATCGCCATGGCATAGCGGCTTTCAGCGACCTCCCGTGCCCGGGCGGCCACGACGCATTGGTTCCGCTGGTTGTGGAATTGTTCGATGAGCGTATAGATTGTGTGCCGGTAATCGGTTTCGTCCTGCTCGATCTGGTTGCGCACCATGTCGGCCCTCGCCTTGGCCATGCGGACACGGCCCTTGCCCATGCCCCAGTCGAAAAGCGGGATGGAAAACTGAAGTCCGATGACCTCCTGGTCGAGCAGGTTCGAATAGGCCGTCCGGAACTCTTCGCCGGTTTGGGACAACCCGAACCGGGCATTTATCGTGGCCGTAGCGCCCCGTTCGGCCTTGGCCTGGGCGATGCCTGCCTCGGCGTTGAGCGCTCGCAGTTGGTTGCCGGCATTGAACGACGAGTTTTCCAGCGCCTTGTCCAGTACGGTCACATAGTCGATTTCGATGGCGGGGATTTGCTCGTCGAGCACCGGGTCTATATCGACGTTCTCGCTGTAACGCAGGTAAGAGTTGAACCTCATGCGCTGCTCGCGGACTGCCAGTGCCGTGTCGTTGATCGCCAGGCTGTCGTTGAGCATGCGCAGTTGCAACTGGAGCAGCTCGTCGTTGGTGATGCTCCCCAGTTTAAGCCGCTCTTCGGCTATGGAATAGAGGGATTTGGTATTGCCGTAGTTCTTGACGGCGATGGTATGCCTGGTTTTGCTCAGCAGCAAGCTGAAATAGTAGCTCACGGCCTGCACCGTAATGTCCTCCATGGCTTCGATGTAGGTGCGTTTGGCCAGTTCGTACTCTTTCGGGGCGATCTTCTTATTCCATTTGAAGCTGTTGTAGGCAAAGAGCGGCTGGGTGTAGGAAAGCGTGATGGGCTGTGAATAATAGGATTTAGACTCCTTGGGGGCGAACTGGTCGAGGCGGTTGAGCGACGAGTAAAGCCTGAGGGTGCCGCCCGTCAGAGTGATATTCTGCTGGATGGCAAGCCCCAGTGTGTTTTGCAGGTTGTAGTTCTCCAGATAACGCATCTCTCCGGTGTCGTAATCCTGCAACAGGCGCAGCGAACGGTCGAAACTCAGCACCTCGCCGCTCAGGTTGAGCGACGGAAGCCGGCTTGCCTGGTAGGAACGGAACGACCAGTACGAGGAGAGAAACGTATATTTGGCGACCATCGCGGCGATCGAATGGTTTTGCGCCGAATAGATCGCCTTGTCGAGCGTCAGGCGGAGTTGTATCTGCTGCGATTCCTGTGGCGCAATTGCCGAACTCTGCGACCGTGCCGCTGCGGGGAGTATGGTTCCTGCGACGACGATTAATATCTTTCGTATGATCTCCGGTATCATAGGCTTGTTTTGGTGTTAGGAGATGGATCGAGTTGCGGAATTTCAGGGGGCATATGTCACTGTCCCGGGAAGGAGTGGGAACGACGCTCCGCAGTGTCGCGGGGCGGAGTATTCAAGTTCGAAGTGTGAATAACTGTTTCCAGCGACTTGCAGACGGATCCTTATCTCGGACGATGGTTTCGGCAACAGGTATGCAAAGGGTGGCAAACATGGGCTGTTTGTTTAAATTGGAGAGATGATTTCATTAATTTATTTACTATATAAAGTGGGTGTCGGTTATCAAATTTAAGCAGACCTTTTTTAATTGTCGTGTCATAAGAAATATAGTTGTTGCTATAGTCATTTCAACGTATACGCAACCACGATCGGGTTGTCGCTCTCCTTCGAACACTCCAGCAGGTTTTTGATCTTGGGGCTCAGGTTTTTCCTGTATTCTTCGGGGATTTGCGGAGAACAGGTGCCGAAAAACGTATCGCCGTAGACGGCTATCGGTTGTCGGATAATTTCATGGACAATTGCATCTTCATCCACATTGGCAGTGTCCCATGCAAACACTATGTCGGTTCTTTTATCCCAAAAATAAGGTCTGGGGGTAATATATTCCTCCCATTTGTGGGCTATTTCAAAAGAAGCATAACTTTCCCCATCAAGAAATTTACCCGCATATCTTGTGTAGTTGTTCTGCTTGATTAACTTATCTACTTCCAGAGGGGGTATTTTTTGGTTATAAAGATTCCATATGCTCTTCTTTTGGTGGATCACATATTTAGGTGATACTATGGATACAGACATAAATTGGTAAACAGTATCGGAGTAGACTGGAGTAAACAAAAGCTTTCCATCGCAGTCATAAGTGAAACTGTTGACTGCAAAATTGTTGTCTTGCAGAGGTGTCGGGGCGAATCCTTTGTAAAGGACGGAGTCTTTGTCGGAAACGAGAATCGCCCAATTCTCATTGTCGTTAAAATCCTGTCCTGGGATTTGATAATTTATATACAAACTGTCGATATGCGCCAAATAACAGTTCGCTATTCCCTTTTTCCGCCGTAGGAATGTCCCGTCATCGGTGGAATAATAAAGGTAGGAGCGGGCCAGCGCGTCATTTACAAGTATTTCATTCCGGATGGTGTCTACCTGCATATCCGCGACACTCAGGTATTCCTTCGGCCCCCGGCCTTTGTTCTTGATGCGGAACAACAGGTTGCCCGTTTTGTCGAATACGAAGATCTGCTGTGCGGTATAGCAGTCCAATATATAGATTTTGTCTTTTGTAACGATCATTTTGTCTATTACACCGACGGGCTCGGATGAATCCAGTTTTATGTAGTCGATCGATTTGACCCTATCGAGCATTTCATCCATGCCGATAACTCTGGCATTATCGGCCCGAATCGGGTGCGGAGTGTCGTGGGTGATTTTAATAATTTTCGTGTCGGACAGTTCTAATGCCCTGCTGTCGTTTTGTGGCTGGGCTCCGCATGCCCAGATCAAGGCGGTTAAAATAATGGCGGTTAGTTGTTTCATGTGGTTTTCTAATAATATGGAACCAAGAGTTTCTGCGGCTATTTCAGCGTATACAAAGCTAATATGGGGTTATCGCCCTCGTTCGAATTGTCCAGTAATTTTTTGAGTCGGGGATTTAATGTGTTTTTATATTCTTCCGGAGTCTTTATGGAAGGAAAAGTACTAATGAATATATTGTTGTAAGAGGCTTGAGGCAGACCGATAATATCACATATGATTGAAGGTTTGCTAATCTTCCATTCATAAATGGAATTAGTACGTTTGTCCCAAAAATAAGGTCTACTTGTGATATATGCATTCCATTTATGTTGAATGCTAAAAAATACATGGTTTTTTGTTGTAAGGAAATTGGCGCTATATCGTGTGTAGTTTCTCTCTTTGATGAGTTTACATATTTCTGGTTCCGATAATCTTTCATTGTATAGTTTCCAAATGCTTCTTTCTTGACACACTACATATTTTGCATAGGCAGCCATTGGGGAGGTGAATTGGTAAACAGTGTCGGAGTTGATTGGTGTGTACAGAAGGCTTCCATCATTATCCCTGTAAAAACTGTTGACTATATAATCGCCTTCCTGGATCGGTTTAAATTCGAACCCTTTATAGATTACCGAATCTTTATCGGTAATGAGTATCGCCCAGTTTTCCTCATCATTAAAATCTTGTCCGTTGTTTTGGAGATTTACGTATAGGCTGTCGATACGTGCTACATAACAATTTGCAATGCCTTTTTCCCTGCGGATAAACTGTCCGTCATCGGCGGAAAAATAGAGATACGATCGCGCAAGGGCGTCGTTCAACAGGATTTCATTCCGAATTGTGTCGACCTGCATGTCCCAGATACTAATGTATTCCTTAGGTCCCCTGCCTTTATTCTTGATCCGGTATAACAGTTTGCCTGTTTTGTCAAATACGAAAATCTGCTGAGAAGTAAATGAATCCAGTATAAAAATTTTGTCTTTGGTTACGACCATTTTTGAAATTTCACCGATGGGTTCGGATGAATCCAATTTAATATAATCGACCTGTTCGACCATATCGAGTAATTCAGACGTGCTGATGATTTTGGCATTGTCGACCCTAATTAGCTGGGGCGAATCGGTTGTAATGCGGATTATATTAGCATTGTCCATTCGGAGCGTCATATTGCTGTTCCGCACATTATTTCCGCATGCACATAAAAGGAATGTTACTAAAACACTGATTGTAATTTGTTTCATAGCAAGTTTGTGGTGTAGTTTTGGTATATAGTATATGTACGGTTGGTACATAATAAACAAATAGTGTTGAAAAATGTACCAACCGTATTATATTAATTATCCTTGGACGCAATCTGAGTCCCAAAAACAATTACCATTCCCATCATTACAAGCAACTTTATGACCATCTGTTGTTACTTCAAAGAAAGGAATACCTGTTGTTACTTGACATGTTGTCATAATTGGTTTCCATTTAGAAAACCAATCGTGTGTGTCGGTTTCATTCCATAGCTTCCCATCCCATTCAAATACGGTCAATGCATCCACATTGGCCTGGATCATTGCGGACAGGTCGTCCTTGGCAATGCTCTTCATAAATACGGCCGAGGCTGCCACCATGGCGAATGCCACCAAGCCGAACGTAATTTTCTTTTTCATAGCGTTTTTCTTTTTCTGTTCGTTCACAGTTTACTCGATGCGTTGTGTCTATCCTTTCAACAACGGCGAACCCGCTTGGGGTTTGGGATCAATTGACTATTTTTGCACAACCTCCTTTCCTTTTCCGGGATTTGGCGGCCGGGCGGAGAAAACGTGTCTTTTCCCGAGGCAATTCTCCGCCCTCGTTTTTCCCGATAATTATTCCTCTACCATACCGATGATCTTCAGCGAAGTGCTGCCGGCGGCCGTATTGCAGAAGACCCGCAATGTTTTGTCGAAAGCCCCGGCCTTGTCGGGGATTATCTCCACTTTGATTTCGGATTTCTCTCCGGGCATGACGGGGCTCCGGTTCCATGACGGTTTCGTACACCCGCAGGAGGCGTCGATGTGGGTTATTACCAGCGGTTTGTTCCCCGTGTTTTCCAGGACGAAGGCCGCCTGTGCCGTGCTGCCGATCCTCAAATCCGGAACCTCGATTTCCGGTCGGGCGATACGGATGTCGGTCATGGGAACTTTGTCCGCCTTCTTCCCGGATATTATCTCCTTATACAGCTCCCAAAGCCGCGGCTTATGCGTCGGGTTGCCGACCAATAGAACCTTGTTGGTGCTGTCGAGGAGAAAACATTGGCAGGCCTGGTTCTTCGGAAAGCCATTCAGCCTGTCGATTTCATTTTTACGGTCGATATAAAACGGCAGTTCGAACCCGTCGGCTCGTAATATCAACCCGAGTTCCCGCTCGTTCTGCGGGTGGAAATAGAACAGGAAATCGACCTTGTCGGCCAGCGTCGTGTCGATTTCCCTCACATAAGCGTTCCAGGTCAACAATTTCAGCTTGCAGGAGGTGCAGCCTATCGAATCGGTGAAATTCAGTATCCTGAATGGTTTTTTCGATTTTGCGGGGTCGTAAACCGTGTCGCAGGAATACGAAGTCGGTTGTATATCCTGCGGCAGCAGTACCGTTTTCCCGATCCATTCCTTTACGATCTTCTGGATTTCTTTCCTGGGATTATTGTCATTGCACGAGGCGCACCACAGCGGGATGATGATGATTCCGGTCATCAAATAGCAGAATTTGGCCATATAATTTTATTTTAAGAACACAAAATAAAGACGCAATCATTATATAGTTAATCAAGATATTTGATTATCTACTACAAAATAAAACAAAAATATTAATATTGGTTCAAAATAATGTAAAAATATTTTGTTTTTGATGTTTTAAAAAGTAACTTCACAGAAGATATCACTCCGCTTGATCAATCTTGTTATGATAACAGCTTCGCCGATTGCCGTATTGAAAAACATGGCAATCGTTGACTGGATAAATAAAATCCGGGATGGGTTGCGTGGGTGCCCCCCCCCATCCGGGGTGGATAGTAACTGGAAGGGAAGAATAGATGTAAAAGTGTTTCGATTATGAAAAATTTTGACCGTACTGCCGTCAGGCTGATCTTATCGTTCGGTTTGGCATGGATATGCGCCGGTTGTGAATCCCGGCTGGAGGCGGCTTTGGAACTTGCGGGCGAAAACCGTCCGGAACTGGAAGCGGTTCTGCAACATTACAGCACGGACAAGGCCGATTCGCTGAAATACCGGGCGGCCCGGTTCCTGATCGAGAACCTTCCGCTCCATTACGGCTATGCGGGAAAGGGACTGGAGGATTTCAAATGCGATTATGATTCCCTTTTCTGTGATAAGGATATCCCCAGGCAGGTGCTGAGGGGCCGGGCGAAGAATTATAATCCCGATTTTACGAACGTACATCCGGCATTCGACCTTTCAGAACTCAGCCGCGATTTTTTGATCCGGCATATCGACAATGCTTTTGCGACGCTGGACTACCCGTGGACAAAGGGGCTGTCGTTCGGCGATTTCTGTGAATATGTCCTGCCTTACCGGATCGAGAATGAACTGGCGGAGGACTGGATGCCTCATTACAGGGATTTCCTCGCTGAAATAATCCGCCCCCTGCAGCAGTCCGGGGCGGATCGTTACATTGCGGCCAGGACGATTCAGGACAGCCTGCGCAGGATGGATTACGAGGTCATCGACGAATCGGTCATGAGGATGGCATTGAGGCCGTCGGATTACCTGCGGGCGGCAGGCGGTGCATGCCCCGAGATCACGAGCCTGATGTGGTATGCGCTGAGGAGCGTCGGGCTGCCTGTAAATTACGACTACATTATCCAGTGGGCCAACCGGAGCCAGTCGCACAGCTGGAATTCGCTGCGGGTCGATAGCGTGCTCTACTCTTTCGGGATGAGCGACCCGGAATTCGGCAAGCATTTCGAATCCCGGCCGCAGGAGCGTGTCGGGAAGGTTTACCGCAAGATGTTCAGTTTCCAGCCCCAGAGCCTGCCCAACCAAAGGGGAGCCCTGGCGGAGGGAATTCCGCCGGCCTTCCGATCCCCCTTCATAAAGGACGTTTCGGAATCGTATTTCGACGGCATCGACCTTGCCATGAAACTGACGATCCCGATCGCGGCCAAAAAGAAATTCGCCTACCTGGTCGTTTTCGACAACCGGAACTGGGTGCCTGTCGCCTGGAGCCGGATAAAGCGCGGGCGGGTGGCGTTCGATCATGTCGAAAAGGGCTGCGCCTATATGGTCATGTATTATGACCGGGGGCTCCTCCTTCCGGCAACGGATCCGTTTACGGTCTCGAAAGAGGGCGGGGTGGCGGTGCGTAAACCCGACGGGGCCGAGGTTTCCGTCACACTGAAGCGGAAATACCCGGTTTTCTTTGAGCTGGAGTTTATCCTCAACCGGGTGAAAAACGGCCGGTTCCAGGTTGCGGACAGTCCCGATTTCCGGGATGCCCGGACTGTCTACGTTACGCCCGAGGTGCCGGAAGCCAGGCCGTATTACGCGCAACTGGGGGACAGCATAACCTTCCGGTATATATGTTATCTCTCCCCGAGCGGTGCATTCGTGAATATGGCCGAGGTCGGGTTCTATGCCCCGTCGGGGGAAAAGCTCGTCGGGGAGATAATCGGAACCGAAGGCAGCTACGGGAATTCGGGCGACGACAAATACAAATTATTCGACGGGGATCCGCTCACCTATTTCAATGCCCCGCAGGAATCCCGCTGCTGGGGCGGCATGGCTTTCGATCGGCCTCAGACCCTGGGTAGCGTGATGTTCCTGCCGCGCAATGATGACAACTTCATACAGGCGGACGAGCTTTACGAGTTGTTCTATTGCCGCGATGGCCGGTTCGTATCCCTCGGCAGGCGCATCGGGGATCGGACGCATGTTTTACACTACGACAATGTCCCCGGGAATGCCCTGTTGCTTTTGAGGAACCATACCAAGGGCAAGGAGGAACGTATTTTTACGTACGAGAACGACGAACAAGTATGGTGGTAGCCGTGCCGTGCCGGCAAACTGAGATTCAGGGAACGAAAAGGGCGGGGTCGCTGCCGAATCGTGCAAATTCATGCGCAGCGATCTCCGCCCCGGGCTCCCTTCAAAAAGAAAGGAGGTGCTGTTTATTTATGTAAGATAACGGATATAGACCGAAGACTATTGCCTTCCCACTGTTTAGTAGGCTGGCCCGGCCTGACGGGCGACAAACTGGATTCGGAAATAACGCCGACGGAGCGTTGCCGGATCGCAGGTATCAATCGAGAATTTAAAAAACAAAAACATGAAAAAATTTATTTTTATACTCTGTGCTGCATTTCTGACTTTCGCCTTGGTGCTGGGTTTTATCACTTACAATAAAACTACCCAGGCACTGTTGTCTGTCAATATCGAAGCTTTGACGAATAATGAAAATGAGGAGACAAGTAACAATGAAGGAAGTAATAACAAAGGTGATGGCTCAAAATTCTATTATGAACATTTACAGGGAAAACCTAAGACCTGTATTCTGTTTCGCAATGTGAGCTTAAATGGAGAGATATCTTTTTCAAGCGAAAAGCAGACCGGAACGTTGGGGTATACGTCTGTTAAAGTGGAAGGAATTATGGAAATATGCGACAAAGGCGGTTCCGGGTGTACTGCGTATTCATGCCAGACTACAAATTAAAAAATAAAATCTTTGCACACTCATCAGAGTGTGCAAAGAAAAAAACGATAATAATTAAAATTATGAAAAAAATCACGTTACATATTATTTGTATAATCAGTTTCTTCGCAACAGCTTGTTCCTCGAATAATGCGGAAGTGGCAGGCAATGTGAAAAGTATTGTTTTCAATTCGGAGGAAAGTGTGACGAACTCCGATTTCAACAAAATACTCGATACCACCTTCCGGGTCATTCCCCTTGCGACGAATGACGAGTGCTTAATATCCAATATCGATAGATTGGAAATCGTGAACGGAAAGTTTTATATCATGGATCATATGTCGCAGTCGGTCTATGTTTTCAATCCGGACGGGAGTTATGCCGGAAAAATCCATAAGCACGGGCGCGGCCCGGGTGAGTATACCAATCTTTCCTATATGACGGTTACAGATCGTAATATTATTGTAATAGACCATTTTGCAGGAAAACAGGTGTTCTATGATCGTCTGACCTTACAACCAGTTTCGGATGATTATGATTTATTTAAACAAATCTGGTGTACAGAATTATTTGCCATTGGGGATATTATTTATTATATGAACGATTGGAGTAATTCTGCGGTTGGTAAATACCGGCTTTTTTCGAAAACTCGGGATGGGGATGGGTATTCCAAATATCTGCCTTTTAAAAAAGATCCCGATGTTCTGGGAATAAACGGCCCCCAATACGGAATAGCGGGAAACGAAGCCCTGGTGATTTATTCGGGAGACGATCATATCTATAAGGTTTCCAAAGACAGTGTCTGTGTGCAATACCGTATGGAGTTCAAAGACCCCAAAGCCAAATACACTTCGGGACGTCCGGAAAAAGTTTTCGAGGATAACCGGGGGCGGAATGCCGTATTGGGGATAAACCGGATTCAGCAATCGGAACGGTATATTTTTGCGGAAGTGACCTTTACGGGTGAAAAGGATTATTATTTCTTATATGACAAGGAGTACGATAAAATGTCGATCTATGAATTTGCTATCGATAGTAATTTTTCGGATAAATTTTTTTTCAACGTAAAACGTGTGGTCGGCAACGAGGTAATATATTGGATTAACGCAAATACACTTGGGCTCAGTTATAAATACGTAACGGATAGGACGCCCAAAACCGGATTTGAAAAAGAGTTGTACGGATTGCTGGATAAACTGTCCGAGAACGATAACCCGGTATTGTTCGTATTCGACATAAAACAGGAGGAATAGCCATGCCCAAACAGAAGCCGCATGTCCTCCTGCTTTCAGTGGGTTTGGTGCTCCTTTTCGGGTTCACGGCCTGTGTCATGGCAAAAACATATATCGCCTATTCGAAGCAGTTGAACAGAATGGCGGTAATTCAGACCGCATTCGAGAATATGGCTTTTTGCAGGCCCTATGAGCTCTCCTCGGAAGGGTTTTGCCTTTCCCCCACGACGGTGCTGACTGACGCGGAGGGCAAAAAGTCACCTTTGTCGGAGGTCGTGTCCGCGCATGGCAGAACGCTGGTCTATCGTTTCAGCAGAATGAATTGCCTGCCCTGTATTGCGATGCACTTCAAGCTGTTGAAATCGATCCTCGATGACCGTGCCCAAATGGGGCTGATCATACTGTGCGATTATCACAATGCAAGGGACTTGAGGATACTCAGGAACACGTATGAAGTCTCCTGCGGGCTGTATAGCGTTGACCGACTCGGAATTCCGATAGAAGATGTCAACAATCCCTATTTCTTTATCCTTACACAAGATATGAGATGCGAGGGTTTCTTTACCGCATTTAAAGAAACATCGCAGCAAACTGAAAACTTCCTTCGGGCGCTGCTGGAAAAATTGTAGCTTCTCTATGACCCGATATTGAAGCTGTCCTGTGGTTTCGTTCATCAATAAAATGGGGCTCTGTCGAAGATGGATAAAAAAAATAGCCAGGTATTCAGTGCGGTCGCGGTGCCGATGTCCGTAGCCGTGGTCGTGGTTGTGGTTATGGTCGTGGCCGCGGAAATCATGTGCTTCGTGGCAAATGGCGGAGAGGGGGCGGCCGACGGGCTGCTACCCACTCCGGCACTGACCGGTACGGATCGGGAACACGCCGGCCTTGCCGGCAGCGATACGCTTTTCCGGTTCGAATCCCGGGTTGCAGACCTGGGGCGGATAAGGGTGGGGCATAAGAAAAAAATCGTATTCCGCTTCACCAACGTCAGTTCGTGCCCTGTCGTAATCACCAGGGTTATGACCAGCTGCGAATGCACTTCGGCTGTCTGGGACAAGGCGCCCCTGCTGCCCGGCCGGCGGTCGCGGATCGAAGTGACCTATGAAGCCGAACGGGATGGAGTGTTCTTCCGGAAGTTGTTTATCTACCATGCGGGCGCCGCTTCGCCTTTCGAGATCGCGATTGAGGGGGTGGGCGAGGAATAGCTTCGACCGGTCGGGCATGCATTGCGGGGTGCGGGAGCGTTCGGTGCGGAATCGCTGTTTTGTCCCGTGTCCGATCCCGGGCAGTGCTTTTGCATGGGTGTGGAGGACGGTTATACTGAAAACTAAAAAAGCCCCGTAATCAAAGATTACGAGGCTTAACCAAGTGCCCAGGACAGGAGCAATGGTATCAAGCTAAGATATATAAATAAGCAAGAAAAACGCGCATGAAGATTCTTCATGCGCGTTTTTTTCTGCTAAATCAATATTTTTACGGGATAAATTTTGCCGCCAATTTACTCATTTTATCATTAATTTTTGATAAGTTCTTTCTGGTTTTATCTGCCTTAAAGCGGAACCGCTCCATGAAGCGGCGGCCGGCCTTTAGGCCGTCTATTTCCCGCGCGGATCTTCTATCCTTTGCGCGGTCTTTCTCATCAGTTTTTATCACGGCACTTGAAGTACTCTCCCTGGTACAAAGCTAATAGTGCCAGTCTTGACACATCTCCCTTCGGCGCACTTCTTTGAAAAAATTAACCCCGGCTCCACCGGGGCGTCCTGAAATAATTTTTTCAAACAACTGCTTCTTCGCTCGCTTTAGTCACCACATTTCTCCGAACTGTTAGACTGGCCCTATATGTTTTGTACCAGGGAGAGGGAGGTAACCCAACCGACCTCACCCAGAGTTCTTTGACGTACTTGAGGAGCTAATAACAGCGGGTACATTCCCGCGTCTATCAATTCACAATTAAAACTCCGGCGCAGGAGTATAAAGTCTGCAAAGTATTATGGAAAACAGAGCGAAGAAATGTATTGAATGTGGCAAAACGCTCACATTGGATTACTTTCGGAGAACGCCGTTATCTCCTGACGGCTATGCCAAGATGTGCAAGTTATGTGCAAATATCAAGCGCACGCAAGGCAAGAATGAAGAACGGAATCCGGCACTGCTAAATTTTAAAGCACGAGAACTGATTGACGAACTCCGTGCGCGTGGTTATAGGGGGACATTGAGAATAACAAAGGATATTCAGGTATAGCCGGTGACTGAAGAGCCGGTTTATTCCGGCTCTCTTTTGCTTTTGTTTGTACTGCTGTACCATGCCCCGCCAGCGGGGCCTTGATCGCTCCTAAAAAGCACGACTTGCAGGGCGTTGCAAGTCGCGCTTTTCTCCACGTCGCGGCAGTGCACCCCTCGCGTTGCGAGGGAGAGCGGTATTTTCTCTCTGGGTCTGACCGGGCTGCGGTTTTACCCGGCCTCTGTCAGAATTCAAGCTTTCTGCGACCTGAAGGGTCACCCCTTACACGTTGCCTTCAGAGCCTTTCTGATACAAAGTAGTAATCCTGCATTTTGCCGGGCAATGAACCCGCGAAATATTTTCTTAGAAGTCCCTTCGGGAGAAGTGTTTATGATGAAAAAATTTACCCCGGCAGGCCGGGGCACACTGAAGAAATTTTTTCAAAAATATTTCCCGGAACCCTTGCGCCGGTTCAGCGGTAGAGAGCGGCCGCCTATGCCCATTCCAGAGGAACGGGCGGCCGCTCCATGTTCATTACAAAATGTCAGCGTCCCATACGAGTATCAGAAAGGCTCTAAAGGCAACGTGTAAGGGGATGAACCCTCGTTCTTTGAAATCTTGAAAACATCCATCGGCAGGGAAATCACAGCCCGGCAAACCTTCGAGAAAATGATAGTTCGATAGAAAGGATAAAGGGCGTGACGAGGATGTTAGCGAGTTTTCAACCACAAGTTCTTTGACGTATTAACCAGCTCCGCTCGATGTGGTCGGCGGATGGCGGGGAGCGAAGCCCCAGCGGAGCGCAAATACAAACATTTTAAAATTTTAATGCTATGGAAATATCACTGGATGATTATTTAGGGCAACGAGGGCTGAGGTCTCCGATAAGTGGGTACATGGATGACAAATGGCGAAACATGCGCTTAACGGCTCGGGGGCAAAAAAGATTCGAGAAAGAGGCGGAGGCTGCAATTATTGAATACAGCAAGCTACGCAAAGCCGCCATAGACGAATATAACAATTTGGTGAAATCGGGCGAGATAATCCCGCCGCATGAAACGAAATTGGAAGCCCTCTTGAGTGTGGCCAGAGGACACCCGGATAACGAAGGAACACAAGCAGCCCGTAGGTTGCTGAAAAAAAGATATGGTATAATATCCTGGTAATATGCCGCATAATTCAAATTCTTAAAATTACAGTTTTCTCCTGTTTAAAAAAAGCTATCCCAATGAATTCAAACGATAAAATCCGACTTTTGTACATCGACCTTTTCTGCGGTGCGGGCGGCACCTCGACCGGGGTACACCTTGCGCGGCATGCCGGAGATCCTTGCGCCAAGGTGATCGCGTGCGTGAACCACGACGCCAACGCCATCGCGTCGCACGCTGCCAACCACCCCGACGCGCTACACTACACGGAGGACATCCGTACGCTGGAGTTGGGGCCGCTCACGGCCCATGCGGCCCGGATGCGCCGCCAGTATCCGGATGCCTTCGTCGTCCTCTGGGCCTCGCTGGAGTGTACGAACTTCTCGCGGGCCAAAGGCGGCCTTCCGCGCGACGCCGACAGCCGCACGCTGGCCGAACACCTGTTCCGCTACATCGAGGCGCTGACCCCCGATTACATCCAGATCGAGAACGTGGAGGAGTTTATGTCGTGGGGCGATCTGGACGAGAGGGGCAAGCCCGTCAGCAGGGATGCCGGGCGACTGTACCGGAAATGGATCGACAACGTGCGGGGCTACGGGTACGACTTCGGCCACCGCATCCTGAACGCCGCCGACTTCGGGGCGTACACT
>OHKH01000576.1_pt1 | contig 14302 bp, 10 predicted proteins | sample 1568831 | NCBI WGS metagenome assembly OHKH01 (sample SAMEA3879581, study PRJEB24766) | human gut metagenome | biome: human-associated habitat; feature: feces | place: USA | collected 1985/1987
ATGTATACGTTCAATCCTCATTTTTCACAGTAGAATCTCCATTGGGCGGTTCACTTTTTCTTGCCCTGTGACACAAATTTGCATATACTTATTTTATCAAATAACATCAGGAGAAACCCATGATCTATTTAAAAAATCCCCTGTGCCTTGGCATGGAAGAATCAGAATATAAAGAAATGCTCGCTCTGGGCGGTATGCGCCAGAAACATTTTGAAAAAAATGAAGTGATTTTGTCTGCCGGATGCACCACGCACGAGATCGGGCTGGTGCTGTCCGGAAGCGTTAATATTGAAAATCTCGACCTGTGGGGCAGCAAAAGCATTTTGAGCAACATCGGTGCCGGACAGGTTTTCGGGGAAACTTATGCATTTTCCCGCGAAACACTGATGGTCGATGCGGTTGCTGCCCAGCAGACCGATATTCTATTCTGGAATCTGGATATTCTTGTCCACACGCCGCATCCCGCAAGCACCTGGCAGCCAAAATTTATCCGGAATCTGCTACAGATCTCCCTGCGCAAAAATCTCGCGCTCTCCCAGCGGATTTTCTGTACAACCCCGAAAACGATCCGCGGGCGGCTGCTTGTCTATCTGTCAAACCAGGCGGCAAAAGCCGGCAGCAATTATTTTAAGATTCCGTTTGACCGGCAGGGGCTGGCAGACTATCTGAACGTCGACCGCAGTGCGCTTTCCAAAGAGCTTGGCAAAATGCGGGACGAAGGAATTCTGACCACCCGGAAAAATGCGTTTACCCTATACGGATTGTCTCATGAGCCGCTCCTTTATGTTTCATTTCCAAAGGCCTTTCACTAATAATACAAACGAAAAATCGGAAAGGTTACAAAAAAAGGAACCCTGTCCGGATATCTTTCCGGACAGGATTCCTTTTTATTATGTTCTCCTACTCTGCCAGCTTAAACCTGCCAACCAGATTCTTCAGTCCTTCCGACTGTGCGGAAAGCTCCTGGCTTGTCGCAGAAGTTTCTTCTGCAGCTGCGGAGTTGCTCTGTACGACACTGGAAATCTGCTCGATTCCCTGCTCGATCTGCTTTAACATATTTGCCTGCTCGGTAGAACTCTCGCTGGCGCCCTTTACCGCATTCGCAAAATCATTCATGGATTCAAGAATCTTATTTAATGCAGCAACCGTCTTTTCTGTAATCTGGTTTCCGTTTTCAATTTCCTGCAGAGATTTTTCAATCAGATCGCGAGTATTGACTGCCGCCTGTGCACTGTCACCCGCCAGTTTTCCGATCTGATCTGCCACAACCGCAAAACCTTTTCCGGCTTCCCCGGCACGTGCTGCCTCAATGGAAGCATTCAGGGACAACAGGTTGGTCTGACTTGCAATCTCCTCGATGGAACCGATGATGTTTTGGATTTCCTGTGAGGTACTGCTGATCCGCACCATGGCATTGATCAATGCCTGTAATTCTTCTCTGCTTTGATCTGCCTGTTCTACGGCAGTGCGTACCATCTGGTAAGCCCCGGAAGCGCTCTCTGCGCTGGATTCTGCAATTCCGCTGACACTCTCTACCGTTGCTGTCAGTTCTTCTACTGCACCTGCCTGATCGGTGGCACCTTCTGCCAAAGCCTGTGCCCCGCCTGCCAGCTGCCCGGAACCGGATGCAACCTGCTCAGATGCTTCATTAATCTGTGTCAGGGTATCACTCAGTTCATGTTTTAATTTGCTTATGGACTCATACTGCTGTCTGAAATTTCCAATATAAATCTGTGCATTATTACTGGATACATTGAAATTTCCTTCTGCCATTTCTCCCAGAAGATAACTGGTATCCTGCACAATCACCTCCAGAGTTTTGCATGCCTGCCGGAAATTACCAGCAAGTTTTCCGAGTTCGTCTGGAGATTCATAATTTATTTCCACATCAAGCTGTCCTGCTTTCAGTTTCTCAGCTGCACCTTCCAGTTCCTGAATTGGCTTTAGCATAATTCCGGTAATGGTGGTCCGGATGACAGTGGAGAAAGCCACTGCTCCTGTTCCTATGAGAATCATCAGAATAATGCTCACAATTCCCGTTACCCTGGCAGATGTATACTGACTCTTTGCCTCTGCGGATGCCACTTTTCCGATATCAACCAATATATCCTGAAGTTTCTCTGTTGCATCATTATAATCGGAATTAAACAGTGCCAGAGCTTCGTCATTTTTATTCTGCTGCGCCAGTTCCATGAGCGCTACCCGCTGTTTTTTCAGTTCTTCTATCGCATCTTTTAATTCCGCAACTTTCTTTTTATCATGAAAAGACTTCTTCAGTGTGGTAACATTTTTTCCAACCTGATCTGCATACTTCTGTGCCGAATTAAGATAACTCTGTGTGGAACCTGTATCATCGGTTGTCATCGACCACAAAATATATTTTCCCACAAGCTGTATATCTTTACGGATTTCCATCTGCAATGTGCTGTTTGCATATGCTTCCCTGTAAAACTTATAAGTATCCACATTCATCATTACAATGGAAACAAGCGAAACAACCATAGCAACAGCAAACGTTACAATGACTGTAGTAAATGCATACTTCAACTTCATTCCTACCTTCAGTTTTCGGTAAAACTCTTCCATTTTTTTCGTCCTTCCATTTTCTCTGTTCCTTTCTTTATTCCGCTTTAAAATACTATTTTTATCATACGCCTTTTTTCCTCCCACTGCAATGTTTCTGTCGAAAATATGCGAATTTTATCTTTTTCCACACTCAGAACTCCCCCCCTGGTTTGTCCCCTTTGCATTCCAATAAAATGATGGTACAATGATGACATAGCACAAAACATCTGTTTTACATATATTGTTGGAAATGGAAATGAAATGGAAAAAGCACAGATTCGAATAATCCGAAGCAAAAGAAAAACCGTTGCACTGGAAATCCGTCCGGATTTATCGGTTCTGGTAAGGGCACCTTACTGGATGGCAGACTGGCAAATCCGTAAATTTGTCGATGAAAAATCAGACTGGCTGTATGCCCATCTCCGGGAAATGGAACAAAAACAAAAATTGGAAGCTGCACGCCCGAAAGCCGCACCTTTAAATCCTGGGGAATTGCAGATGCTTGCAGATGAAGCACTGCGCGTAATTCCGGAACGGGTACGGTTTTATGCCCCGGTTGTCGGCGTGACCTATGGCAGGATCACCATACGAAACCAGCGTACACGCTGGGGAAGCTGCAGTGCAAAGGGCAATCTTAACTTTAACTGCCTGCTGATGAAAGCACCGCCGGAAGTGCTGGATTACGTGGTTGTCCATGAGCTGTGCCACCGGCTGGAGATGAACCATTCACCACGCTTCTGGGCACAGGTGGAGCGTGTGCTTCCAGACTATAAGGTTTCCCGCAAATGGTTACGGGAACATGGCAATGAGCTTATGGATTTAAACCCATAAGAAGGAGATGCCTGTATTTCTGCATCTCCTTCCTGCTTTCATGTTATTTTTTACATGTAATATTGTTCTGTTCTCAATTACTTTCTATTGTATAAGTCCCCTCTTCAAAATTTACATGCAATTCGACATATGCCCCGTCATATTCCCAGCGGATTTCCAGAGAACTCTCCTCTCCGGAGATTGCTACCTCTGCACCTTCCGAAAATGCCTTATGGGTATTCCTCATACGGATTAGCGCAAGCTGTTTTTGAACCACATCTTTTTTCAGTCCTTCCGCGATCTGATCACCGGAAAGATTTGTCCGGTTGATTTCCTTATGTCCGGATTCCCCTGCACGCTGCACCGCTTCATGGTCATTTTTTCCGGCAAACAGATCCAGATACCAGATCTGCGGTTTGCCCGGCATAAACATCTGGATGGCCCGCGCCAGAAGCATTTTTTCATCCGACTCTCCCAATGCACTGTAGTACGTGGCATTTACCTGATAATACAGATTCTTTTGTCCATGTAAATTTTTGACCATGCCTCCGCGGGATACAATCCGGTCAATTAACGACTGGATCTCCTCTTTTGGAAGCAGTCCCTTTAAATCCAGAAGCGGGATGCCGTCGTGACAGCCGAGCATGTTGACCGTGGAGATCTTCTTTTCCACAATTTCCTTCGCCCATGCCGCAAGGTATGTTCCGCGCCTGTTCTCAATCGCATCAATGACCAGTCCCGGCAGGAAAAAGTCGTAGGTCGCATAGCCTTTTTCTGCAAGCGTCTGGTATATTTTTTCGTCATACGCTGCGTGGATCTCCGGCAAAAGCGTAAGTCCCAAAGGTTCTGCCAGCACATGAATCTTCTGTAAAAGTTCCCATGTCTCCGGATCATTGAGGAAGTTTTTCTTTCCCGGTGTCTTCGGCGCATAGGCAAAGGCATCCAGCCGCACGATCGCCGCTCCGTAAGAAGCTATTTTCTCCAATGTTTCACGATAAAACTCCCACACCTTTGGCGACTGGATGTTTACATCCATCTGTCCAAGATAGTGTCTGCCATGCACTTCCTGATAAAAGGTATTCCAGTACGGCACCTTTTTTCCATCCGGAAATTCCACCATCAGGATCGGCAGCCCGGGTTTGCGGAAAAACATCTGCTTCAGGCAGCTTTCCTCCGGCTGGATATAGCCTTCCTCCGTCATGGTTCCATGCCCTTCCCAGAAGCGGTTCCAGTCGATGAAAAAATCGCGGTACGCAGAAGCCTCCCCTTTTTCCACAAGATCCTGAAACTGTGGGGACTGTGCGGAAGCATGGTTTAAAATAAAATCCAGTTTCAGGTCAATCCCCATATTCTTTAACTGGTCAAGGTCTTCCCGGTTGGCAAGCTGCTCATTCAGGTCATAGTCGATCACGGAAAATCCCCGGTCGAGATCGGAATGATACAGACTCGGCAGAATGTAAAAGGAAGAAAATACATCCTGCATTGCCTCAGTTTTTAGCAATGTTACAATATCTCCCAGATTTCCTCCAAGGCTGTCGGGATATGCATTGAGCATCGGTTTATGGTTCATAAACTCTTCCGTCCTTTCCCACGATTAATCCTGCATTTTTGCGCTGCACTTCAAGTTTTTCCTGTTCCAGTTCTACCACGCGGCAGATAAACGGGCTTGCGGCATTCTCATCGCGGTTTCTGCGGATGCGCCGCTCCCTGGTCTCCTCCGGGGAACTTTCCAGGAAGACGGGCAGATCCACACCATGTAAATCATCACTGCCTCCGTGTGTCCACTCCAGAAGTAATACGGATATTCCGGAAAAATCGGTTTCTTCCGATGAGATCTCGCCATCTTCCCGTCCCATATGCCGCAATGTGATCGTATCTTTTCCCTCATGAAATGCCGCAAGCACTTCATTGATCCGGTCGAAGTCAATCTCTTTCTTTGTTCCGAGATATCCACGCAGTCCGTCTTCCCCGGTTTCTTTATACACACGCATCCGTTCTTCATCGTTGCGTTTTGGAATCCGGTGTGGATAATCATCGCCCGAGAGCAGATAACAACCCGTTCCGTCATTTAAAAAGTACTGCTGCAATGCCGTTGCAAGTGTTGTTTTTCCGGAACCGGAGCCACCGTAAAGGCTGATGACCACTCGATTTTTGACATTCCCGTCACGCCATTTCTGCACTTTTTCATATAATGTTCCAGCCTCTTTCAGTTCTGTAAGAGAAAACTGATATGCCTCATATTCTCTGGTAAACGGCGGAAGCGGAATTCCCGCATGCATCAGTGCTGCACCGGAATACTGCCTGCCGCTCTGTTCTTCCAGATACACGGCATCCGGCTTTAACCCACGCAGGCGGACATAAACGGTCGCCTGATTTGCCTCTGCCATCAGACGCACTACGCTTACCAGTGCATGATCCTGTTGCTCTGAGACGGACATCCATGCCGCAATTTCATCCGTAAACGGATCCGACAGCCGCCAGTACGTTCCCTCGTTAATGAGCGTTTCATACTTCTTGTATGTTTTGATCTGCTCCCGGATCTGCTGTTTTTCCTCATCCGATAAAAGCGCCGGGTTTAATTCGTAACCGAAAGTTCCCGCCATCGCCGTCACCCCACGGGTATGGAAACTTGTCACCCGTCCGGTCTGGTGATTTGGCACCGCCGAAACATGCGCCCCCATCGCGGAAACCGGATAGAAAAACGAAGTTCCGTACTGGATTCTTGTGCGGTTGATCGCATCGGTATTGTCGCTGCACCAGATCTGTGGGGAATAATAAAGCATTCCCGCGTCAAACCTGCCGCCGCCACCGCTGCATCCCTCCAGCAGAAGATCCGGATAGCGGCTGCACAGGTGTTCCAGAAAATCATAGACACCAAGCACATAATCATAGGAAAGATTTCCGGCATAAACATCTGCCATGCTGCGGTTCATATCCCACTTGACATAATCAATTTTTCCCTGATCGAGCACGGCACAGATCTGGTCAAATACACAGTCGCGCACTTCTTTTCTGGAAAAATCAAGCAGTAGCTGGTTTCTCGAGCGCACCGGCTTTTTCCCGGGAATCCGGATTGCCCAATCCGGATGCGCCCGGTACAGATCACTGTCTTCATTGACCATCTCCGGCTCAATCCAGATGCCAAATTTCACGCCCTGCTCATGCACGCGGCTAATAAGTTCTGCCAGACTGCCCCCCAGTTTCTTTTCGTTGACCTGCCAGTCCCCAAGGGAAGAATTGTCATCGTTTCTTTTCCCGAACCAGCCGTCATCCATCACTACCATATCAATTCCAAGGGAAGCGGCTTCTTTTGCCAGATCCACAATCGTATCTCCCGTAAAATCGAAATAGGCGGCCTCCCAGCTGTTGATCAGCACCGGACGCTGCATATGGACATATTTGCTGCGGCACACATGGTTGCGGATGCAGTTATGATACTGCTGCGACAATGCAGACAATCCATCTGCCGAATAGGATAAAATGACTTCCGGCACCGTAAAGGTTTCTCCAGCCGCGAGCGGGTAGGAAAACAGTTCTTCATTTAATCCAAGAAGCAGGCGCGTCTGGTTGAACTGGTCTTTTTCTGCCTCACAGGAGAAATTGCCGCTGTATACAAACAGCATGCCATAGCAGCTGCCTGCCGTCTCTGTTGTCCCTTTTTCTGCCAGAATTACTGCCGGATTATACTGATGGCTGGATGTTCCCCTGCGGCTGCCAAACGCAATCGTTCCATGTCCCAGCGGGGTGCGCTCCAGATTGCGCTCCATGGCATGCTTTCCATAAAACCGCAGGACATCAAACTCTCCCTGTACAAAATCCAGACAGGCTGCCGCTGCCTTTTCGATCGTAATCTGTCCGGTTCCCATATTTTTAATCCGGACACTCCTTGTAATGATATCTGTTTCTTCTAAAACACCATACAGCAGATGCACTTCAACCTGTGCGTTTTCATCTGCAAGGACTATTTCCAGAGTCTGTGCTTCGTTTTCATCTGCCCAGACAGCCGGAAGTCCCTGTAACTGATACTTGCCGCTTCGGATCTCATAGCTCTTAAAAAGCAGATCCGCACTTTCCACCCCTTTTTCATTTTTGATATTCAGCGCGATATTGCGGTAATCCCCAGTGCCAAGGGACGGATATTCCTGTGGCAGCGCATCCAGCGAATAGGTGCGGTCCATGCCCGCTGCATAAGGATTTCCGGAAAATCCGCGGTCTGCATAGGTTAAGACATAATCCATGGAACTGTTTGTTTTTTCCCCGTAGTACAGATGCAGCAGATATCCCAGTGGGTCGACCTGCATCTGATAGGTTGTATGCGCTGTATGCAGGGTAAAGATTTTTTTATTTGGATTGTATATAATTGCCATAGAAGCCACCTCGTTTTATTTTTTATCCTTTGACTGCGCCGTTTGCCACACCATTCAAAATCTGTTTCTGGCAGATCATATAAAAGATCAGGATCGGGATCAGTGCCAGAATATAGGAGGCAAACGCCAGATTGTAATTGGTTCCAAACTGTGTCTGGAAGTTAAGCTGTGCAAGCGGCAGCGTATTCTGTCCGGTTCCGGACATGATCACAAGCGGTGTCATAACATCGTTCCATGTTCCAAGGGCTGTCAGAATCGCAACCGTCGCATGCATCGGTTTCATCATCGGGAATACCACTCTCCAGTAAGTCGTCCAGGTACTTGCCCCATCAATATCTGCTGCTTCTTCGAGTGCTTCCGGAATATTTTTTAAATATCCACTGTAAAGCAGGACATTCATTGGCATGTAAAATACCAGATACAACACGATGACACCGACACGGTTTCCAAGTCCCATGTGTGCCGTCTGTTTTACCAGAGGCATCATTAAGATGGAAAATGGAACAAACATACCACTGACAATATACAGATAGATAAAACGGAAACTTTTTCTTCTTGCCATGCCCCGCCCGATCACATAGCCTGCAATCGAGTGGATCAGAATTGCCAGTACGATCGTTATCAGAGTGATCAGTAAACTGTTTCCAAGAGAACGCCAGAAATCGGTCACTTCCATTGCCTGACGGAAGTTTTCAAAACTCCATTGTTTCGGGAAAGAAAGTGCACCCGCCACATCGTTTGTCATCTCACTTGGTTTCTTAAACGCAATGATCGCTGCCATATACAGTGGAAAAAATACGGTAACCGTCCCCAAAATCAGAACAATCGTAAGTACCCGGTTTGTTTTCTGTTTTTCTTTCATCATAACTGCTCCTCCTTCTTATTCATGACTGTCATCTGGAAAAGTGAAATTGCCACAATCACAATAAAGAAAATAACTGCATTTGCACTCTGGAATCCAAACTGTCCGCCATCCATACCATTTTTATAAATCAGGTAAGAGATCGATTCGGTGCTCTGTGCCGGACCTCCCTTGGTCAAAGACATGATCTGGTCGAATACCATGAGAAAATTCTTTGTGCTCAATACCAGATTGATTGTTACAAACGGCATAACCAGTGGAAATGTTACTTTCCAGAACTGTTTCCATTTACTTGCTCCATCAAGCATACTCGCCTCGTAAACTTCCTCCGGGACGGTCTGCAGACCGGAAATATAAATAATGGTATTCATGGCAACTGCCTGCCATACACCAACAATCAGCACACCAATCCATGCGTATTTTTCACTTGCAAGAATACTGTTCTGTAAAAATCCAATATGGAACACATTTCCCACAGTTGGAAGAATGTAAGTAAAAATAAAACTAAAAATATAGCCGATGACAAGTCCTCCTAAAATATTCGGTACAAAATAAATACCGCGCAGTGCACTTTTAAAACGGATTGCACTGTTTAATCCAACTGCCATGATCAGACTCAGCACATTTACCAATATCGTTCCTGCCAGTGCATATTTAAACGTAAACACATAGCTTTTTCCCACGCGGGAATCCGTAAACAGATCTGCATAGTTCCGGAACCCGACATAATCGTACGTTCCGTATCCTTTATAATTGGTAAAACTGTAAATCACACCTTTGATCATTGGAAGTGTATTGAATGCAAAAAATAAGATCACAACCGGTATGACAACCGCCCAGAATGTTTTGTCCCTGTTTGACATTTTCTTTTTCATTGTGCATCCTCCTGTTCTTTCTGATAATCCTGTACTTTCCGAATCAGATCCCGGTTATAGCGTTTCCAGCCGGAATCAAATTTTTTCAAAAACTTTTCCTGTGCATTGTCGCTTGTATCCAGCAGGAACGTCTGGATCATGGCATCCACACTCATCTCACTCGGATAATGGTGATCCTGATAATCTGCCATGCGGTTGTTTTCAATGTAAGGACGCATATCCTTGAGTGTTTCCGGAATTGCGAAATCCCCATCCTTGCAGGCAATTCCGCCCTGATCATCCAGATAAATCTGAATGGTCTCATCGTCATACAGATATTTTAAAACTTCATATGCTGCTTCTTTGTTTTTGCATGCTTTCATCACAGAAAACTGTAAATCAATTCCTGAATTTAATACATTGTCTGATTCCTCATCATTTGCAGGAAATGTAAAAGAGCCGATATTCATATCTGGATTGACCGATTTAATCTGTGGAATCGCATAGCTTCCGATCGGATACATGGCAGATTCCCCACGGGCAAATGCTGTACAGGCATCGTTATAACCATATGCATACGGATTTTTTTCGGCGTAATCCAAAAGCGCACGCATCTTTTCTGCTACCGGTTCATAAGTCCTGGCAAATGTGGTATTTCCCATATTTACCTGATTGCAGGTGTCCGAATCGGTAAGTCCGACTGCCAGCGCATTCCACGGAGCCAGACAGGTCCAGGTATCTTTAAATCCCAGATACAGCGGAAGTGTTCCGCTCTGTTTTATTTCATCACACAGTGTGGTAAATTCCTGCCAGGTGGTCGGAACTTTCCAGCCATTTTCCTCAAACAAATCTTTGTTATATAAAATTCCTGCCGCGTTTGCCACATATGGAAGTGCATACGTGCCATCCTTTGGAATAAACTCCAGTTCCTTATCCATATCCAGATATGCCTGTTTTACGGTCTGGACTTCATCCAGATCGGAAATATCCTCAAACAGATCTGCATCTAAAAAGTTGGAATAGTTGATGTCTCCTCCGATTGCGATGATATCCGGATAATCCTCCCGGATAAAACGTGTCTTTAAAATGGTCATTGCTTCATTTGGAGATGAAATCGTCAAATGAATGTCATCATGTGTTTCATTGAACCGCTTTTCAATTTTTTCAAATGCCTTAACTGCTTCTGGTTTGTAGGAAACCACTTCAATCTCCGTTTTTCCATCCGCCCTTTTTTCGTTTCCGCATCCAGCAAGTCCTGTCATACACATACCAAGTGCAAGCACAGCCGCAAGACCACGGAAAATATTCCTTTTTGCCATATTCCTCTCTCCTTTTCTTAAATATATCCGCTTGCCTTTTTGATAATCTGATTATAACATACCTTTATGCGTCCTTAAATACCCATATTTTTTTAATTTTATACCTAAATGCAATATTTTGTGCTATAATAGATACTAATATCGCATTTTGGTATATACGGAGTGTTTTATGAGTAATACATTTTTTAATATTTTTCCAAATGAAAATTTTATTGATCTGTGCATGTATCAGTTTGGATACGAACAGTGTGATCCCGGTCATTCTTTCGGACCTGCAACACGCAACCACTATCTGTTTCACTACGTTCTTTCCGGAACCGGAACTCTTATGGCAGACAATGCAAAGGGGGAAACACAGACCTATTCCGTAAAAAGCGGACAGGGATTTATGATTTTCCCGGGGCAGATCAATACTTACATTGCCGATGAACAGCTTCCGTGGAAATATATGTGGATTGAATTTGACGGCTTACGTGTAAAAGAAGCTTTAAGTATCACAGACTTGTGTAAAGATGCGCCCGTTTATCATTCCCATTCCAAAGAATTGCAAAAAAAACTTGCCGATGAAATGCTTTATATCGTCAATCAGCCGCAGGAATCCTCCTTCCATCTGATCGGGCATCTGTATCTGTTTTTGGATTATCTGCTGCAGTCGGCAAAGTCGACAACGCTGATCTCCAGCGGGCGCATGAGTGATTATTATATAAAAGAAGCGATCAATTATATGGAACAGAATTTTCAGAATACCATTTCGATTGAAGATATCGCTGCGGTATGTGGCATCAACCGGAGTTATTTCGGAAAAATCTTCCGCAACTCGACCGGTCGCTCCCCACAGGAATTTCTTATGAACTACCGCATGGTAAAGGCTACGGAATTATTAAAGCTGACTTCCTTATCCATTGCAGATGTCGGCTCTGCTGTCGGATACGAAAATCAGCTTCATTTTTCCCGTGCTTTTAAAAATATTTATGGTGTTTCTCCGCGGGAATGGAGAAAACAGAACAAATAGCTTATGCTTCCTGCTTCTTTGCAGTAAACAGTTTCTTCAGACAGCTGAATGCAACCAGCACACCGAGAACCATCAGAAGAATAGCCACGATAAACTGCAGACCGTCTACCAGGAAAGTTGCCTGACCACCGGCAATATTGGAAACCAGTGCAATGGTCTTCTGGATCAGTGCGGTAAACGTAACTGCTAACATCACAAACATCGGTATGTAAAGTGTCCAGCCGGTTCTTCCGGTTGTCTTTAAGAATACCGCAAGTGCAATCAGTACAAGTGCTGCAAGCAGCTGGTTCGCAGAACCAAACAGTGGCCAGATATTATTGTATCCGCCAAGAGTCAGTAAATAACCAAAGAATAAGGTAATAATTGTTGCAAAATATTTATTGGTCAGAACTTTCTGCCAGCCCGGCATCTTGGAAGTGTCAGTAGTATCCCCGTAAAACAACTCCTGAAACGACATACGTCCGATCCGTGCAACAGAATCGAAAGAGGTCAGTGCCAGTGCAGATACACACATCGTCATAAATACGGTAGCAACCTGTACCGGAATACCGAATTTTTCGAAAAATCCTGCAACACCAGCAGAGAAAATAGAAAACGGAGTACCCTCCGGCTTTGTTCCGTTTACGGCAACCGCACCAACAACAACCAGTGCAATGACTCCGAGCAGTGACTCTACCACCATGGCACCATAACCGACCATCGGCATATCTTTCTCATTACTGATGGTCTTTGATGATGTTCCGGAAGAAACCAGACTGTGGAATCCGGATACCGCACCACAGGCAATCGTTACAAATAAGGTAGGGAACAGATAACTGCCATCTACATTAAATCCGCTAAATGCATTCAGCTTCATGGTCGGATGCTCTGCAATGACACCGACAACCGCACCAATGATCATGCCCAGCAGCATGAAAGTGGTCATGTAATCACGCGGCTCCATGAGCAGCCACATCGGCATGACAGAGGCAAGGAACAGATATGCCATAACAATATAGATCCAGGTACTCTTTGTTGCATACATTGGAAGTTTCATACCAATGATAAACATGACAACCAACAGGGCAATGGCAACCACTGCGCGAACCCACTCTTTCATTTTCCCGACCTTTTTCTGAATCAGGCCAAAGATGATGGCAACAACGATAAACAGCATGGAAATGGATGCCGCTGCGGAATTCGCATAGCCTGTTGCCTTTGTCATCCCTTCCACACCTTTTCCGACAAACGTTCCGGCAACCATATCGGTAAAAGCTGCCATAACCAGAAGTGTAAACAGCCAGCAGAACAGCATAAATAATTTCCGTCCGGTTCTTCCGATGTATTTCTCGATGATCATTCCCATCGATTTTCCTTCATTTTTAACGGAAGCATACAGTGCACCGAAATCCTGCACGGCTCCGAAAAACAAACCTCCGATCAGCAGCCATAACAATACCGGCACCCAGCCGAATACGGATGCCAGGATCGGTCCGGTGACAGGTCCCGCACCTGCAATGGAAGAAAACTGATGGGCAAACACTGTCAGTTTGGAGGAAGGAACATAATCCTGTCCATCTTCATGCGTATAAGCCGGAGTTTTTGCTTTCGGATCCAGCCCCCATTTGCTGGCAAGCCAGCGTCCGTATAACAGATAGCCGGCACCAAGTACCACAATTGCAATTAATACGATAACTAAACCATTCATTGTTTTTTCGCCATTTGGCGACTCCCTTCTTAATATTTGCAAAGAGAATGGAACAGGAATAAAAAACCTCCGTCCCTATATACCTCTTATCAGTATATAAAGACGAAGGCTTATGTTATGCTTCCGCGTTACCACTTTATTTGCCGTATGAAACGACCACTCACTCTCATCTCAACAGACTCCCCTCTGCAGAAATAAGGTTCCTGATAACGGTAGAATACCGGTGAAGCTTACTGTCCTGACGGAATTCAGCCCACAGCTCACAGAGGATGGTCACCATATCTGTCTGTTGTCTCGCACCGCCCGACAACTCTCTGGAAAAAGTATATTGTGATCGTATTCTGTTCTATGCATTTGCTCTATGACTCTTCGTTAACAAAAAACATAGCACTTGATTCGACAATTGTCAATACACCTTTCAACTATTTTCTCTTTTTTCTTGCAAGAACGACACTTTGGATCACCAGGAACAGACAAAGCATTGCTGCAATTGTGATGCCTGTCCACCATGCCTGATCCAGTCCGGCGGAGGAAACAATATTCTGAATCGTACTGAGGGAGAGTACACCGAAGAATGTTCCAATGATGTTTCCGACACCGCCGGTCAGGAGTGTTCCACCAATAATGGATGATGCAATCGCGTTCATTTCCATTCCGCTTGCATGTGTTGCCGCACCGGAACCGACATGCAGGAAATATACATAGCCTGCAATACCGGCGAGCAGCCCACTCAGCAGATGCGCAAGAAAACGTGTCTTTTTAACGTTAATTCCAAGCATAAGAGCACTCTGGCGGTTACCTCCAACCGCATAAAACGAACGGCCAA
>OHKH01000584.1_pt1 | contig 14079 bp, 10 predicted proteins | sample 1568831 | NCBI WGS metagenome assembly OHKH01 (sample SAMEA3879581, study PRJEB24766) | human gut metagenome | biome: human-associated habitat; feature: feces | place: USA | collected 1985/1987
GTCAAAATATTTTACTGCGTGGCTTTTTCTCTATATATTCCTCGGCTCTGGGGAACATCATCATAATCCAAAAGTAATTCTAACTTTTCCTTGTCAGAATCGTGTTCTTATGTTATGGTAAATATATCTTTTTTCAGTGGCAGTTTCTGCCAGAAATCCCATTTGTATATTTTTGTACGATAGAACCAGATAAATTTTACATGATACAGGGGCAAGCATGCCTTTTGCTCCCATATCATTTTGCGCGTTGAAAAAAATGCAAAAACTACATATAATATAAGGAGAACAGTTGGAAAAAGAACTATCGAAAAATACAACGGCTAAGACACCGGAAAAGCAACAAATAAAAAACAAAACACCGGAAAAACAAAAGAAACTCCAGTGGCACCCTGCATTCTGTTCCGCCCTGCGTCTGGAACTGCTGGAAGACTCTGAAAATCTGGAATTCACCGATGAGTTCCAGCTGACGGAAAAGCCCCTGCAGATTGACTGCACGGTCGTAAAGGTGAAGAAAAACTGCAGGATTAAAAACGAGATCGGCAAAATTTTCCGTACACACAACATTTTTGAATACAAGTCACCAAAAGACGAACTGAATATCGACACTTTTTACAAGGCAGTTGCGTATGCATGCCTGTATAAGGTGCTACCGAAACATGTGAATGAAATCCCGGCAGATGAGCTCTCGGTCACTCTGCTCCGTGACCGTAAGCCAGTAAAGTTGTTGCACGAACTGGAACAGACCGGGTATGGATGCCAGACAGAAGCCTCTGGGATTTATTACGTCAGCGGTGTCATGTTCCCGATGCAGATCATCGTGTCATCGGAGCTGGACACAAATCTGCATGTGCATCTCAAGGCACTGACAGACCAGCTGGACAAACCTCTGATACGCCGGTATCTGGAAGAAGCCAGTGTATTCACGGAACGTGAAAAGAGCCTTGCGGATGTCGTGCTACAGGTCATTGTGGGAAGCAACATGGAGAAATTTCAGGAATGGAAAGGAAGTGAACAGACAATGTGTGAAGCATTAAGGGTATTGATGAAAGAAGAACTGAAGGCAGAACGTGCGGAAGGACAACTCTGTGCATATGCATCCCTTGTACAGGATGGCATTATTACCGTGGAAATGGGTGCTAAAAAAGTGGGATTGTCAATCGCTGATTTTACGAAAGAAATGAAACAGGCAGGATATGTAATCCCCTCCGTATAGGGATGTTCCACTGATAAATCGAGTAGGAGGCGGTGACTAACCGCCGTCCTCTCACAGCACCGTACGTACCGTTCGGTATACGGCGCTTTCAATAGTTGACGTGCACAGACTGATAGGCTGTGGCTAAATCATAAAAGCCACTGTTTATCAGTCTTTCTTTATTCAGCGCCCAAATCACAGCTTTGTTATTGCTGATATACCAATACTTTCTGCGACTGTTTGCTATTGTTGACGCATAGTGTTCTGGGATTCCAAGTTTGACTAGATTTTTATATTTCGTTCTAGGTTTCTTCCACTGTTTCCATATACACATGCGTATTCTGTGATAGAGCCATCCGTTGATGTCATCTATGTTGCTCTTCATACTTGCAATTCCGTAGTAGTTAAGCCATCCCCTCGCATACCCCTTGATTTTCTCAAGGCTTGGCTTGATTGACTGACATCGCTTACGGGAAGATAACTCCTTCAATCTGGACTTAAACTTCTTCCATGACTTCGAATGAACTCGGACATAAGTGCCTTTTCCGTTCCTTCCCAATGCAAAGCCAAGGAATTTAAAATTTCGGATTGCAAACACGCTGACAGTACGGCTCTTTTCTCGGTTGACTGTAAGTTTCAGCCTCTTCTCAAGATATTTTGTACTGCTTTCCAAGAGTCTCTCTGATGCTCGCCTGCCCTTTGCAAGAAGCACGATGTCATCTGCATATCTTATGCATGGAACACCTCTTTTCAAGAATTCTTGGTCGAACTCATTGAGGTAGACATTTGCCAGCAATGGTGATAGATTTCCACCTTGTGGTGAGCCTTCCTCTGTATCAATGACTACTCCGTTTTCCATTACACCGCTTTTCAGATAGCGCTTTATCAGCTGTACTACACGCTCATCCTTGACATTCTTGCGAAGAAGGTTAATGAGGATTTCGTGATTAAGAGTATCGAAGTACTTTGACAAGTCAAGGACTACAGCAAATGTATAGCCTTGTTCTGCATACTCCTTAACCTTAAGTATTGCATCTTTTGCACTTCTGTTCGGACGATAGCCATAGCTACCATCTGCAAACAGCGGTTCATAGATTGGCACTAACTGTTGGGTTATTGCCTGTTGGAGTGTACGGTCTACCACTGTTGGTATGCCAAGCTTTCGCACACCACCATCTGGTTTGGGAATCTCAACTCGTCTTACTGGAGACGGAGTATACTTTCCACGATAAATGCGGTCGGTTATCTCTTGTTGATGTTCCTTTAGATAAGGAAGAGCCTCCTCAATGGTCATGCCATCAATTCCCGGCGCTCCCTTGTTTGCCTTAACTCTCTTATACGCTCTGTTAAAGTTGTCTTTATACAGTATCGCTTCCAAAAGTCTCGGCTGTGCACTGTCTCTTTCTTTCCATATCCGATTGAATGACCTGGACGCTTTCACATACCCTTCATGTTCCGCATTATCTCTTTGCGAACAGCCATTGTTTTCAATGTTTTCTGCCATAGACGGTCATTCCTCCTTTCTCGGTCATACTCAAGACTCCTACTGATTCGGTCCTTCACCTCTCGGCTACTATGACCTCTGCTGACTTCTGTGCGTTCAGCATTGCTTTATGCAATGGTTACCTCTTTCAAGGCGTACCGCACAGACCTCCCTAGGTACCACACGTTTCTTCCTCTCCATCCATCTGCCTCATTTATCATGCATGATTCCGTGTAGCTATTGGGCTTCAATTTGATATGCAACCTTACCCTCATGCATAACCTTATATGAGATTTCTGTCCGTCAGACCAGAGATTCGCCCATGAGTTAGTATGTTCCTCACATCCAGCTTCCTTCAGATTCCATCTCACGATGGACACCCTTGCTTTCGGCTATATCCTTCCCACTACCGGGCGGATTCGGGACTTTAACCCGTTAGAAACGTGCGCCGCTAGGCGCACATATGTAAAGCCACGCAGTCAAAATATTTTACTGCGTGGCTTTTTGCGTGGAGTTCTTATATAAAGAATCTTGATTTCTTAGGAAATGCATTTGATGGTGTTCTGTTCAATTTTCTGAAATTATTTGTGTGAATCACCCATGAATCATTACCTATTTCACTTTTATTTTCGTAACGTTTGAACAGGTACCCACATACGTTTTCCCATTATAAGATTTATATGCACGGACTTTATACTGACTGGCAGTCCCCTTTTTCAATTTGGAATCCTTATAGGAAAATGTTTTGTTATTTTTAATAGTAGCAATTTTATCATACTTTTTCGTTTTACTGTTATAACGGTAAATCTGATATCCGGTTACATTGCTGGTTTTATCCCATTTTAATGTGACTGCACAAGATTTTGTCTGCAGCCGGAGATTTTTTACCTTCAGCGGATTTGTGCACTCTTCATGTGCGTCAGAAGCTTCTCCCCAGACGGTTTCCCCTTCTGCTTTTTTATAAGATTTCACTTTAAATTTGTACGTTGTAGCTCCGCTCAATCCTGTAACTTTATAAGAAACTTCTGCTCCGCCTGCAATCGTTGCCACACTTTCGTATTTCTTTTCTGCTGTGTTATATTTATAAACCCGGTATCCGCTGGAACCTGATATTTTGCTCCATCCAAGTGTCACATATGTACTGCTGCGCTTTTGTGTTTTTACATCGGACACTTTTGCCGGCGGAACGGTGGCCGATACCACCGAAGAATAATTTCCATAATAATTTGTCCCACCGATGGTCCAAAAGCAGCGCACCCTGTACTGATAAGTCTTTCCGCTTGTCACATCGGTATCCGTAAAGCTTTTTCCACTCGTCTGCTTCATATAAACATATTTTTTCTGTTTTTCGTCATACCGGTACACGCGGTATCCGGTTACATCATCGGCAGCTTTGCCCCAGCTTAGTTTTACCGGGTCAAATGCATTCCCCACAGTTGCTTTCAATCCTCCGGTTTTTGCACTGGTGTCCTTGTACCAGAAATTTACGTCCAGATTTCCCGTATATCCACTCACTTTTGCAACGGATGAATACTGCCAGAATTCATAGTCATATGCTGTGTCTGCATAAGGTTCCCCTCTTTTTGCATTGCTCGTTGTCGTATTATTGTACCGCGCAATCCAGATGCCGCAATCCTCCAGGGAATCTGTATCAATATAGGATTTGATCCATGCATATGAAGCATAAACAACCGGCTGATATCCCGCATCGGAAATCGTATCTGCAAATGACTGGCAGACCGCTGTCTCTTTTGCTTTGGAGAGTTTTCCCCCTGTCAGGCGGTTGTGACTTCCTTTTTCCCTGTCTATAACAATCGGAAGGGTCACATCCCAGCCGTATTTATCTGCCAGATCCAGCACATATTCTGCTTCCTGTTTTGCCTCTTTTTCTGTCAGTGCCTGTGAAAATATGTACAGACCGACATTGATGTCGTTTTCAAGTGCCGCCTGAATATGGGAATCCGCAGCCGTGTCTTCGTAAATGCTTCCATCGGAAGTGTCCCTTGACGCTACACGGACAAATGCAAAATCTATTCCTGCATCATGTATTTTTTCCCAGTTAAGTGCTGTTGTTTTTTTATTTTTTGCCTGCCACCAGGAGACATCTATTCCGTTCAAAAGCTGCGCATCTTCATAGTCCGATTTGTGATAATAGGTAACACTTGTATAATCCACTTTCGAAGTAAAAGAACCATCCAGAAAATCCTGTGTATATCCGGAAGATGCCTTAGATGCCCCCAGCAGCCGTGGCATGGCATATGTGGACAACAATCCGTCCCTCTGCGTATCCACGTCTGAAATCTGTGTATCATCCATCTCTTCTTTGATGCTTTGTCCCATCACACCATCCATCTGTGTTTTGGGTACCTCCGCCCTCAGCTGCTGTGGTGCAATCATACAGATTCCCGCCAGTATCATTCCTGCTGCTACAATTTTTGCCTTTGTAAATCTCAATTTCTATATCTCCTGTTTGTACATTTATTTCATAAAAGTCATCACCATACCTATATTCTGCAAGCAAAGCATCACCATGATTTTCATTAACAGACCACCGATGATTGGTCTGATCCATTTTCGAATAATACGAAATGCCTGTAATGTGATCAGATAATCATACAGATGATATGCAAGCATAAAAATACTGCATGACGCGGCAATACTGCATCCAAAACCTGCTATAGAAAATAATAATCCAACTTCTATGTTCTGTGTCAGGTTCCATCCTGTATAATATCCGGCTGCCGCTAGGGTTTTACACAAAATAGATCCGGGCAATACATTTACCGCCGGAACAATATGATTGTAATATTGCTGGGAAGTGATCATTCCTCCTCCCACAAAAATTCCATCCGCTATGGTCATATATGCATCACCACCGCCAAAGGACATCCATGCAGACAAAATTCCCCTGCCGGAAAAACACATGATCTCATGGTTTACAAACCAGACGGGAACGACGAAAACTGCCGCAAATACAACCCATGTCCAACATCCTTTGCAATTATACCCCAATTCTTCTCTCTTTTCCATCCGGTATCTGCTATATTACAGAAAATGCCATAACATCCAAGTATTCCCATCACAATATCAACCACAGGATGCCATCCGGACAGATCAAACGAAAACACTTGTACATGTGTCAACAGATAACTGCCAATAATGCCGGTAAGAATTATCAGATTCCTTTTGCTGTAATTGCCTCTGGTGAAAAAAATGCTGAAAAATGCCAGTATCAGTACCTGCACCGAAGAAATAAAAAAAGACAGTACAAAAACCCCAAGCATTAAAAAAATCGCTTTCATCTTTCTGTGTTTTCCGTCTTCCCCGCAGTCTTTTAACATTTTTCTGATATAAGAAAACAACAGATACAAAATAAAAACAGAGACTCCTATGGAAATCATATTTACAACAGAAAGGATTTTTTCCTGAAATACAGACAACACCGCTACCAGAGCCACCGTCATCAACGCTCCCGGCAATGCCATCATGACAGCACCTGCGATCATTCCCCTGATTCCAAATTTGCGGCGCCCGATAGACGCTGCAATCTCTACCGGAAGTGCTCCCGGTGTAATACTTGCAACCACCACATCTTTGTCAATATTCTGTTTTTCGTCTATTCCCTGTCGATCTGCAATCTCTTTTTCAATAACTGGAATAAGTGCGCTTCCTCCGCCAAATCCAATACATCCGATCCAAAACATTGACCGGATAAACTGTCCTGCCTGACTCACACGGATTCTCGCAACAGACTTTTCAGTTGCTCCAATATATGATTCACACATGTTTCCACATCCATCTCCGCGGTATCTACGACAACATCTGCATGTTCCGGAATTTCATAAGGGCTGGTAATTCCTGTAAACTGCGCAATTTTTCCTTCCCGCGCAGCCTTATACAATCCTTTTACATCCCTCTTTTCACACTCTTCAATGGAAGTGCTGACATAAACTTCCCGAAAACCGTCTCCGATAATCTGTTTTGCATTCTCGCGATCATGCCGGTACGGAGAAATAAATGCGGTAATCACGATCAGGCCTGCATCATTCATCAGCTTTGCAACCTCTGCAATCCGCCGGATATTTTCTACCCGGTCCTCATCGGAAAAACCAAGATTGCTGTTTAAGCCCATCCGCACATTATCTCCATCCAAAAGCATCGTTTTTTTCCCCATTGCATACAGACGCTTCTCCAGTACATTTGCTATCGTAGACTTTCCTGCACCGGACAATCCGCTCATCCAGATGGTAAAAGCCTTCTGCTGCATCTGCTTTTCGCGCTTCTGCCTGTTAATATCCATCATATGCCATGTGAGATTGTGTCTGCTGTCTGTTTTTTCATCTCTTTGTGTATTGAATTCCTCTGTCATCTGCCCAATTCCTTTTTATCGAAATACTTTTTTCCAGACTGTCCGAAACGGATGCTTTGCTTTATCCCGGAACATCACAAATTCATTTGCCCTCTTTTCCAGCTGTCTGATTCTTTTTTCCTGCTGGTTTATTTTCTGACGCTGAATTTCATTCGTTCTTCTGAGATCCATAGTAACTGCTGCAAAGAACTGAATAATTTCTTCCTGCATTTTTTCATTTTGCGGATTCCATTTCGGTAAATCTTTAACTTCATTCGAAAACAAAGGCTGTCCATCCCCGATATATTCCTCGGCTACCCGTTCATTTTCCTTCACATACAATTCCAGAAACTGCTGCAATTCCTCTTTTGCAAGCATTTCTGTATTTTCTTCTTTTATGTAATCTTTTGAGATTTCCTTCAAAAATCTACGAAAATAAGAGATTTCTTTTTCTGTGAGAAATTCACTCTTATTGAGTATTCTCTTAATTTCCGTGGTATTTTTATCTAACCGGAGATTTTCACTTTCTTCCAATTCCTGAAATTCCTCTGTGACGTCCAATCCGATCTCATGCATAAAATCATGAATAATTGATCCGTCTTTCCAGCTCTTCGGAGAAAATCTCCTGACTATTAAATTATTTTTTCCTATGACAGCTGCAATCTCATCCAGTTTCTGTGCATATTGGTAAATCTTTTTTTCTTTTTTCTCTGATGCAGCAAGATACTCTTCACATGTCATAACAGCGACACTATTAAAGTTTTGCTTCACCTCCTGGTTCCATCGCGAAATCAGCAGGCCATCCTGTCTGCGCAGATATACAATTACCTTAATCTGATACTTCTGTTCATCCGCCTCCTTTTTTAATTCCTGAAGAAGTGATTTTTTTGAGTAGCTTAACGCATGCCAGATGGATTCATCTGTCAGTATCACATGATCGTATGTCCCAAATGCGGTTCTGATCTGCTGTAACCCCTCTTCAAAATATTCCTTTTCCTTCGATTGGTTTCTGCTACCGTCTGCATCCCACACTTTTGCAACCAGAAAGTGTGCATTTCTCCTTTTATTTGCTCTTGGATACACATGCAGTGAATCAGGAAAGCAATACCCATATTTTTGCAGTACGTCTTTGTTTTCTTCTAAAAATCTCTGAATAGACGTTGTTGCTGTCTTTGTTGTTCCAATATGCAAATATAAGGTTTTCATGGCTTTATTCCTTTCCAATGTTTTACATTTGTTATAATATAAAATGTTCCTTGAATGAACCTTGAAAACATATCAATTTTCTTTTTAACTTTTTTTATTCATCCAAAAATAAAAATTATGATTGCAAGATTTCCAAGATTCGTTATAATAAATTCCAAATACAACAATAATTATTTTGATTTAGCAAAGGGGATTCCAATTGAAAATTTTAGTAATTGAAGACTCCGTCCGGCTTGCGGATACCATTGCAGAAGCTTTACAAAACGAAAACTATGTGGTAGATACCGCAAATGATGGACAGCTCGGCTATGAACATGCCTCCACCGGCATTTATGATATGGTTATCTTAGATCTCATGCTTCCGAAAATGAACGGTTATGAAGTTCTATCTGCCCTGCGCAGGGATGGACAGAATGTTCCGGTACTCATTCTCTCCGCAAAAACAGAAATTGATGATAAGATACAGGGATTTACTACCGGTGCGGACGATTATATGACCAAACCATTTGAAATTCGTGAACTGCTCATGCGCATACAGGCGATCAGCAGACGCAGCCATCATCAGGATACTTCACACCCTGTCGTTGGAAATCTCTCCTACGATCCCGCTACCTGCGAAATCTGCAACACACAGACCAAAAAATCTGTCCAGGTATCCGGAAAAGAAATGCAACTGCTGGAGTTTTTTATGAATAACTGTAATCAGGTTCTCGAGAAAAACCAGATTACCACAAAAATCTGGGGATTCGATTCCAATGCAGAATACAATAATGTGGAAGTATATGTTTCTTTCCTGCGGCGGAAATTTCACCACCTGCAGGTCAATGTGACACTCCGCGCCATTCGCGGAGTCGGTTATATTATGGAGGTTTCCGATGATTAAATCTTTACAAAAGAGAATCAGTACACTTTTTATGTTCCTGCTTACCATCATCTGGCTTGTTATTTTACTGCTTTTTGTCAACAACTCCTACCGGAACAATCTGAGTGATCTCCAGCAAACCGTTCGTGCCGCTCTCCACTATACTACATGGGATGCATTTGTCATCTCTAATGGACAGACGTCTCCGTCCGAACTTGATCATATTTCCTATTGTCTTTTTTCTATTGATGAATCCAATGAAATGGATATCATGTTTGACACTTTTTCTGATGTCTCCGACAGTTATCTTTTAAAACAGGGAAAAGCTCTCATATCCAATAGTAAGAAATATGTATTTATCAGGCGTTATGTCTCTGTAAATCATCTTCGCGCCAAAAAAGGACAATATTATGTTTTGATGCTCAGCGGAACACCTGCTTTAAAAGCAACACTTCCGACGATCTCTCTCTGTTTTATTCTGGCAATTCTCGGTATTATTGTATTTACCATTTCCTCCAAAGCACTTTCCCGCTGGATGGTAAAACCGATTGAAAATACCATTTTATCCGAGAAAAAATTTATTTCCAATGCCAGTCATGAGCTGAAAACCCCACTCTCCGTCATTAGTGCCAATGCCGAACTTCTATCTTCTGAAGTAGGCAGGGACAATAAACATCTGCTGTATATTCAGCAGGAAACTTCCCGGATGATCTCTCTTGTCCAGAAAATGCTTACGCTCACACGGCTGGATGCTCCACAGATCCAGAATACCCATGCATTTTTCCCTGTAGATGACGCACTGCTTGACATTATCTATCCGATGGAAAGTGTTGCTTTTGAAAAACACATTGCGCTTTCCATTGATGTTCAGGAACAAATGAAAATGGATGGAAACGAGAGTCAGATTCAAAATCTCGCTTCCATCCTGTTAAATAATGCATTAAGCTATACCCCGGAATACGGAAGTATAGAAATTCACTCCCATATCCATAACCGTAAATTTTATTTATCCGTGGAAAATACCGGCGATCCGATTCCGGAAGAAATCCGTGACCGCCTGTTTGAACGTTTTTTCCGCGCAGACGAAGCACGCGCGGATAATGGTCATTTTGGACTCGGTCTGTCCATTGCGCACTCTATTGTCACGAACCATTCCGGCAAAATTACCGTAGAACGGCAGGGGGACAAAAATGTATTTTCTGTTGTGCTGCCTGTGACTTTCCACAAATAATTCAGCGCACCTGATTGCCCACAATGCGGTAATAAATTTTTGAAGTGATCCGGAATACCACATAATAGATAACCGCAAATACAAGTACCGTTGTAACGAGACACCAGACAAACAACTGCCCGCTGTCCATAATCAACAGGGAAAGCACTCTGCGGATCATTGGAAATGCCGCCACGACATGCAGTACTGCCGCCACGACATGCAGTACTGCCACCACGATCGGCAGAAAGAACACCATGCGGATCTGCGTCTCGATCGCCGACTTCACCTCGACATTGCTCATGCCCACCTGTTCCATGATCCGGTATCGCTCCTTGTCCTCGTACCCCTCCGATACCTGTTTGTAGAAAATAATCATCACTGTCACTGCCAGAAAGACGGTGCCAAGGAAAATCCCAAGGAAGAAAAACCCTCCGTACAGTGCCAGCAGCTCCTTCCGGTTTACTGCCCTGCCGCGCACGCGCCGCCAGACAACGCCATATTTTTCCCCAGAGGAATAATTCTCCACGTTTCCGCTGCACGCGATCTTTTCTGTCTCCGTTCCGGTAATATTGATTCCAAGTACATTTTCATAGGCATACGCACTGACATTCTCTGTATTTGCCTCAGCGATCGCCAGTTTCTGCAACTTCTGCAGCGTCTGCATATGATCCACAACGATATAATAAACCCCATCCATGAACGAAATAGCCCCTCCATTGCTGCGATTCTTACAGTATCCATTTTGCTGTACGGTAAACGTTTCTCCAAGAATCTGTATCTGATCTCCACGCAATGTTTTCGTAGACTGGAACCGTTTTTCCCGGAAGATAAGAATTTTTCCGGCTTCTACCTTTGGCACATCCGCCTCTGTCAGCGTGTGATCCATCCGAAGGAAATTATCCCGCGTCAAAAAATACAGGCTCGCATTTGTCGGTTTCTGCCCAATCGTAAGAGAATCTTTCTCCAACGTCATCGCAAAATTCAGATACGAATAACTCTCACTGTCCGTCACGTTTGTTCCCGTATCCTCTATAAACTGTATAATATCCGAACTCTGCTCCGATACATTTTCCTTCACCTCAGAATAGCCGGTCTGCACGTTGATCTCATATGGATAGAGTATGTTAATCTCATCATCAAAACCCACAAACATACAGACCGTGGTAGACACCATGACCATCACCATCGTCGATAAAATACAGATGCTTGCCAGCCCCGCCGCATTCTGCTTCATCCGGTACATCATCGTCGATACCGCGATAAAATGCTTTTTTTTGTAATAAAATCCATGGGTTTTCCGCAGCAGCTTTAACACCGCAATACTGCCCGCCGTAAACAGCATATATGTTCCAGCGATCACCAGAAGCACTGCCACAAAAAACAGGCTGATCACTTTCATTGGCTGCTCTGTCGTAATGGCAATTGCATATCCCGCACCGAGACATACTACTCCTAAAATTGCCATAAGCCACTTCGTTTTCGGCTCCTTTTCCCCCACACTGCTGCCCCGCAAAAGTTCCACCGGATTTGCCAGTTTCATCTGCATCAGATTGTAAAAAAGCGTCATCATATACAAAATACCAAACACCAGCACGGTATTTTTCACGGCAGACGGCGGAACGGAAAATTCGATCGTCACCTGAATCCCCAGAATCCGGTAAATCAGCATAAGTGCCAGTTTGGAAAACAAAATTCCAGCAACAATGCCTCCGACGATCGAGACAAACGCGGTAAACACCGTCTCAATGGCAAGCACTTTCGCAATATGCCTCTTTTCCATCCCGAGAATATTGTAAATTCCCATCTCTTTTTTACGCCTTTTACTGATAAAGCTGTTTGTATAAAAAATATAGATATACGAGAAAACGCCTACCACAATCACACCAAACGACATGATTGTTGTAATATAATAGGCTCCGCGCATTTTTTCAAGCCCGGCACTGTTGTTGATAAACATCATAATGTAAAACATAAGCACCGTGATCATTCCCGCAACCATATAAGGAACATACAGTGATTTGTTATTTTTCAGGTTGTTTTTTGCCAGCCGTACATACAGATTATTCATAGTTCTCACCACCTGTCGTCAGAACGGTCAATGTTTCCGAAATCTTTGCATACAATTGTTCATTACTCATGCTTCCGCGGTACAATTGGTGGAAAACTTCCCCGTCCTTGATAAAAAGCACCCGGTTTGCATGGCTCGCCGCCTTGGTACTGTGCGTTACCATAAGAACCGTCTGCCCCTCCTTATTGATCTGCGAAAACAGCGTCAGCAGGCTGTCGGTTGCCTTGGAGTCCAAAGCTCCTGTCGGTTCATCCGCAAGGATCAGCTCCGGCTTTGTGATGATTGCCCGCGCCACCGCCGCACGCTGTTTTTGTCCACCGGACACCTCATACGGATACTTCTCCAGAATATCCACAATGCCAAGTTTCTGCGCAATTGGATAAAGCCACTCATTCATCTGCTTATAAGACACATTTGAGAGCACCAGCGGCAGGAAAATATTGTCCTTCAGCGAAAAATTGTCAAGCAGATGAAAATCCTGAAACACAAAGCCAAGATGCTCCCGCCGAAATGCTGCAATTTCTTTTTCCCGCACCGTCACAAGGTTTTTCCCGTTCAGCAGTACTTCTCCCTCCGTCGGACGGTCAAGCGCCGCCAGAATATTCAAAAGTGTTGTCTTGCCCGATCCGGACTCGCCCATGATCGCGACATACTCGCCTTCCTCTACCGAGAACTGGATGTTTCGCAGTGCCTGCACCTGATTGCCACCAAATCTCGTCGTATAAACTTTTTTCAGATTATGCACTTCTAAAATTGTCATGATTTTTACTCCTTATAAATCTGTCCTTTTTTCTACTGTTTTCATAAAAATAACTCTGTCCCTTTTTTACAATTTCAGAATAGCAAAAAACCGAAATGCAAGCCATTGATTTGTCTTACATTTCGGCTTTGTATCTTACATTTGTGTAAGATACCTGTTTTTACGTCCCGAGTATCCATGTTATTTGTCTCCCACGTCAAAACACTTAATCCCGGACATCCAAATTATTTCTTTCAAATACAATTGTCACATCCGTACCTTTTCCAATTTCGGATGTGATCATAATCCCATGCCCAAGCTTTTTGGTAATCTCCCGGCACAGATAAAGTCCGATTCCCGTCGAAGTTTTATCTGCCCGTCCGTTATACCCAGTATAACCTTTTTCAAAAATCCTTGGCAGATCCTCCTTCCGGATGCCGATTCCCTGATCAGAGATCACAAACTCACAGGTATTGTCGGCTTCATTCCGGTTTATATGTATTGTAACCGCGTGATTTTCGCCGCTGTACTTAATCGCATTGGACAAAATCTGCTCCACAACAAATTCCAGCCACTTTTCATCCGAGAGCACCATCTCCCGGCATTCCTCATAGTGAATGGCAATCTTTTTACGAATCATAATCGGCGCAAACCTCCGGATCGCAGTGCGCACCACCTGATCCGCTGAAACCATCTCAAGCACCAGATCATTCATACCGGAATTCATCCGCTGGTACTGAAGTGCCATATTGACATACTGGTTAATCCAGAATAATTCCTGCTGCATGTCATACAACACACTTTTTTCCATTCCCACTGTTTCATCCTCTGTCTGTTTTTGTTCTTCCCTCTGCAAAAGCAGACGCATCGCGGAGATCGGCGTTTTGATCTGATGCACCCACAGAGCATAATATTCTTCCATTTCCCGCTGCAGGTTCCTGTATGCTCCCTTTTCCTCCTGCCGCTTA
>OHKH01000634.1_pt1 | contig 13343 bp, 10 predicted proteins | sample 1568831 | NCBI WGS metagenome assembly OHKH01 (sample SAMEA3879581, study PRJEB24766) | human gut metagenome | biome: human-associated habitat; feature: feces | place: USA | collected 1985/1987
GGCGTTGGGCGCCGCCGGATACCCGGAACTGGCCACCGAACGCCGCCTGACGACCCCGAAGCACTACGCCTACCTGAAGATCGCCGAAGGCTGCAACTGGAAGTGCGGCTACTGCGCCATCCCCCTCATCCGCGGCGGACACCGTTCCGTGCCGATGGAGGAGCTGGAGGAGGAGGCCCGCAAACTCGCGGCACAGGGGGTCCGCGAACTCATGGTCATCGCCCAGGACACCGAGTTTATCCTTCTGGACGAGCCCACCAACAACCTGGACATCGACGCGGTGAACTGGCTGGAGGACTTCCTGCTGGATTTCCCCGGCACCGTCATCGTGGTCTCCCACGACCGTCACTTCCTCAACAACGTCTGCACCCACATCGTCGACATCGACTACAACAAAATCAAAATGTATGTGGGCAACTACGACTTCTGGTATGAATCCAGCCAGCTCTTAATCAAGCAGATGAAGGAAGCCAACAAGAAGAAGGAAGAAAAAATCAAAGAGCTGCAGGAGTTCATCTCCCGCTTCTCTGCAAATGCTTCCAAATCCAAGCAGGCAACTTCCCGTAAGCGTGCCCTGGAAAAAATCCAGCTGGATGACATCCGTCCTTCCAGCCGTAAATATCCGTACATTGATTTCCGTCCAAACCGTGAAATCGGAAATGAAGTTCTGACCGTAGACGGAATCAGTAAAACCATTGACGGTGTGAAAGTTCTTGACAACATTTCCTTTATTGTCGGACACGATGACAAAATCGCCTTTGTCGGTGGAAATGAGCTTGCAAAGACAACATTGTTTAAAATTCTCGCCGGAGAAATGGAACCGGATGAAGGATCTTACAAATGGGGTGTTACAACAAGCCAGTCTTATTTCCCGAAGGATAATACTGCCATCTTTGATTCCGATGAGCTGATCGTCGACTGGCTGACCCAGTACTCCGAGATCAAAGACGCGACTTATGTCCGCGGTTTCCTCGGCCGTATGCTTTTTGCCGGTGAAGACGGTGTGAAGAAGATGCGTGTCCTCTCCGGTGGAGAAAAAGTCCGTGTCCTTCTCTCCCGCATGATGATCATGGGAAGCAACGTTTTGATCTTTGATGAGCCGACAGACCACCTGGATATGGAATCCATCACCGCATTGAATAATGGTATGATCAAATTCCCTGGTGTCATCCTGTTTGCCTGCCGTGACCATCAGGTCGTACAGACAACTGCGAACCGCATCATCGAGTTTCTTCCGGATGGAAGCATGGTAGACAAGGTTTCTACTTATGACGAATATCTCGAAAGTGATGTTATGGCAAGAAAACGTCAGGTATACAATACAACTGCAGATGAGGAGGCAGATGATTAATCTGTTACCCTCTGTCTGTTTGGTAAAAACAGGAAACCCTCTCTGCTGGTCTGTCCAGCAAAGAGGGTTTCCTGCATTTTGAAAACTCATTTTCAACTATTTTAAAACATATCCATAAAAATATTTCCGCTGTTATAATTGTAATTATACGTGCCATTCTTCGTATATGTATTGGATTTTGCGGCTTCTGACTTTGCATAGGACTCTGTCATGGCTGCCTTTGTTGCCACACTGTATGCGTAGGAACCGGTTCCATTGAACAGGTTCTTTATTTTCTCTGTGTCCGCACTCTTAAACGTTGTCTCATCCACCGACAGCTTGCCGGTCTTTTCATCAACCGTAATTCCTATTTCCTTTAAGGCTTTCTCATTGTAAGAAGTCTCATTTTTCATAGAACTTACCGACTGGGAAATGCGGTTCGTCGATGACCTGCCGGCTGTATCCAGCATGGAGTTGTAATCATCCGCAAAACTCTTTACTGCTTTGTAGATCTTGTCCGTATCGTAGCTGCCCCCGGAATCCTTTGTAAACACCTTGTTGTTACTGCGGGTATACAATGCCTTGGCAGAGTCTGTCAGTTCCTTGGCATCGGACTCAATCGCAGCCAGCGTCTTGGTACTGTCTTTTGACGTCAATGTGGTCGTGGCCAGATCCTCGATCGTATTTTTGGTGCTGTCATCCGACTTCGAGGTGCCCTTCGTGGAATCCATTGAAAAATAAGAGCGCATTAATTTGCCATAAGAACCACTGCGAATACTTGCATACTCACTTAAATTGATTCCAAACAGGCCACTTCCTGTGCTTTTCGAAGAACCCAGACTGGAAAATAAAGTACTTACTGACGATGAATCATACATCGAAATTCCTCTCATAGTATCACCTCTTTCACACAATTCTTTCTTTTATCCTATCGCTTTTTCACTGTTTTTACAATACTTTTGTGGTATTTTTCCGTATTTTGGTTATAATTACGAAAAGATAACAATTTCTTTTCGTTTTGTTCATATTTTATTCACAATCAGATGCTATTATAAGAACATAAAAGAAAGCAAAGTTACTAACTTGTTATTTTTTCATAATTCGCCCCATTGTCCATTGGACAATGGGGCACTCCTCTTTTTATCAAGAAATTTCTTAAATGTCTTCTATCTGCCAGTCAATCGGCTCGATTCCATGTTCTTTTAGAAACTGATTTGCCTGACTGAAATGTCTGCATCCAAAGAACCCGCGATACGCGGAAAGCGGACTTGGATGCGGTGCCTTTAAGATCAGGTGCTTTGGATTTGTAAGCATCGGTATTTTGCTCTGCGCCGGACGTCCCCACAACATATACACAATCGGACGATCCTGCGCATTCACTGCCTGAATGATCGCATCCGTAAACTGCTCCCATCCTCTTCCCTGATGGGAATTTGCCTGATGCGCCCGCACCGTAAGCACGGTATTCAAAAGCAGTACACCCTGATCTGCCCATTTTTTCAGATAGCCGTTGTTTGGAATTTTACACCCCAGATCATCCTGCAGTTCTTTATAAATATTCTGCAGAGATGGCGGAATTTCTTTCTGATCCGGAAGGACAGAAAACGAAAGACCATGTGCCTGATGTTCATTGTGATACGGGTCCTGTCCCAGAATCAGTACTTTTACCTCACTAAGCGGTGTAAAATGCAGTGCATTAAAAATATCCTCTGCCGGCGGATACACAACCGTGCGGCTATACTCTTCTTTCACAAACTGATACAGCTGCCGGTAATATGGTTTGGCGAATTCCTCACGGACTGCCGGAAGCCAGTCGTTTGTTATCATTGCCATAATTTCATCCACTCCTATCTACGCACGGAGACACCGCGGTCTGCCAGATAGTTTTTCAGATCCATGATCTCCAGCTCCTTATAATGAAACAGGGACGCTGCCAGTGCTGCATCTGCATGTCCCTCTGTCAGGGCCTCATAAAAATGTTCTTTTGTGCCCGCACCACCGGATGCAATCACTGGAATGGAAACATTGTCTGCAATCTGTCTGGTCAGTTCAATATCATACCCTGCCTTTGTTCCATCGCAGTCCATGCTGGTCAGAAGAATTTCTCCCGCACCAAGTCTGTTAGCTTTCATTGCCCATTCTACAGCGTCAAGCCCGGTATCAATACGACCGCCGTTTTTGTAAACATTCCAGCCACTTCCATCCTCTCTTCGTCTGGCATCAATGGCGACTACCACACACTGGCTGCCAAACTTGTCCGCTGCATTTCCAATCAGCTCCGGTGTATTGATTGCGGAAGAATTAATGGAAATCTTGTCGGCACCTTCCCGAAGCAGTACCTTAAAATCCTCCACCGTACGGATACCACCGCCTACCGTAAACGGGATAAACACCTTCTCTGCAACCTTACGCACCATGTCTACCACCGTTGCACGGTGATCGGAAGATGCGGTAATATCCAGAAAGACTACTTCATCTGCGCCCGCCTTGTCGTAAGCTGCTGCGACCTCTACCGGATCTCCGGCATCTCTTAAATTCACAAAGTTAATGCCTTTTACCACACGTCCGTCATTCACATCCAGACAAGGAATAATTCTCTTCGTAAACACTATGCATTTCCTCCCTGCAGCTTTGCAAAATTTTTCAAAATCGAAAGTCCAACCGTACCGCTCTTTTCCGGATGGAACTGACATGCAAATGTATTTCCGGATTCTACCGATGCATGAATTGTCGTACTGTACTGTGTGGTTGCTTTCACTATCTGTTCATCCGCTGCTTTCAGATAATAGGAATGTACAAAATATACATACGGATTTTCCTCCAGCCCAGCAAAAAGTCTTCCGTCATTCTGTAAATGCAGAGAATTCCACCCGATGTGCGGAATCTTAAGTCCCGACTGATCCGGAATCCGCAGAATCTGTCCGTCCAGCACATGGAGTCCCTCTACACCCTGACTCTCATCGCTTCCCTCAAAGAGAAGCTGCAGTCCCAGACAGATGCCAAGAAATGGCTTATTTTCCGCTGTCACCTGATGAATCACCTTGTCCAGCTCGTATTTTTTCAATTGTTCCATCGCATCGCCAAATGCACCGACTCCCGGAAGAATCACTTTGTCTGCGGTCTTAATCTCGTGAAAATTACGTGTGATCACACAGTCTTCTCCGAGAAAATGCAATGCTTTTTCCACGCTTTTTAAATTTCCAGCGTTGTAGTCTATTATTGCAATCATATAGGTCTTACTCCTAAATTAACAGTCTCCTGCCTTACTTTCTGCTATTTTTCTATCCCAGCCCAAGTTCTTTCAGCTTCTGATGCAGTTTTACCGTATAATCATCCCGCTTTCTGGTCTGGTAGATATCCAGTGCCTCATCCCCTGTCATATCATAATCTTTCAGCAGTGCTTTGATAATCTTTCCTCCGATCTTCTCCAGCTGATCTTCACAGCCATACTCTTTGGCATTTTTCTGGTTCAGGTCATAACGCCCATATGCACATACCAGGGCATCAAGTGCATCAATTTTTGAACCGTAATTATCAAATACGAGATATGCCTGATACTTTTCCGAGACAGCAGCAAGAGTTGCCAGCTGATGATAAAGCTTTTCATCGCGCTCCTTGATCGAAAGCCCCTGCAGCTTACGGTATGCCTCCACATAAGAACCCTGCTCATATTTTTCCTTTGCCTGACTTAAGTTTGCCTGATACCCCAAAAGATTTGTCACAATCATGACAAATGCAAACAATGACACTGCCATAAGAACAATCGCAATCACCGGTCCCTTTGGCAGCGGCGGTGTGTTATCCACTTCCTTAGGTTTTTTCTCCTTTTTCGGTTTCGGCGGTTTTGGCTGTTTGGGCTTCTTTTCTTTCTTCGGTTTTTTCTCTTTTTTCGGTTTTTCCTTTTTCTTTTCCGGTTCCCTTCCGGCATCACCGCCTGTACCTTCAAGTTCCTTTAAGATCTGCTGGTTTTCCTCCGAAAGTTCACTGACATCCGCTCCCTGTGTATTTCCGATGTCAACCGCCTGCTTTTCTTCCTCATCATCCTCTCCGAAAATAATCCGGGAAAGTTTCTGCCAGAAGCCGCCTTCTTTCTCTTTTTTCTCTTTCTTATTCTTTTTCTTTTTTTTATTTTTCCCATTGGAAGCGGTTTCTTCTGCCTGTGCCGGTATGTCTTCCTGCTCTGTAAGTTCTGGAATCTTATCTGCCACTTCTTCCTGCGGATTCATTTCCGATCTTGCAAAATCACCGATGGAATCAGCTTCTTCCAAAGGTTTTCCATCTTGATCAGAAGAAAGCATATCCCCCAGATCCGATAAATCCTGATCTCCGGAAAGCATATCCATAAGATCCGAATCCGAAAGCCCTGACAGATCCAGTTCTCCATCCTCTTCTTTTGGCAGATTGCTGTCAAACGTTCCGACTGCATCATCAAGTGTATTCACCTCGAAATCACCCTCATCGGGTGGTATTGCAGTTTCCAACGGACTTTTCCCCTGAAAACCGGTTTCTTCTTCCTTTGCTGCATCCCCTGTCGAAAAATCATCCTGTGGAATATTATCGAGCAGATCATCCAGGGAAGCGTCAATCTGTGTGGCTTTTTCTTCCTGTTTTTTTTGATTCAGGCTCTCGGTATACTCCGGAATATCTTCCTTGAGCAGTTCTTCCTCAAACTCCCTCAAAAAATCTTCTTCATTTTTCGCTTTTGCCTTTTCCTTCGTTTCTTCTTCTCCAAACAATTGCTTTTCAAAATCATCTCTCAGAACCTGTTTTGCTGTCGGCTGTTCCTTCGGATGTTCCGTTTCTTCTCCATGCATGGAATTTAATAATTGATCCAGATAATTTTCCGATGAGTGGTCTCCCATGTGTTTTTCTCCATTCCATCTGTTTATTCCATAAACCTGCAAAGGGATGTGATGAAGCCATCACACCCCTTACTGTTTTGCCGGAATTTATTTGTTTCTCTTTGCAAGTAATTCATCAATGGCATCTACAAGACTTCCGATTTCAGGTTTGGTCAGCTGTGCATCTGCACCAAGCGACTCCCCTTTTCTTCTCATTTCCTCATTTACAAGAGAGGAGAAAATGATAACCGGAAGATGTTTCAGTTTGTCATCTGATTTGATCAGCTTCGTAAGACGATGTCCGTCCATCTGGGGCATTTCAATATCGGTAATGACACAATGAACGTTCTCGTCCAATGTCCCCGCCTTTTCAAATTCCTGAATCTTGTCCCATGCTTCCTGTCCATTACATGTAACAATCAGTTTTTCGTATCCTGCTTTTTTCAGGCAGTCCGTAATCAGACTGCTCAGCAACGGAGAATCCTCTGCAATCAGAATTGGATCCTCGCTCCGGCTTCTCTCCCCGATCTGTTCAATATCATTGACCCTGAGACCGGTTTCCGGACTGATGGATGATACAATTGCCTCAAAGTCAAGAATAACAACCAGTTTTCCGTCCATCTTGATCACACCAGTTGCAACACTTCCGTCTTCTCCATTAATCGTAGAATCCGGTTTGATGATCTCATTCCATGATACACGGTGAATTCCTACCACCTGATCCACATGAAATGCCACATCAAGTTTATTAAAATTCGTGATAATAAACAGACCTTCCTGTCCATCATCCTCCATGCCAAGACACTTTTTCAGATTGATGACCGTAATCATCACCTCGCGCGGCATAAAAATGCCTTCTACGCTCGGATGTGTATTCGGTACAGGAGTAACCTTCTGGTATGACAAAATCTCCCTGATCTTTGCCACGTTGATTCCGTAATGATTATCTCCTAATGTAAACTCTAAAATTTCTAATTCGTTCGTCCCTGACTCTAACAGAATATTTGTATCCATATACGTCCTCCCGCACTTTTCTGTATTGGTAATCCCTTATGTTTATTATATCATATTTTGTAAAATTTGGGGGCATTTATTTGTATTTCAGAGAATAAATTGTATCTTTTATTTCTGCATACAGTGTCTCACCCGAAATTTTATCAGCCTGGTCTTTCGGAATCTGAAACAGTAAAACCGCTGTTTTCTTCTTTCCGCCCCTGATGGTTTCCCCATAAGAGGAAAGACTTCTGGTTCCGAGCGAAGCAGTCTCCTTTATCCTGTTTTTTCCGTCAAAACATGCATAAAATGTAATACCGAGTTTTTCTGTATCCAGCCTGACCTTTTTCTTCCCCTTATTTTTAATTTCAAACTTCATCACAACAAGTTTGTTTCCATCCTCAGGAGTTACTGCAAAATAGTCTCCCTCTTGATAGATATTCTGAACCCTGCATCCTTTGTAAGAAACGGTCAGACCCGATGCATGTCCGATTGCCTCGGCGATCGGCATCGTCTCCATCTCCTGTGTCTGGGTTTCTCCCGTGGCATCTGACGCCATGTTGTTGTCCGCACTCTGGGTATTCTGGCTCTCCGGCATCTGGCTGTCCTGTTTTTGTGTTTCCTGTGTCTCTTCGGATGAAGCGGCTGTCATTCCGTCTTTCTGCTCAATATTATACTTTGCAAGAATATGCGCCGAATACTGCACGACCAGATTTTCTTCGTCCTCTGACAAATCATACATCTGGGTTCCACAGCCTCCCAACAGGAGTATTGCTGACACTGCCATCACAGGCAGACTTATTTTCTTTTTCATACTCTTTTACCCTCTTGTCACTTTTGCCCTATAATCTATGTTTTATGGTATCATATTCTGAAAAATAAGACAATCTTTTCTTTGCATTAATTATTGGTCTCCAATTCCATCCAAAACTCCACACCGTCCGGGTGATTGACTGCACCGCATTTCTGATGAAAAGAATCCATGATTGCCTTGACAATGGACAATCCGATTCCGCTTCCACCATATTCACGTGTTCTTGCTTTGTCTACTTTATAGAATTTCACCCAGATCTTGTCAAGATCCTCTTCGGGAATCGGGTCACCGGTATTAAACACACTCGTGCGTACCAGATGGTCATGTTTTTGAAAACGAATGGTAATCTTTTTTTCTCCTGCCGCATGGTTCATGGCATTGGTCAGGAAATTCGTAATCACCTCTTCCACCTTAAACTCATCCCCCCAGACATATACCGGACCTTCCCTGTAAAATTCGATATTCACCTGTTTTTGTGCCGCCATGATGGATGCAGACTGGATCACGCCGTCAATCAGCTCCGTGATATCAAACCGTGTCATTTCCACGGTATCATTGCCAAACTCCAGCTGATTGAGTGTCAGCAGCTGCTTTACCATATGATTCATCTTTTCCGATTCATCCATAATCACATCACAGTAAAAATCACGGCTCTCCGCATCATCATTGATGCATTCTTTTAATCCTTCCGCATATCCCTGTATGAGTGCCAACGGTGTTTTCAGCTCGTGTGAAACATTCGAAAGAAATTCTTTTCTCATTTCATCGATCTGTTCTTTTTTCTCGATATCCTGCTGCAGGCTGACGTTTGCTGTCTTTAGTTCCGAAATCGTCTCTTCCAGTGTCTCCGACAATTCATTCATGGAATTTCCAAGTTCATCAATCTCCCGGCTCACATGACGTACCGGTATATACTTTGCATCAAAATCCAGCTGTGTCATCCTTCTTGCGATATCGGATAAGGCATGGATCGGATGGGAAATCCCTTTCGAGAGAACGATGATCAGAATCACGCTTAAGATGATGGCTCCCATGCTCACCATTACAAAAAACTGGTTTGTTATGCTCGCACTTTCCCGAATGCTTTCCACAGCCGCACGCATGTAAAGATTGTTTCCATTTTTTAAAGTTCCCAGAAGAACCAGATACTCCGACTGCAGCCGTTCATCGGTCTGCCGAAGCAGCGTATAATCCTTTCCGGATGAAAGCACCTGCACACGGCTGCGGTCACTTCCATACAGCCAGTCCTCCATCTGCATCTGAAAACGCTGTGCACTGCTGTAGGAACTCCATATCAGGTTTCTGTCCTGATCTGCAATAAGCATATTGATATTTCCGTTTGCACAGATTCTCTCGAACTGCACATACGCATCATCACTGGAATCCCCCTGCTTTTCACAAATCAGCCTTACCTGGTCAAAACTGCTTTTTAACTCTTTTTCCTTATGAAAAATATAATATTTTTCCAAAAAGGTGGTATTAAAAAACCAGCACATCGCAACCGTTCCCGCAACAATGACAACCATCGTCAAAATCAGCTGCCACGTCAGGGAAGTCTTTTGTTTCTTTTCCATTTAGGACACCTCAAACTTGTAACCCATTCCCCATACGGTTTTTATATAACTTCCACATGCTCCGAGTTTATTTCTCAGTTTTTTTACATGTGTATCAATCGTCCGTGCATCCCCAAAATAGTCATAATTCCACACACTGTTTAAAATGCGTTCCCTCGAGAGGGCAATCCCCTGATTATTCATAAAATATTCCAGCAGTTCAAACTCCTTGAAACTGAGTTCTACCGGATTTCCCGAAATTTTCACCTCGTGTGCTGTCTTATCCAGAATAATCTCTCCTGCCGTCTTAAAATCGGCCGCATCACCGATCTTATTCGTCCGGCGCAGAATCGCTTCGACACGTGCCACAAGAATTTTCGGTGAAAACGGTTTGGTTATATATTCATCAACCCCAAGGTCAAATCCCATAAGTTCATCACTCTCATCACTTTTGGCCGTGAGCATGATGATCGGAACTTTGGATGTCTGACGGATTTCCCTGCAGACTTCCCAGCCGTTCATCTTTGGCATCATCACATCCAGAATCAGCAAAGCGATCGCTTTGTCTTTATAAAAAATATCCAGTGCTTCCTCTCCATCTGCTGCTTCTAAGACTTCATAGTTCTGCCGGGTCAAAAAATCCCGTACCAGCTTCCGCATCCGGCTCTCATCATCTACCACAAGGATCTTCACTTTGTCCATCTCTATTCTGCCTCCTGTTCCGTCAGTCTCAATTCCCTCTCCTCAAGCTGGCTTTCCCGTTCATCCAGCTGTTTTTCCCAGATTTCGTATTTATCAATCACCTTATTTTCATAGTTTAAAATCGTCACATTATCTTCGCTGAGCCACGTAATCACAAGCATCCCAATGATGCCAAGTGCAAAAACAACTGCGAAAAATGTGCTGATGTGAAACAGTTTCTGATAATCCCGGTTCTTCTTCCGGCGGTTTTTACTGACCACATGCTCTTTGTTTTTCTGTCTTTTTTTCTTCTGCTTTATTTCCTCTTTGCTTCTTTTTTCTTTTGAAACCATTCCTTCCGGTTCATACACCGTAATCGGAAGAATATCTTCTCTCCGGATATAGGGAATGGTATACAGATATTCCTGAAGCCTGTGCAAAAAATCATATCCGACCGGCGTGACAAAAATTTCTTTTAACACCAGTTTGTTATATAACGCCAGCACAATATCCGGATCATCCATTCTCGTATTTTTCCGGATATACCCGATGATCTCTACCTCATGTTTTGCTGTATGTTCCTGTTCCTTTGTTTCAAATGCGTAGCCTTCTACCTGATACATAACTTATCCTCTACCATTTATAAGCACTGCTGGCATCCCGTTCGGCGATTTCGCCGTCCTGATATGCCTGAATCAGTTTTTTCAGTTCCTCAATGCGGATCATCATGCGCTTACCAACGTCTGTATCACCCACCAGAATACGTTTATCCCGGTATTCCACTGCTTCCTGATGCGATACAATATCCAGTTCATCTCTTACCGCCTCGTTTGACCAGTCAAACGGTTCATGGGCAGAAAGAGTCAGTCCATAAGAATTGTACGTCAGTGTATATCCTGCAATTCCCGTTTTTCTCCGGTATGTTTTTGAAAATCCACCGTCGATCAGGATCAGTTTTCCGTTACACTTGACCGGATTTTCGCCGGCAATGCGCTCTACCGGTACATGACCATTGATGATATGCACAAAATCCCCCGTCAGCCCGAATTCTTTAAGTATATTATCTGCCGTTTCCTCTTTGTCAAACAAATGATAATACGCATTCTTACTCTCATGATGCATGGACTTGTCCGCAAGAAAATACCGCTCAAACGTTGCCATCTTACTCCGTCCGTACAAAGGAGAATCCGGTGCCGTCCAGATATACCACATGATATCCCTTCCTTTTTCCCTCTCTTTTTCATCCAGAGAGAAAAATGCCTTGCGGACATAGGATTCCAGCACATCATAGAGTGCTTTTCCGCTGTATTCCCTGCCATATACATTTACTTTCTTAAATGTCCCATCCGGATTCAGCGGCACACATCCATGATAAAGCAGATTTCCGTTGTAGACTTTATACATGCTGCCTCGTTTTAGCAGAAGCCGTACATGGCGCTGCAGTTTCTCACAGTGTATAAACGAGGTGCGCAGCCGGTTCATGACTTCCTGTTCCTCAGGTGTCAGATCATACGGATGTTCCGGATCAATGGTAGGAAAACTGGTATCCAGCATGTCATAGGTTTTTCCATCAATTTCCACTGTTTTGTTCTCGTAATTAATACGGTGCAGCAGACAGCGGTTTTCCATACCATACTCCGGCCATTTGTGGATCAGCTGTCCTTCCAGTTTAAACTTTATGATGGCAATTGCCTTATGCATTTTCCGGTTCATCAGCGTTTCTTTCTTGCTTCGTTCCTCATCCGTGGAATCTTTCAGTACAAACTGTCTGCACGGATCATCGCGGTAAGCATCCATGGCAAATGTTGCAAGCGGAACCATATTGATGCCATAACCATCCTCAATCAGATCCAGATTCCCATACCGGATACTTGTCCGGATCACAGATGCAATGCAGGCAAGCTGCCCGGCTGCTGCCCCCATCCATACCATATCGTGATTCCCCCACTGGATATCAAACGAATGATATTGTTCCAGCTGATCCATAATCCGGTCCGGTGACGGACCGCGGTCATACACATCCCCGAGAATATGCAGATGATCAATGACCAGCCTCTGCACCAGTTCCGCCAGTGCCACAATAAAATTATCTGCCTGCCCAAGTTCCAGAATGGTGTTGATAATTGCCTCGTAATAGGCCTCTTTATTCAAAACCTCCTGCTTTTCCGTAATCAGTTCCTCGATTACATACGCATAATCCTCCGGCAGCGCCTTGCGCACTTTGGATCTGGTGTATTTGGAAGATACTGTCTTACACACCTCGATCAGCCGGTACAGTGTGATCTTATACCAGTTCTCGATATCGTCCTCGGTCTGACGCACTAGCTCGATTTTTTTCTGTGGATAATAAATCAGTGTTGCCAGAGACATCTTATCTGCCGTACTTAGCGTATGCCCGAATACGTCATCAATCTTTTTGCGGACGGCTCCAGACCCGTTTCTCAATACGTGGGAAAATGCTTTAAATTCCCCATGTATATCCGACAAAAAATGTTCCGTGCCTTTTGGCAGATATAAAATAGACTGCAGATTGATAATTTCCGTAGATGCTTTTCCAATCGTCGGATACAGTTCTGCAAGCTGTTCATAATAATGTAATCGTTGTTTTTCCACTTATAATACCCCTTTTCATGAGCATACATCCGCTCATTATTCCTATGAAACAGTTTACCATAATTTCCTGCTTTTGTGCACTCGTTCACATAAAAAACAAAAAAAAGAACTGTATGCCGGACGCATCAGTTCCCTTTTATGTATTTATCCTATACCTTTCGTCTTTCCCCTTTCTTTTTATTTTGACTGAATTTGACTTTTTATTTACATATTGATTATATCTTTCCTATTTTCTCAATTCGGGGCTAAATTTTTTTATATTTCCGGCGACTTTTGTCGGTCAAGGGTCAGAAATGGTCCTTATCCGGAAACGCGATATGTCATTTGACCTTTTTAACGTTTATTATTATAATAAATTTGATATTTCATTCGGAGGTGATGGTTCATGCTGACACGCGAACAATTATCCAGAAATCTTGGAACAAATCTGGAAAGAGAGCGCTTTAAACTCGGCTATTCACAGCAGGATATGGCAAAAGCACTGGATATGTCCCTTTCCTCGTACAAAAGACTTGCCA
>OHKH01000655.1_pt1 | contig 13130 bp, 13 predicted proteins | sample 1568831 | NCBI WGS metagenome assembly OHKH01 (sample SAMEA3879581, study PRJEB24766) | human gut metagenome | biome: human-associated habitat; feature: feces | place: USA | collected 1985/1987
CAACGATCCGCTTCAAAACGCTGAAAATTATAATTACAGAATTCGTGCGCAAAATTATGCAGATCTTGTTTCCTATCTACCAAGCAATTCGACACCTGTAGATCTGCGTATTCCCAATGAACTTGCTGGTTATAAAGTCTGCGAAATTGAAGAAGGATGTTTTTCATGGTGCGAGGCTATCAAAACAGTATACATTCCAGCTTCTGTCAATAAAATTGGTCATATGGCTTTTTATGATAATCCTTCTTTAACATCAATTTCGATAGAAAACGGAAATTGCACAATTGAAAAAGATTCTTTTGGAAATTTTACTGGAATTATCTATGCTCCCCAGAATAGTCAGGTCTATGAACAATTAAAAAATTACGGATATACCGTAAAAACTCTGTAATTACATACTTAAATACCTTAATTTTAAATGCCAGAATGTCAATCAAAGTAAACTCTTTATCTTAACTGACACTTCTGGCATTTGATAAAATATCCTTTATTTCACTATCTTTTACTATATTCTAACACTATCAAAACCACTCCGCAAAATAGTACTATTACAGAACCTATTAGAAATGGCCACAACCCATAATTATTTATAAATCCAATAAAATGATTTGTATCTTCATACATTACCCTGTCAAAGGTTGAAATTGCACTCAATACTATAATTTCCAAAAAACCAAATATTAAAAAAATTGTTCCAAGATATTTTTTCATTCTCATTTTTCTCCTAATTCATCTCATTATACAGCTTTATCTTTTTCCCATTTATTAACAAATCTATTCCATATAAAAACTCGGCAGAAATTATCCCCATAAAAACAGCATTCCCTAATTTTGTATTGCCAAGGTTTAAAAATACCGCGCAAACTACTCCACCTGCTAATACACCAACACCGATTTTACAATAGTTTCTCTTATAACCTTTCAAGTTTTCATCATGAATGACAGGTCCTGTAAAAATATTAATCAATAACGGGCCTCCAATATAATTCCGAAGCATTAAAAACATCACACACCAAATCAACATTGGGATCAACATTTTAAAATACCATGCACACACAAATATAACCATAAAGGGAATACTCATATTTATTTTCACCATTTTTCTAATATACTGCTTTCATTATATCATATATACATAAAAATGCTGTTCTTCCCTCTCTTTTTGTTCTGTCGTTTAAAGCCAATATTTTGCAGTTCACACCAATTGCACCAATTCTATTGCTTTTTCTATACAAATATACTAGTATGGAATTAAATATATTTTTTAAAAAATATTATGTCGTCAATTAACTATCTATCAGGATACCAAGTCATACACTATTAATGGCACTTTATCAGATACAATTTCTGATATCACGGATTTAATTTTGAGTTTTTCTGCTTAAACAAATGGTTCTATAAAGGATATACACCACAGAATTGGGAGAATGGAGATGATTGAAATGCACCGTATTCCACTTAAAATTGTGACAAGATTATCCGTTATATTTACGGTCATAGGTTTACTTCTTGTGATCATAGGTATTTGCACAGGAACTATGATAGGATTGATAATATTAGGAGCCGGGTTAGTGGAACTTGTTGGAACGATAATTTTTATTGCTGTGTTCAGAAGATGTCCTCATTGTGGTAGTTTTCTTAAAACAGGTTGTAATCGATATTGTCCACATTGTGGTAAATATGTGGACGAGAATGATTATATATACTTCTAAGCAATGATCCTGTTTTTAAGTTGTACTTGAAAAGACTGCGCTGTGGTTTATGGTGTTGTCCGGGCAGATATGAATATCCGTACAAGACGCGATGTCAAGAAATTTTTAGAAGGACTCTCTACCGGAAGTTCCAGCCTTCTTAAGAATGTAACCGGTGGTTATCATTACCATACAATTGAAGCTGAATCCGAAGATATTTTAGATGATATTCAAAATGAACTCGCAGAAAAAGGTTTTCTGGCCAAACTGCAGGATTATGAACCTGTAGATTTCTGGGGCGAAGAAGAATCAAATACAAACGTTTAATGCAATCAAGGCGTCAGTCCGGTATTTCCGGAACTGACGCCTTTTAAGCATTGGAAATTGTCAATGCCACTGTTTTGTCTTACATATACTTCTTCACAATATTCTCCATTACTTTCCACTTATGTTCCATATCAGAGACAAGTTTAAACTGTGTCCTTGCCCGGTCCAAATTCTGCCCCGGTCTGTGAATTTTAAAATAAATGTCTCCCTGAATATAATCCATAAGAAACCTCATTCCACATTCATAGGTCATAAGCCTAGCGCCCATCGGAAGCAGCTTTATCTCTTCCTGTGAAAGTTTTCCACCACAGCCCTCAATAAAGCCCTTCGCACATGCTTCAAAAAGCTCTAAATCGCACCACACTTTATCCAGATTTTGTTCATCCTCTAATGCTGTACTTGCTCCAATCCGCACCGCATCTCCAAAATCATTCATGGCTGCCCCAGGCATTACAGTGTCCAGGTCAATCACGCATATTCCTTTTTTGGTATCCTTATCCATGAGGACATTATTAATTTTTGTGTCGTTGTGTGTCACACGAAAGCTGATTTTTCCACTTCTCAACAAATCCTGAAAGCAGTCCACAATTTCTTCCCTGTCCAATACAAACTGAATTTCCTCCCGGACTAAATCCGCTCTACCGCACACATCCTCTTCCACTGCCTTTTTAAATCTCTCAAATCTTTCTCTGGTATCATGAAATCCCGGAATTGTCTCATGAAGTGTTTTCGCCGGATAATCCGCTAACATACTTTGAAATCTGCCAAATGCCAGACCGCCCTCATAAAGTATTTCAGGATTATCTATCAAATCATAGCTTACGGTATTTTCAATGAATACATAAGCTCTCCAATACTCACCTTCTGAGTCCACATAATAGGGTTTCCCGTCTTTTGCCGGAATGACATTTAATGTCTCCCGCTCTGGATTTCCACCGTTAGCTGAAATTTTTCTTTTTAAAAATTCAGTGACTCCAACGATATTTTCCATTAATTCAACCGGGTTTTTAAAGATACTCTTGTTCATCTGCTGTAAAATATAATGCCTTTTTACTCCTTGTTCATTTTCAAATGTAACACGGTAAGTATTATTAATATGTCCATTTCCCCATGGAATTTCTTCTTTATATACACCTTCAAAACAGAAATTTGCAGCCACTTCTAATTTTCCGCAGAGCTGTTTTGGATAAAAATTATTCTCTTCCAGCTTTTTCAATGCAGTCATAACCATTGGTTTGTCTTTCCTGTAGGTAACTCCATACCACTTTTCTGTTGTAAGAAGAACTTTTACTTCTGCCTTATTGTTATCTAACAGTCTGCTGACAACTGACGGAAGATAATATTCACATTTCAGTGGATTATGTTGCAGCCCCTCCTGCAGAAAATCACGAAATCCATACTCAACTTCTGACAAAAATCCCTTGCTAAATCCCCATAAATTCATGGAAACAATCGTATCTCCTGCCAAATCCGTATAACTTTTTCCATCATCTTCCGTATATGCGGCATTCTCTCCACGTTTTACAATCGTTGTATGTTCTATTACACTGACAAGTTTTCCAGCACCATCAATCTCACAGACACCTCTTGCCACACTTCCATTCTCCGTCAAAGTATTTTTCAACTGATATCCTACCATTGCATACTGATACTTTTCATTATCTTCATGCACACTCAGATAATCATAAATCTGCTTAAATGCTTCTCTTCCATAATAGTCGTCTGCATTAATCACTGCAAATGGTCCGTCAATCATATCTTTACAGCTTAAAATTGCATGCGCAGTTCCCCATGGCTTTACTCTTCCGGCCGGAACTTCAAATCCCTCCGGCAGATTTTCCAGCTCCTGAAATGCATATCTTACTTTCATAATCTTTTCTATACGATTCCCTATGACATTATGAAAATCTTCCGCATTCTCTCTTTTTATTACAAAAATAACCTCTTCAAATCCTGCAAGATAAGCATCATAAATAGAAAAATCAACAATAATATGTCCATATTCATCTACTGGATCAATCTGTTTCATTCCACCGTAACGGCTTCCCATTCCGGCTGCCATAATTACAAGTACAGGTTTCTTCATATTCTTTATACCTCCTGATTAAACAGCGTACCATTTAATCTCATTTGCCTCTATTTTCAACGCAAAACTGCTTCCATCTCCGCGATAGATAACCGTATTCTGTGGCTCGTAGGTATTATTTACAACACAGAATTTGCCATTTTTTACATATGCATGTACTTCCACATTGAAATTTGTACTAAACCACTGATGTAATAAACTTTCGCCATGTGTACTCCACAAAATGCTTCGATAAAGAATTCTGCTGTTCTCAAAGCTATATGGCAGTCCACTGATATAGACCGAACGGCCCTCGCCAAATTCATGCACAGCCATCTGAACTTCTTTGTCCCTCTGTACCAGAATTTCTGTTCCCTCATACGCAAACATATTCTTCTTGCCCTCTCCGAAGTCAACAGGCTTTGTTGTATCTGCAAGAATAAAGTGATTTTTGTGTTCTTCCCAGTTATACTTATCGTAGTTTAAGGTAAATCCGGTTTCTTTTTCCACACCAATTAAATCGGCAAGCTGCAGATAATGTCCCTGATACTGGTGTCCTGCCGGTTCCCCGACACCGATAAATCCACCGCCCCGGTAGACAAATTCACGAATGGCTGCGGAAATAACCGGGTTCTCCCAGACTGCCCCTCCAGTGTGTGCCGTATCCCCGTCCCCGACATTGATAATGACATCAATATCCTTTAATATATCCTTATCCTTTAAAATATCATCAAATGAAATAAATTTCACATCAAACGGTGCGCCGCTTAATGCCTCGATAATTCCCGCATAACTGTAATTCTGTTTCTGATATAAGGCATGGTGTACCATATGGCAGCCCCAGCTGCGGATTTTGCCCCAGCTGTTTAAAACAGCAACCTTCTTCACACAGTACGGTGTTGCTCCTTTTGCATTCTCATACAGTTCACGGAATTCATTGCACACGCTCTCCACATAGTCCAAAAACTCCGGGAAATCTAATGCAAGCTTTAAATATCCGCCATATCCGATACGGTCGATTGGTTTTCTTAAGATGGCACGGCGTGCTGTCACCCAGTTTTCCTTTGCTTCCTTGACAGGATCTCCGCCCTCATGGAAGGTATCCGGGAAAAAGTATGGAAGGAATCTTCCTTCTGTATATTTTACACCTTCAATATCAGAGATCAGACGAAGTGTACTTCCGTTTCCAACGCTTCCTACCACTGCGTCAAGACCGATCGTTGCAAACTCTTCCATGAATGGTTCTGTTCCGATCCAGTGATCCCCCAAAAACATCATTGCCTCTTTGCCGCATTCATGTGTGATGTCAACCATCTCTTTTGCAAGCTTTGCAACTTCCCTGCGCTGGAATGCCTGAAAATCCTTATATTCTTTACCAGGTACACGATACTGATTGTTATAATATCCCTGGTCAATGATATATTCCGGGCGGAATTTATAACCCATTTCTTTTTCAAACTGCTCTAAAATATAAGGGCTTACTGACGCGGAATAACCATACCAGTCCACATATTTTTCCCGCTTTAACTCGTCAAACATCAATGTAAACTGATGGAAAAACGTCGTATAGCGGATGACATTGACATATGGATGCTCTGCGCAGAACTTGCGCAGACGCTCCATGGAATATTTATGTGTTTTCGGCTGTCTTACGTCAAACGTAATCTGATGTTCGAAATCTTTCCAGTCATTTGTCACCGCATTGTACATATGTACCGGATCCCAGATAATATATGCCAGAAAGCTTACTGTATATTCATGAAACGGTTCTGCCTCATGAATACAGACGCACCCTGACTCCTCATTATATTCCCACTGTTTGGTCGATACCACCTGACCTGTGGAACGGTCAACAACCTCCCACCATCGTTTAATATCATCTCTTGTATTGACCTGCATTAACTCATCCGAAATCCCCTTCATCAGAGGAATTTGCAGTTCGCTTTCAACAGCCGTATAAAATCCACTCATAATATAACACTGCTGCACCTCATCCGGGTTTGCCTTCGCCCACTCATTATCTTTTCTCGTGGTGTAGTAAGTTGCATAAATCTTTGCCCCGGTCTTTGTCAGCTCTTCCGGGAATTCTGTTCCGTCACAATCGCGGATTGCATCTGCACCCCAGCGTTTCATTAACTCAATTGTCTCTGGAACCACATCCAGATTTGTAGGAATTGTGACACGGCCTGTATTTTTCTCACTCATTTTTCTTCCTCACTCTATTTCATCCATATAATTACTTTCTTTTCTTCTTTTCTGCAAAAGGGCAATTATAAATCCACAATGCCATTAATAAACAGATAATTCCAATAAGCATAATTCCTAAACCTGTCATTTTTCCTGTCATACCCCATCCAAAAACAGACAGGCTTATTCCGGCAATAAAAAGAGCTGCCATTAAAATTATTCTGCATTTTGTGTGCTTTTTCCAAAATTCCATTTTAATCTCCCTTCTCATCAACCCTTTAAACCACCAACAGTCATTCCCTGTGTCAGTTTATTCTGAACACATATATATAAAATTAATGTAGGAAGCATTACTATTACAAGTCCTGCATACATAATTCCATACTGTGCTGCTGACTGCTGTGCCTGCATCAGATTTAATAATCCTACCGGTAACGTTTTCGGTCCCTTTGCCGAACTCATCAGTGTCATGGAAATGATATATTCATTCCAAAAAGAAAGAAAATTAAACAAGATTACTGTAATAATAGATGGTTTTGCCATTGGGAAAATAATTTTCCACATCGTTGTACTATAACCTGCTCCATCAATATATGCCGCCTCTTCATAATCATGTGCCAATGTTGAAAAATACCCTGACAACAGATAAATTGTAAACGGAAGTGCTGTCGCAGCATATACGATTGCAAGTATGACCAGATTATTTAACAGAAAACTTTTCCCAATTACTGATTTCAGCCAATTGTCTCCATCTCGCAGCATCAGAAAAATTGGAACAACAATATAATTCACGTTAATAAAAAGACCACCCATAAAAGCCGCATTTAAAAATTTGCTTCCTTTAAATTTAAAACGTGACAAACAGTAAGCTGCCGGCAGTGCAACAATTAAAAGAATTACAAGTGCCAAAGCTGTAACAAATACGGAGTTTAACATGTAATCTCCCATTTTTGCTGTATTCCAGGCATCAATAAAGTTCTGAAAATAAAAACCCTCCGGCAAAGTCCACGGATTTCCATAAAACTCTTTATTTTGCTTAATGGATGCCATAAACACCCATGCCACCGGAATAATAATACTGACTGCAAGCATTATTAAAACTAAATAAATAAAAAATTTATACAACCGTTCCGCAGAATTCGGATTATTTTTCTCTCTCATATTTTCTCTCCTTAAAACTCCAGTGGTTCACGCTCTGTAACTTTATTTACAAGTGCAGACAATGCAAACGAGAAAATAAATATTACAACACCTATTGCCATACTGTATCCATATAATCCGGCATCCTTCTGTCCATACATATAGCTTAGTGACACTTCAGAAGCTCCGTTTGGGCCACCTGAAGTCATAGCTTTTACAAAAAGAAATGCCATATTAATAGTAGAAATAATAAAAAATGTTAATGTTGTACGAATATTAGTCCAGATCAACGGAATTGTAATCTGAAAAAACTGAACGAGCCTGCCTGCACCATCTAATCCGGCACTTTCATACAGGCTTTTCGGCACACTCGCCATAGATGCCATGTACATGACCATATAGTAACCAATCGCCTGCCAGATCATTGCAATAATAAGACTGACGATCACAAGCGATTCACCTTTCCACAAAATCGGGTTCTCCATTTTATGAAACAGTCCGATAATACTGTTTAGCATTCCGTTCTCCGGCTTATAAATTGCAGAAAAAATACCTGCAATTACTACAACCGATAAAATATTGGGAATATAAAAAATAATACGGAAAAAATTCTGTCCCCTGATTTTTTCTCTTGACAGAATGCCTGCAAAAACAAGTGCAAATGCAAAGGTAACTATTGTAACAACAACAATAAGTAAAATCATGTTTTGCATGGACCTTATAAAATTAGTATCCGATATTAATGTTTTAAAATTTTTCAGGCCAACAAATGTTTCATTCGGTGAATATGCACCTTTTTCAAATAACGACATCCGGAATACATTTAAGGTAGGCAATATCATAAACACAAAAAATAAAATTACTGCTGGTGCTATGCATACCACCAAAAAACCGCTTCGTCCTCTGGCTTTTTTCATACTTTCACGTTCCTTTCAAACAAACCGTACTATTTAAAATTCGGCGGACAAAAATCCTGTCCGCCGACTCATTTTTACCACTATAGCATTAAGGAAAACTAAAAACTCTTATTTCAAATTTGCCCGCATCTGGTCACTTGCCGAAATAATTCCATCAATCCACTCCTGCTCTGTCATATCTCCTGATACCAAAGAGTTTACAGGGTCAAAGAATACAGTACGTACTTCAATACCCGGAATTGCTTCAAATGATGCAAAATTGCCCATGGCTGCCTTTGCTCCATTATCATAGATAGAATAAAACATGACATTATCACCTTCTAATTTATCTGCAATTCCTAATACCGGCTGAATAGCTCCTGCTTTTGCAAAAATTTCACATGCTTTATCACTGTATAAATATGAGATAAATAATTTTGCTGCATCCTGATGTTCTGCACCAGAAGGAATCCATGCCTGCTCAAACCATGTATAACTATAACTGTCTCCTCCCGCTTTTACCGCCGGAAGAGCTGTCATACCCCACTTAAATCCATCTGCACGAGGAGCATCTGCCATTTCACCGACAATCCAGGTTCCATTTGGCATGAAAATTGCCTTATTATCAAGTACTAACTGCTGGTTCTGTGTAAAATCCTGATCATTTGCCTGTGCCGGTGTAATAGGATTTGTGTACTCAGCTAACTTTGCAACAATATCAAAACATGTCTGTGCTTCTGGTGTTTCCCAGATACCTTCTTCATAATTTGTAGCCTTATCAAAGAATTCAGGTCCGCCTGCGGCATACATTAATGCATAGAAAAATGCATCAAAATATCCTGTTGTCGGATATGTAAATAAATAAATTCCCTCTTCTTTTGCTTTATCTCCAAGTTCCCACATTTCATCCCAGGTTGTTGGAACATCCCATCCTTTTTCTTCTAAAAGACCTGCATTATAAAACAGACCACATGGGGAATAAAACATTGGTGCAAGATATGTCTTTCCATCACCATAAGGATTCGTCAATGATGTATCTGTAAATCCTCCTGCAATCTTCTCTGAAACAAGTTTATCTTCTCCCGGAACTTTCATAGATAAGACATCTGTAATGTCAGTAATCATATTTCCCTTAATAAACTGTTCCGTTAACGCAGCTTCACGTCCCGTGGCCAGATGAATAACATCCGGGTATTCGCCTCCCTGCATGGATGGTCCTATTACATCCTCCAATTTTTTATCTGTTGTAAGTTCTACCTGAATTCCGGTTTCTTCTGTAAATGCATCTGTCACTTCCTGCCACATTTGCGAACCATAACCTGTCTCAATCGCAGCTACACTGATTGTTGTTCCAGCATAAGCTGCATATGGATCATCTGATGTTGTCTGTCCAGTTTCTTCTGTCTTGCTGTTATCTGACGCAGAATTCTCCGTTCCTGAATCTGTACCGCACCCTGCAAATAAAGATGCTACCATTACCATACTCATCATTGTACATAAAATTTTTTTCTTCATAGTAACCTCCCATTTTTGTTATTTTTTACTATAAGTTCTTATGTTTCCTTCCCTACATTTGTTATTATATAGTACGCCATCTCTTTTTCCTATCCATATATTGCTCTATATTTTATAATTCTTGCTTTATTTTAAAAATCTTGTTATTTTGTTTTTTTTATTGTATACTAAGTACAACATCGTTCCATTTTGACCAGGAAATCATTGCAATTATAACATGAAAGGACTGTATTTTCCATGAGCAACCGCAAATTTAATCTGGATAATGAGGTACAGCCGGAAATCCATTTCCGCCTGCTTTCCATATCAGCATCCAAATTTGAAAATGACTGGACTTCGTTTCCCCACAGCCATCATTTTACGGAAATCTTCTTTATTAAAGACGGCACCGGACGCATGCTGATTGAAAATGAATCTCTTCCGGTCTCCTCAAACAGCCTTGTCGTGATCGGTGCACAGGTAACACACACAGAGTTTTCCGATCCGGAAAATCCACTGGATTATTATGTGCTCGGGGTGGAAGGATTAAAACTGAATACTGACAAAGAACCGGAATACATTCATGTCCCGGCTTTTGCAAACTCGCCTTTTATCCGCCAGTGTTTTGAAAATATCCTGCGGGAAATGCATAACAAACAGGACCGCTACGCAGAGATCTGCCAGCATTATCTGGATATTTTAATTTTATATTTCTGCCGGAAAGACCATGTATCCTATGAAGTGGTGGATGCGCAGAACAGCAGCCGCGAATGCCACAAGGTAAAACGCTTTATCGAGCACAATTACCAGAGCATGATCTCTCTGGATTCGCTTGCCGAAAACTGCAGTCTCTCAAAATATTACCTTTCACACCGTTTTACAGAGCTGTACGGGAAATCTCCCATCGCTTACCTGAACGAAGTTCGGCTGGCGTCTGCGCGTGACCTGCTGCTCACAACCAATCACAGCATCGAAGAGATTGCCGGATGTATCGGGTTTTCCTCTACCAGCTATTTTTCGCAGTCATTCCAAAAAAATTTTCATGAATCGCCACAGCAGTTCCGCAAATCCCACCGTGTCAGGACATGACCATGTTTCATTTTTAAACAAAAAAAATAATTTTCTAAAAATTTCCCCGAAAGAATATCATATCTTTCGGGGAAACTATGCCTATCAGCCGGATTGGAAAGAGAAAAATGCTTTACCGTCTTCTTATAAAAAATTTTATATTGCTGTCCATATTGGTTTTTCTTTCTCTTTCCCTGAATTATGTCACAGTGGCTCTTGTTAATGATGGGATTATAAATTTCTTCTTTTGCTAAGATTTTATCAAGCCATTCTGCCATGTCAGACAGACTGTAATTATTAGTAAATGGTCTGGATAATGCATGTGCTCTCTCCATAAACTTCAAAATTTCTGTTCCTTACAAACTTCGATTTACATGTCTCAATTATACCACAATGATACTATTATAAAAAATTAAAAATCCCGGAAATCCGCTTACCTGCAGATTCCGGGATTTTATAATTACATATGATGTGCCACATCTATTCTGATAAGTGCCTTCCTGAGTGCAAACTCTGCTCTCTTCACATCAATCTCTGCTGTGTGATTTGAAAGGCGCTGCTCTGCTCGCTCCTTTGCAGCCTGTGCGCGGTCTATGTCTATCTCATCAGGCCACTCTGCAAGCTCTGCGAGAAATGTGACCTTGTCTCCAAGTATTTCCGCAAAGCCTGAATGGATTGCGGCTATTTTCTCCTCATCGCCATTATGGATAGTCACGATTCCCGGTGCAAGCACTGTCGTGAGCGGTATATGGTTTTTGTATACACCAATCTCTCCGTTTTGGGTATTGAACTCGAGGAAGTCTGTCTCTCCCTTGTAGAACACCCTGTCCGGTGTGATTATTTCTATGTCAAAAATGTTATCTGCCATGAAATCACCTCACATTACTGCATCTTGGCACGGACTTCATCTATGCTTCCAACGTTTAAGAAATAGCTCTCCGGTACATCATCATGCTTTCCTTCGAGTATCTCCTTAAAGCCTCTGATGGTTTCGGCGATAGGCACATATTTGCCCTCGAGTCCTGTAAACTGTCCTGCTACGAAGAACGGCTGTGACAGGAAACGCTGCACCTTACGTGCACGGCTTACTACGAGCTTATCCTCCTCTGAGAGCTCATCCATACCGAGGATTGCGATGATATCCTGCAGCTCCTTGTACTTCTGGAGTATCTCCTGGACAGCGTGTGCCACCTCAAAATGCTCCTGTCCCACGATACGCGGATCAAGGATACGCGATGTGGATGCCAGCGGGTCTACAGCCGGATAAATACCAAGCTCTGCGATAGAACGCTCAAGTACTGTCGTGGCATCGAGATGTGCGAAGGTAGTCGCCGGTGCCGGGTCTGTAAGATCATCTGCAGGCACATATACGGCCTGAACCGATGTGATTGAACCGTTCTTTGTTGATGTGATACGCTCCTGAAGAGCTCCCATCTCTGTCTGCAGTGTCGGCTGGTAACCAACGGCTGAAGGCATACGTCCTAAAAGCGCTGATACCTCTGAACCTGCCTGTGTGAAACGGAAGATATTGTCCACAAAGAGAAGCACATCCTTGCCGCCTCTGTCACGGAAATACTCTGCCATTGTAAGTCCTGCCAGGGCAACTCTCATACGTGCTCCAGGTGGCTCGGTATGTTTATACTCGGTCTCAAGTCCACCGGCTGGGTCAGCGTCGAGGGAGCGCAGAACTTCGCAGACCTCCAGGGTGTCACCCAGACAGACCATGCGAAAGCCGTCCTGTGGTTCATCTATGTTATGTCCACGGCGATAGGCTACGCCATAGCCTATATCATCTGGACCCGCTACAAGCTTACCGACAAGGACGTTCAGACCATGGCGGATTGCAACAGCGGCAAGATAACCCGCGCCGAAGCCGAAGAAAGACTCGGCGGAAGATACGACAAGAAGTCGAAGAAATAATCTGCGACACAAACAAAACAGCAAGTATACAAAAGGTCACAATTCGCAACCGATGCGGATTGTGATCTTTCCATTTATTCTTTTTTACTCTTTTAAATATCCTCTGCTCACTCGCAGTGCTATCAAAAAAATGTATTGCTTCCCAATAGTGCCGCCGTTGGCGGCATAGGGTCGTCGAGTCGCCGACCCCTACAGGCTCATCAACACAAATCACCCAGACGTTCAACAGAAGTTATACATTCGGGTATGTAATTAAACCTCGGCGGAATGCCGTCTTTCAAATACAGTATCACATATAAAAAATCGCACAGAAACACCGCCATAATTATATATACTATAATA
>OHKH01000664.1_pt1 | contig 12993 bp, 10 predicted proteins | sample 1568831 | NCBI WGS metagenome assembly OHKH01 (sample SAMEA3879581, study PRJEB24766) | human gut metagenome | biome: human-associated habitat; feature: feces | place: USA | collected 1985/1987
GCCCCCCGGCGCAGATCGCACGCTACCGCCGCAAAATTTCAGGCCCGCTGCTGGACCGGTTTGACCTGCTGATGGAAGTTCCCGCCGTGGATCCCTCCATTCTGGCTTCCGCGCCTGCCGGAGAATGTTCCGCCAGTATCCGGGAACGCGTGGCGGCCGCACGGCGGCTCCAGTCCAGCAGATACGCAGGAACGCCTTTCCGCAATAATGCGGCCCTTTCTGGAAAAGCACTCCAGAAGTATTGCCGTCTGCTGCCGGAAGGGAGGGCTATCCTGCTCCGCGCCGTGGAAGAACTGGCCCTTTCCGCCAGAGCCTATGACCGCATTTTAAAGGTGGCCCGAACCATAGCGGATTTGGAAGGAACTTCTGATATTCAGGATGTCCATTTGTATGAAGCCGTGCAGTACCGCGCTTTCGAGCAATCACTGAGGGATTAGCACTATGAATCTCTCTCCTTTCGCAACTATCCCAAAAACAAAGACATATTCCCGTTCCGAAAATAAAAAAGAGGCAGCTTTTCAGCTGCCTCCCGAATAACGAGGATATTTACTATGAACGTCTGCGGCGCAGCAACATGGCTCCCAGGCCCAGCAGGCCCAAAGACGCTGCGGCAGGCTCGGGAACCGTTTCGTAGGAAACCTGTATACCTGTAATTGTATAAGCGGAAGTAGCGGTTCCGGCACCACCGCGCACTCCGGCAACTACCTTATACCCTTCCTCCCAGGTAAGGGGAGCCGCCGACATATCCAGGGAAATTGTCGTTGTTTCCGATGTAGAGGTAAATGAAAAGTCCTGTATCCTGGAAAGTTCCTCAACCAGAGTGCCGGTTGAATCATATACGGCAAGTACCATGGAATAACTGCTGATTACAGAAGAAGGAGTATTGCAGGAAAACGTAATGGAAGAAATGGAATCCCCCTCCTGCGGCCCTCCAAGAACCATGGCAAAGGAAGACCCCGCTACTCCGGAGCGACCGCATAATGTAATGGAGCCTACATCATCCTGGTTAACCCAGGTGCCTTCGCCGTTTACCGCCCAATTCCCAACACTGTTGTTATTGCCGCCGGCATATATTCCATTTTGCAGGCCTTTTACTTTGTCCAGAAGCTGTTGCCCCGATGTTCTCGCCATAGTGGCGGTCTGTGATACGCTTTGCGATTCAGGAAGCTCAGCAACAATCGTAGCCGCCTGGGCGGACATCATACATACGCAACTGGCTAACAAAACATAATGATAAACTCTCATAACGCTTTGCATTGATTAGAGGATTGTTAATCCGCTCTTTTTCTTTCCGTAACATTATGGGGAAAACGCTGGATCTATTTTCTTCATGAATGGTTTATGATAACGTTCGATTCATAATAATGAATGATTTATGAAATAACATGCAGATGTTAGAATGGAAGAGGCGCAAGGATTAGTCTTTATAAAGTCCTTACATCAAAAAAGAAGTCCACTGCCGGAATACCGCTCTTTCAACTTTTTATGTTGACAACGGATTAACAATCCGCTGTCCCCTTTATCCAATCCTTAATGATAAAGAAAAAGCCGCCTCACTTTGCTGAGGCGGCTTTTTCCAAGAAGACTTTTTAACGAATAGCTTCCAAAGCCTGTTTGAGGTCCGCAATAATGTCTTCCGCAGCTTCCGTCCCTACGGAAAACCGGATGAGGTCAGGCCGTACGCCCGCCTCCATGAGCTGCTCATCCGTCAACTGGCGGTGCGTATGGCTGGCGGGATGGAGAACGCAGGTACGGGAATCCGCCACATGGGTCACGATGGCGGCCAGCTTCAGACTGTCCATGAACTTGATGGAACGCTCACGGCCTCCCTTAATGCCGAAGGTTACCACACCACAAGATTGTCCACCTCGGAATTGCTTCTGCGCCAATTCATAATACTCATTGGAAGAAAGCCCCGGATAATTAATCCAGGCAACATCTTCCTGCCCTTGCAGGAATTCCGCCACTTTTTGCGCATTTTCACAATGCCGCGGCACACGCAGGTGGAGGGTTTCCAAACCCAAGTTGAGCAAAAAGGCATTCTGCGGAGACTGGATGGAACCCAGATCTCGCATGAGCTGGACGGTCGCCTTGGTAATATAGGCTCCCTTGCCGAAGCTTTTGCTGTAGGAGAGCCCGTGATAGGAGGGATCCGGTTCCGTCAAACCCGGGAATTTATCCTTGTGCGCTTCCCAGTCAAAGTTGCCGCTGTCCACAATCACGCCGCCCACGGCGGCGGCATGGCCGTCCATGTACTTGGTGGTGGAGTGGGTGACGATATCCGCACCCCATTCAAAAGGACGGCAATTAATGGGCGTGGCAAAGGTATTGTCCACAATGAGGGGAACGCCGTGCGCATGGGCAATGTCCGCCATTTTACGGATATCCAGCACGCAAAGCGTGGGATTGGAAATAGTCTCCGCAAAGAAAGCTTTCGTATTGGGGCGGAACGCTTTGGCGATTTCCTCCGCCGGAGCGTCCTGGTCCACGAAAGTAACTTCAATGCCCATTTTCCGGAATGTGACGGCAAAGAGGTTGTATGTGCCCCCGTAAATCGCCGAAGCACTGACGATATGATCCCCAGCCTCGCAAATATTGAAAACGGCAAAGAAGGAAGCCGCCTGGCCGGAAGACGTCAGAATGGCGGCCACACCGCCCTCCAGTTCGGCAATTTTTCTGGCAACCGCCTCATTGCTGGGGTTTTGGAGGCGTGTATAAAAGAATCCGGCTTCTTCCAGATCAAACAATTTTGCCATTTGTTCGCTGGTCTCGTACTTGAACGTCGTGCTCTGGTAAATGGGCAATACGCGGGGTTCGCCCTTTTTAGGCGCCCAGCCCGCCTGCACGCACAGGGTCTCCGGTCTCAATTCCTGATTCATCATGCGGGGCATGCTATGCGATGCCACCTGCCTTGTAAAGCAGGGAAAACCAGACGTATGGACAAATTCGCCCCTGCCCCGCCAAAGCACGCTCCCGGGTTTTTCCCAGTGTAAAACTCCCTGTTCCCGGCGAACCAGCCGCAAGGACAGGGGCGTTTTAACTGCGCGCGGGATACCCTACGATCGAATGAAACGGCAATTCCTCCGATACCCCTTTCCCGGAACCAACCGTTCCCCGGTGAATAAAGCCGGGCATCTCACTACTTGATTTCCGGCAAGGGGGTGGAAATTTCCTCTTCCGTCAGATAGCAGCCGGGATCGGACCCGTACCAGTGTCCGTTGGCAAATGCGGCACGGGTGCGGAAGCCTCCGCCGCACAGGGCGAAGTGAACGCAGCGGCCGCAACGGCCTTCTATCTTCTTCTGCCGCTCCAGAGGATCGTCGGAACCGCGCAGCTCAGGCAACATTTCCGCTGCAGCTCCGGCCCTGGCATCCCATAAATCGGAAAACCGGTCACTTTTCACATTGCCCAGAGTAACGGATTGCCAGAACTGGTCCGGATGCACGGCACCCTGTGTGTCAATATTGGCGATGCCCCGGCCGGAACTGTTCGCGCCGCCGCCATTCCATTGAAGCAGGCCGAGGGTTTCCTTCGCCAGAGGGGAACCTTCCCGGAGCTGGCGCAGAAGCAGGTAAATTCCGTCCGCAGGCTGGGTTACAGTCAGCACTTCACGGTTTTTTCCCTCCGCTTTCCATTCCTCCACACGGGCAATCAGCGTATCCATGGCATTCCTTGCTTCCTCCTGAGTCAGAGTCTGCACTTCCACGCCGCGGCCAGTGGGGACCAGATGGTAAAAACAGACGCGCTGGATGTCGTTGGCGTCAATAAAATCCAAAATCTGGCCCATGCACTGCACATTGTTGCGGGTCAGCGTCAGGCGCAGGCCTGTCTTTTGCCCCACTTCACTGCAAAGCCTGAATCCGCGCACCGCCTGCTCAAAAGAACCTTCCACACCGCGGAATTTGTCATGAACGGCGCCAATGCCGTCCAGGGAAATGCCTACGTACGCCACGCCCAATTCCTTGAACCGCGCTGCAGCTTCCGGCGTAATACGGGTGCCGTTTGTGGAAATGGTCACCTTCAGCCCTTTTCCAGTGGCACGTTCCAGCAGTTCCATAAAGCGCGGATGCACCAGCGGCTCCCCTCCGGAAAAAAGTAGGGCATTCACCTTGTAGTCCGCCAGATCATCAATGACCGCGCAACACTGGTCCCAATCCAGCTCTCCCTTAAATTTCCGGGCAGAGGCGTCTGCATAACAATGCACGCATTTGAGATTGCAGGTACGCGTAATATTCCACACCACAATGGGCTTGCGCGCACGGGACGAAGCCGGTGCACAGGATTCCACGGCGCCCCCTGCAAAACGACCGTGCCCGTGGCCCTGTCCGTATCTCAAATGGTCCGCGGGCTGTTCCGCCCCTGTCCAAAGTCTGGTAATATTAATCATGGTGTTGTGAAAGCCTGGGCTGATAGGGGCAAAGGTTGTCTTCCGCCATCATGTCTCCGTAAACGGCATAAGCGCGAGACCGGGACCCTCCGCAGATGGTACGGTACTCACACCGTCCGCATTTGCCCTGCAACGCATTGTCATCCCGGAGTTTGAGGAAAAGGGGGTGCGTGCGGTAGATTTCTCCAGGGTCATCCGTCCGGACGTTTCCTGCCGTTATGGGGAGAAAACCGGAGGGCTGTATTTCCCCGGTATGAGAAATAAACATAATGCCCTTGCCGTCCCGGGTGGGAATGGCGCGGCGAGCAGGCTTGCTTCCCTGAGCACGGGCTTCCTGAAGCGCCACGCGGCGATAATGGTGCCCTTCCGTCGTTTTGACGCCGAAAGAAACCTCATGGCTTATCCTGCTCAGTTTTTTCCAGACGGCTTCCACTTCTTCCGCCGCAGGCATCTCATCCATGGCGGCGCGGCCTGTGGGCACCAGAAGAAACACGCTCCACATGCCCGGTTTCATTTTTTTCACCAGCTCCACAAAGTCGTCAAATTCTCCCAGCGTGCTCCTGGTAATGGTGGTGTTGATTTGCAAGTGCATGCCGGCTTCCTTCGCCATTTCCGCAGCCCGGAGAGTCCGTTCATATGTGTGGGGGACACCGCGGAAGGCGTCATGGGTACTTTCATGCGCACCGTCCAGGCTCAATGACATGCTCTGAACCCCAGCTTCTTTCAACGCATGGAAATCCGTGTGCAACAGCCGGGCGGTAGCAGCAGGGCTCAATGCTACATGCAGCCCCTTGCCGGAAGCCGCACGGACCAATTCCAGAATATCCGGCCTCATGACCGGGTCTCCGCCTGTCAGCACCAGCATGGGAGGCCGCAGTTCCGCCAACTGGTCAATCAGGCGCAATGCCTCCTCATGAGTCAATTCATCCGGGTGGGGACGCGGCTGGGCGACGGCGCGGCAATGTCTGCACGCAAGCGCGCAAGCGCGCGTCACTTCCCAGAAGACCAGGAAAGGGCGTTCATTGAGATCTGTTTCACTAAAAACCGGGCGCATTTTTCAGGACAGCCAATTTAGAACAATTATAATTTTTTGACCAGCCCAAAAGGACGCATCCTTTAAAAAGTTCACTTAGCCGCCTCTTCACGGATTTTTTGAACTTCCTTAGGCAGTTCGGAAAGGGAATTCAGAGCTTCCTTCAGGTTCCTGGAAGCATCCGGAGAAAGCATGATGGCCGTTACATGCTTGACAATGGGCTGCATCATTTCCACAAGCTGCTGCTGCACTCCCATCAGCTTGGCCTGCTGGTTGCGGGTGAGAGGCGGCAGGGCAGCCTGTTTCCTGGCAACGTCCAGCATAGCCGCCCGGTAGCGACCTATCTGTTCCACAGCAGCCTTGCCGGTTTCTTCATCTCTTACCCTGGCCAGAGAGTCGTTAAGCTTTTTTACTTCCTCCACAGTTTTGGTTAGCAGGGTTTCATGCGTGTTGCCCTCCGCATCCTCCGGGAACGGCTCCGCCTGCTCAGCCTTATCCTGAGAAGCCTGCGCCAGCTCCTTCTGAACAGACTGTAAATCCGCTAGGGCTTTTTGCAAATCAGGCGTAAGCAGACCTTCCTTCTTCAAACGGGACAGAGATTTTATCAATTCACCTGAAATTTTCTGTGCTTCCGTTATCTGGGCGGAAACCTGAGCCTGCTCCTGAAGCGTGGCACCAGGAAGCTCCAGCTGTCTTTTCCCAATGTCCAGCAGCTTTTTATGAACTTTTTTAACCGTTTCCACAGCAGCGGCCGCTCCAGGTTCATCCGTTACCTTGTCCAGAGCCGCTGCGATTTCATGCATGCTGGCAACGCTCTGCCTGGTCAGGGAAAGATGGGAGTCCTGGGCAAATGCGGAGGCTGTTATGCAAACGGCAGTGCCCAGACTGATGGAAGCAACAATTTTATTCATGATACGGAAGCCTTTCCGGTATGGAAGAATACGTTTTCCTCCTTTCCCCGTCAATGGCGGCTATTGTCAAGACCACTATATGAAAAAAGGGCTGTCCGCAAACAAGCGGACAGCCCTTTTGAAATCTTAACAGCCCGGCCTTAGTCGCGCTGCTGGCGTGAATACTTGTAGTAGCTCTGGAAGCTGAGTTCCGCAGGGAATTCGCTCAGGCCGCCATTGGGATTGTATTCCTTGAGGCCGCTCATGCCGCAGCGCCCCTGATAAGGGGGCTTGTACGTGCATTTGTAAGTGGGAGCCCAGAAGGTGACAAGTTCATAAATTCCGTAGCCCATGCGTTCAAACATGGTAGCGGTGCCATCAACAATGCCTACGGAAAAACCGGCATAATCTCCCTCGCGGCTCGTCCAGTTGATGATTCCCAGCGGGATTTCTTCAACGGAATAAATAAGGTTGGCGATGGCGCGGCCCAGCTTGCGGGTGGGGGTGTATTCGGAAGCGGGGGGAGCCTGAATGTCCGCACTGGCGACACCAACGACGCCGGCGGCAAAAAGAGCTGAGATGATGGCACGTTTCATACTGATTGTTTATATAGTATAATTTGTCGAGGGAAAGCAACTCAAAAAAACAAAAAATCAATCTAATTCCGGCCGGGGGTCCCGCGTCATGAGTTCCGCAAGCGCTTCCATCGGCGGCTTGGATTCATAAAGAACGGAATAAACGGCATCAATCAGGGGCGTCCTCACCTCCAGTTTCCGCGCAATTTCATAGACGGACAGCGTGTTGGGCACCCCTTCCGCCACCATGCCCAGGGTATCCAGGATTTCCTGAAGGCTCTTCCCTTCCGCCAGTCTCCGCCCCACCGTCTGGTTGCGGGAGTGGCGGGAATAGCAGGTAACAATCAAATCGCCTACTCCGGAAAGGCCCATGAAGGTTTCCCTGCGGCCTCCGCTGGCCACGCCGATGCGCGTCATTTCCGCCAGGCCGCGGGTCAGCAAAGCGGCCTGGGCGTTATCCCCCAGGTTCAGCCCTTCGCATAAGCCGGCCCCGATGGCAAAGACGTTCTTAATGGTTCCGCCCAGCTGCATGCCGATAATGTCCGTAGCGGAATAAACACGGAAGGTTTTGGATGCAAATATCTGCTGCACCCAATCCGCATACTTCGGATCTTCAAATCCAATCAGGGAGGCGGACGGAAGGCCCAGGCAGATATCTTCCGCATGATTGGGACCGGAAAGCACGCCTATGGGGTTGGAGGGCAGATATTCCTGAAGGATTTCCGTCATTCTTTTATGGGTTCCCTGTTCAATGCCCTTGGTGCAGGAGACGATGACGGCGTCCGGCTTGACTTCCTTCATCATGCGCTTGTAGTCTTCCGGTCCTTTCGTGAAAATGGGGGGGCGCTTGCCCGTCTTCTTTTCCACGACGTCCGCACTGCGCTTGGCCCAGTCTTCATACAGGTCGCAAATGCCGACAATTTCCGCACCTTCTATAACGGCCATCTGGCCCACGTGCATGGAACCGCGTTCACCCACGCCGACAAAGGCCACACGCACCTTGTCCAGCTTGGGAGCCCTGAAGCCGCCCATGTAGATGGCGCCGGGCTTGCGCGGGGGCCACGTGGTCATGGGGCCGATATTATTCGGGTCCGGAATGGTGATTTTCTTGGGAGCCAGGGGGGCTACTTCCTGGGCGTTGGTAAAGGAACCGGCAGCCAGGGCGCCAGTGGCCAGGCCCAGGGTCTGAAGGAAACGACGGCGTGATGATGAATTATCCATGGATGGTAATTATATAAAGGATTTGAATCCCCAGTTTGCCATAAATACTGAGGCTTGAGAATCTTTCTTTCACAGATGGTGAAAAAAATGCATTCCTCTGTAAAAACGGAATATCCCTGATTCCTGGAAGGAATCAGGAGGGAATGCCGCCGTCTTTTGAAAATCCCGGACATGAAAAAAGCCCCAGTCCTGCCGCAGCGCGGGAAGGACGGGGCCTGTAAGGGCATCATCCGGTTGTGCCGATGTTGCATGCCGTTGCTTGGGAATAAAACAGGGGAGCGAGCGTATCGCCGCTCCGCGTTCCGAAGGATCGGCCCTGCATCGGAGGACATCCGGAGGGTGTTGTTTGTTGCCGCCGGCGCTTGGCTGCCGTTTCCGTTCCCGGCGACGGGGAAGATCATTCCGTTTCCTGCGGCTTCTATTCAGGGGACCCTGGCAGGGGGCCGCGTGCCGTGGAATCGGGATCATCTCCCCGATCATCCGTAGATGGTCCGGTTATTGCGCCATGCCGGCGGCGGGAAGTTTTGGCGCCGCAAGCCTGGCATAGGCTTCATTCAGAGCCTTGCCCAGCCTGGGGCGGAAAGCGGTGGTGGCGGGCAGCTGGGGGCCTTCCATGCCGCAGGAGCGGAGGATGTCCGGGATGGACGGGGCCAGAGTGCGCTTCATGATGTTCGTGCAGTCTTCCAGGTCCACTCCGTATTTTTCCTCCATCAGGTTCTTGATGCGGTCCGCCATCTTTCTCATCCTCTCAATCTGTTTTCTGGACATGATCGGCTGGATGATTTCATTCGGGTCGGGGACGTAGCCGATCAGCATTCCAATGGCTCGTTTCAGATCTTCCGGCAATTCCGTTACATTGCCGCTGTTAAGGACCTGAGCCAAAACCTGATAACTGCTGGTGGCGTTTTCGTCATAATCATGAATGCCCGAGGCCAGCGCCACGCCTGCGATGCTCTGCACGTAGCGGGCTACTTCCGGGGAATAATTTCCTTCCACGAAGGTGGAGGGAACGTCATCCGCGTAAGCCTGCATGGCGGCCTGGCAGGCGAGGGAACCGACGGTGCCCGCGCATAGTGTCCTGATGATGAACGAGGTTATTTTCATGATTGAAACTCCGGTTGAAGCTTCCCGACTGGAACGATTAGGAGAACCGTTTGCAGCAAGTGAGACCGCGTTGACTTCAATTCCGTTCAAAAGTTTTTTGAATGATTAAAATCATGCTTCCGCACGGCTGCCGTTCCTTCCGTACCCTTTCCGCGGCTTCCTGCGGGGAGCGGAACGTTTTTCCTGCATGGAGCTGCTCCTTTTCCTGCGCGCTTCTGGGACTGCGCGCAATTCAGCCGGGACGGAGGCGCTGGAAGCGTGTACGGGAAGGAGGCATCCCAACAGCTTGTGTACGTCCCTGGCTTTCCTGACTTCCTCCGGGGAACAGAGGGCGATGGCTTGCCCGGCGGCTCCGGCACGCGCCGTGCGGCCGATGCGGTGTACATAGACCTCCGGTTCTTCCGGCAAATCATAATTGATGACAAGCCGCACGTCTTTTACGTCAATGCCGCGGGCGGCGATGTCCGTGGCGACGAGGACAGGCGTTTCCCCGGAACGGAATTCACGGAGCATGCGTTTGCGCCTGCCCTGGCTTTTGTCCCCGTGAATGGCGGAAGCCGGATAATCCTTTCCGGACAGGAAGGAAGCCAGGCGGTCTGCTCCATGCCTGGTCCGGGTAAAGATAAGCGTGCGGCCAGGCAGCTTCTGCTGTTTCAGCAGTTCCAGGGTAAGGAGCCTTTTTTCCGACTGGGAGCCGACCATGCAAAGGAACTGTTCCACCCTGTCCGCCGTGGAGGAGGGAGGGGAGACTCTCACCGTTTCCGGTTTTTGAAGCAGGGTCTGGGCCAGTTGCCGGATATTGTCCGGCATGGTGGCGGAAAACATCTGCGTGTGGCGTTTCCTCGGGATTTTGGAGACGATTTTTTTCAGGGCCGGGGCGAATCCCATATCCAGCATATGGTCCGCCTCATCCAGAATCAGGGTTTCCACGCCGTCCAGACTGACGGTCCGGCGTTCCAGATGGTCGATCAGTCTGCCGGGCGTGGCTACCAGAATATCCAGGCCTCCGGCCAGTTCCTTGAACTGGGAAGCATACCCCACGCCTCCGAAAATGACGGCGGTGGACAGATGCAGCCCTCTGGCGTAGGCGCGGATATTTTCATGAATTTGCGCAGCCAGTTCCCGGGTGGGACTCAGAATAAGCGCCCTTACCCGGCGGCCCGGCGGCTTTCCGGAACGTTCTGAAAGCTGTTGAATAAGGGGCAGGGCGAACGCGGCCGTTTTTCCGGTTCCGGTTTGCGCCAGCCCCATCAGGTCCTTGTTCTGCAGCAACAGGGGGATGCAGGCTGCCTGGATGGGAGTGGGGGTCTTGTACTCCAGATTCTCCAGTTGGCGGAGAATGGGAGCCGACAAGCCAAGTTCCCTGAATGTAGTTGATACCATGTCTGTGGATGTGTCTGTGAATGCGCCTCGGCTGCAATGAACTGACGGAATCACGGCAATAACGGAACAAAAAAGCCCGCAGGAGCGATACTGAAAAGATCAATACGGAGACGCCCGTATTCCGCCAACCGCAAATGACTATCAACAATCAACAACCAAACACCATTCGGCGGGAACGGCTTTATCAAAGCACGGCGAAAATCTCCTGTCAAGGAAAATAAAAACGTTTGTCCTGTTAGTGTTCCGTATCCCCGCTTCAAAAACAGTTCTTGTCATGATTTTTTTATAGAAATTGAATATGAATAAATTACCGGATGAAGCGGGTGAGGAATCCGCCGTCAACCCTAAATTCTGAATATGAATGACTGATTAATTTCTGGCGGATAATTTAGGGGGGAATACCCAAGAGGCTCTTTTCCTGTTCCGGTACAGGTTTTATCTGCGTCAGGGAGCCGGCTGACATGTTAGAGGCCGCATGTCCCAATCAGCGGATTCCTCATCCGTATACTTTCCTTTGAATAGACGATGTTGAATTAGTTATGTCCCTTAAAACAAAGGTAAAGAATGGAATTGGCATTTTTCTTGTCGTGTTGTCCGTATGTTGCGGCAGCCCTCTTTTTGCGGGGCTTCAGCCGGAAGAGGGGATGGATTTGAGTAAACCCCGGATTTGGACGGCGGTGACAGGCCATCAATTAAAGGCAGCGTATGAGGGAAGAGATGGCAACAAAATCCGGTTGCTTGCAAATGGTGGAAAAATAAAAACCATTTTACTGGAAAAACTTTCAGAAGCTGATCAGCGGTTATTGGAGCATCTGACGCGGGAGGAAAACCGGAGCGGGGAAGCTGGCTTTCCGGATTCCGGCAGGAATGGCAAGGAGCATCCATTTGTCGGATTTCTTGCTGAAGCGAAACAAAAACGCCTTGATGGAGAAGAAGGTGTGGAATATTACCAGAATCTGATTGATGCTCTTTATGAAGAAATGAAAAAACATGAATTCGGGTATCCGAAAGATTTTATTAAAGAAGATGGTTTGTTCAATATGAAATATTTAAAAAGCGTTCACGGTAGGAAAAAACGAATTTCTGAGCGCGTAAATCTTTTTACGGGAAAACATTTATTTACTCCTTCCTATGGTAATGAACCTCGTTGGGAATGGGTGGATCAGAAAATAAATTTTGTCATAGAAGGAGATCTTATCCGACTTAAACAGCAAGATACTCTGTATGCAAAAAATAAGGAAAAGATGGTGGAATTCGGTATTTTGATTAATAAGAAAAAGCGCAATGCTGAAAACTATAAAGCTTGGTATACGGAAGACAGCAACGATTATTTGTACCGGTTGGAAGCTTGCGTGAATTCATCTGATGACGGCAGGTTCGTCATAGACAGAATGAATAGAGAGGAATGGCTGCATTTATGTGCTCACGATACGAAGAAAGGAATTTTCTATACTTTAAAAATTTTGGTTGATGAAAATGGAAAAATAACAATCAGAAATTCCGAAGAAGGCTCATTCCTGTTTTTTGCCACAGTTCCCAAAAACAGGGGGTCTAAAGATGTTTTTGCTTATCCGAGAAATAATGACAGGCTTGTTTTTAATTCAGTATACAGCAAAGCTGTTGCTTTGGGGAGATACGATAGGAACGGCTTTCTTATGGATTTGGAAACGCTGTGGGCTGGCGTGGAAAAGAGGGGGCATTATATTAATGCCAAACCTTCGGGCAAACATGATGATCCTTTAAATGTTTTTGCGGAACGCAATGTCAAGGACAGGTAAGGCGACTTGAGAGCCGTGGAGGCGTTCATCTTCCGGAAGAGAGGATGGACAGCTTGAACGTTTCAAGGCTTCAGCATGTGCAGGAAGGGCGACAGCGGAAGATTCCGCGTGCATTCTTTCATACAGGAACCCGGCAGAATGAAATCATGCTCCCGGTATATGAAATGTCCCGGAGAATGAACAATGTTGCCTCTGTCTCCGGACGGATGGGGGAAAAGGCAATTTTCAACGCTGCAGGAATTTGCGGGCGCCCGCGCAGTAAACGGCTCCGGAATAAACGGTCAGGATGACGGAACCCCACAGTGTAACCTGGTACAGCAAGTTGGAAGCGCCGGAACCGTGCCACAGGCAGAGCGCGGCCAGCCGGTCCGTGATGGAAGGCAGGTATTCCGGCGTATGCGTCCATGTCAGGGCCAACAGGCAGGCGATGCAGAAGGCCAGCTGGAAGGCGGTTTTCCATTTGCCGGACGTTCCCGCAGGGATGATGACGCCATGATCCTGCGCAATTTGGCGCAGTCCGGTGACCAGGAATTCCCTGCTGATGATGAGAATGGTAATCCAGGCGGGGCAGAGCCCTTCGCCCGTCAGGTAAATGAAGGCGGCGGAGACGGCTATTTTATCC
>OHKH01000670.1_pt1 | contig 12881 bp, 9 predicted proteins | sample 1568831 | NCBI WGS metagenome assembly OHKH01 (sample SAMEA3879581, study PRJEB24766) | human gut metagenome | biome: human-associated habitat; feature: feces | place: USA | collected 1985/1987
AGCAGCGCGAATGCCGCCGCACGCAGCACGAACGGCAGGTGCCGCAGGTAATAACGTATGGTCTTCGGGGCGCGCACGACACCGTCGACCGACGAGATCTGTATCGCCGCCCCGCCCTGCAACGTCCGCCAGACGTAGTAGCCGGCCATCGGTACGAGCGCCGTCAGCAGCCACAGATAGTATGGTGATGCGAAATGCATAGTCCTTGTGTTTTACCAGTTTTTCGTTCCCCGGACGACGACGCCCTGTTTCTCCTTCAGCTTGTCCTGCGTGCGGTCTTCCTGAGCCTGGATGGCATCGAGCATCTGTTCCTGCTCCTGCGGGGAGATACCTGCCGGAACGGGCTGCTGCTGCCCCTCCTGGTCGCCTTCGCCCTCCTTGTCCGGCTGCGAAGGATCCTGCTGCCGGTCGCCCTGCTGTTCCTGGTCGCCGCCCTGCTGTTCCTGGTCGCCGCCCTGCTGCTCCTGGTCATCGCCCTCTTGGCCCTTGTCGTCCTGCTGCCGGTCGCCGTCCTGTTTGTCCTGTCCGCCGCCCTGTTGCTGCTGATCCTGGTTCTGGTCTTTGTCTTTGTCCTGGTTCTTGTCGTCGTCGCCGCCACCGCCGCCGTCCTTGTTGTCGTCTAACAGGCGCTTGGTGTAGGCGTAGTTGTACTTGGCCTGCTGGTCTGCAGGATTCAGCCGCAGCGACTGTTTGTAGCTTTCGAGCGCCTCCTTGTATTTCTGCTGCTTGAACTGGGCGTTGCCGAGGTTGTAGAACGCTTCGGCACGCTCCCCGTCCGCACGCAGCGAGTCGGCCGCAGCTTTGCGCATGGTCTGCTCGGCCTTGTCGAACCGTTCGGCCTTGTAGAGTGCGTTGCCGAGGTTGTAAGTCGCCTCGAACGACTCCGGTGCGGCCTCCAGCGCCCGCTCGTAACGTTCGATGCTTTTCTCGTAGTTGCCCTTGTTGTATTGCCGGTTGCCGCGCCGCACCTCGCTGCGTTCGGGCATGTTCTGTGCCGAAGCCCCGAGCGCGGCCAGGAGGAATACCGCTGTGTATATGAGTTTATACATCTGTCACGCATTTTAGTTTTTCGCCGGCTCCTGCTCTTCCGTTTCCTCCTCCGCCTCGGCGACCTTGGTCTCCTCGACGAAATAGTAGGCTTTCAGGTAGTCGGCCTCGTTTTGCTCCGCTTCGGGCGTCGCCTTGGCGAACTTCACCAGGTCGGCGTCGCGCAGGATCGCCGTCAGATCCATCCGGGCCTTGTCGGGCAGTTCCTCCGCGCGCATCGTCTCGATGATCTCGTCCGAGGTCATCTCCATGGCGCCGAAGCCCCACCGTGCCGCGACGTAGGTGCGCAGGATGTCCGTCAGTGCCGAATAATATTGCTTGTGCTTGTTGTTCTGCCACAGCTTCTGGTGGTGCAGTGCCTCCAGCGCCTTGATCGCCACGACGTGCGGCGGCTGGGGCGGTGACGGCCTGAACAGGTCGCCGAGGCGTTTGCCGCGGCTCTCCAGGTAGCGCTTCAGCGCATAGGCCGCCGCCAGCAGCAATACGAGTGCGAGCGCGCCCCATTGGGCGTAGCCGCTGACCTCCCCGAACCGGAACGGCAGGTTCCACTGGGGTTTCACGTCGTAGATCGACTGCGATGTCGAGTCGATCTGGAAGGTCGCCACCTGCAGGTAGAGCGAGTCGCGCGTCCAGAGCGTGTCGACGATGTTCTTGTCGGCATAGAGCACCGCCGGGCGGCCGAGGTTCCACTTGCCCTCCTCGAACGCCGCCAGCGTGTAGCGCTTGCGGAGTTTGAGATGGCGGCCGTCGCGTTCGAGCGTGTCGACCGGATGCTCCTTGTAGAGTTCGATGGCGCTTCCCGGCTTGTCCTCGAATTCGGGGAACTGCACCACCTGCACCAGGTCTTTCTCGACGTCGACCATCAGGTCGAAACGGTCGCCGATCATGACGCTGTCGGGCTGGATGTGCGCCGTGACCTGCGGCACGTCGGACTGGGCCCGCGCCGCTGCGCCCGCGAGGAGCAGCGCTATTGCAAAAAGTCGTTTCATCGCTGTTTGAACAGTTTTATCAGTTCCGACACATAGTCGCCCTCGGTCGAGACCATCGCCGTGTCGATGCGGTTGTGCTTGAGCGTCGATTCGATCTGTGCGCTGCGCTGCCGCCATTTTTCGGCGTAATGCTCCCTCACGGTGCGCGACGAGGTGTCGACCCAGACCTTACGTCCGCTTTCGGCGTCTTTCATCTCGACGATTCCCACGTCCGGCAACTCCGTTTCGCGCGGGTCGTAGACGCGTATGCCCACCAGGTCGTGCTTGCCGCCGGCGATCTTCAGCGCGTCGTCCAGCGCCGCCCTGTCCTTCGAGGAGTCCATGAAATCCGAGAGGATGAAGGTCGTGCAGCGTTTCTTGTTGACGTTGGTCAGGAACCGCACCGGCTCCGAGAGCTTCGTCCCCACCGATTCGGGCCGGAATCCCACCAGCTCGCGGATGATCATCAGGATGTGGCTGCGCCCCTTCTTCGGGGGGATGAACTTCTCGACCTTGTCCGAGAAGAAGATGCAGCCCACCTTGTCGTTGTTCTGTGCGGCGGAAAAAGCCAGCACGGCGGCGATCTCGGTGATGATGTTCTTCTTCAGGCGTTCGGTCGTGCCGAACATGCGTGATGCCGAGACGTCGACCAGGAGCATCATCGTCAGCTCGCGTTCCTCCTCGTAGATCTTGATGTGGGGTTTGCGCGAGCGCGCCGTCACGTTCCAGTCTATATCGCGCACGTCGTCGCCCGCACGGTACTCCCTGACTTCGGAAAACGACATGCCCCGTCCGCGGAAAGCCGTATGGTACTTTCCGGCGAAGATCTCGTTCGAAAGACCCCGGGTCTTGATCTCGATCTTCCGGACGCGTTTCAGAATATCGTTCTCGGTCTGCTGCATCGTTAGGGTACGATTACGTTGTTGAGGATGTCGGTGATGATCTCTTCCGAGGTGATGTTTTCGGCCTCGGCCTCGTACGTCAGGCCTATGCGGTGGCGCAGCACGTCGTGGCAGACGGCGCGCACGTCCTCGGGGATGACATAGCCGCGGCGGCGGATGAAGGCGTAGGCGCGTGCGGCCTTCGCCAGCGAGATCGACGCACGGGGCGAACCTCCGTATGCGATCAGGTTCTGCAGTTTCTGCAGGTTGTATTCCGCCGGCTCGCGCGTGGCGAAGATGATGTCGATGATGTATTTCTCGATCTTCTCGTCCATGTAGACGTCCTCCACGACCTTGCGGGCCTTGATGATGTCCTCGGGCGAGATGACCTTGTTGACCTGAGGCATGCCAGCGCCCGAGAGGTTCATGCGCACGATGTCGCGCTCCTCCTGCTTCTTGGGGTAGGAGATCTTGGCCTTGAGCATGAATCGGTCGACCTGCGCCTCGGGCAGCGGGTAGGTACCCTCCTGCTCCAGGGGGTTTTGCGTGGCCAGCACCAGGAACGGCTGCGGCAGCGGGTAGGTCTGGTCGCCGATGGTCACCTGCCGCTCCTGCATGGCTTCGAGCAGTGCCGACTGCACCTTGGCCGGGGAGCGGTTGATCTCGTCCGCCAGCACGAAGTTGGCGAACACGGGGCCTTTCTTGACCACGAACTCCTCGTTCTTCTGCGAGTAGATCAGCGTACCGATCAGGTCGGCCGGCAGCAGGTCGGGGGTGAACTGTATACGCGAGAATCCGGCATCCACGGCTTTTGCCAGCGTGGTGATGGCCAGCGTCTTGGCCAGTCCGGGCACGCCTTCCAGCAGGATGTGTCCGTTCGACAGCAGCCCGATCAGCAGCGTGTCGACCAGATGGCTCTGCCCCACGATGACCTTGCCCATTTCCGTGCGGAGCGTATCGACGAATACCGATTCGCGTTCGATCCGCTCGTTGAGTTCTTTGATGTTGATGACTTCGCTCATTGTTTTATTATATGTTGAATTTCATGCTTCATACCCTGCGCCGGGCACTCTTGCCCGCAGCCTCCGCCTCCGCCCGGCGCAAACGTTGCCGTATTGTCGTCGGATACGCAAGACTCGATTTATTATTGGGAACGATTCCCGAATGAAATTATTGCAAAATTAATAAAATTACGGATAAAATGTTTTGAATAGCCCCTTTTTTGCTATCTTGTAATCACTTACCCCTTGAATCCCATGCTATGCGAAAACTGTATTATTTAGCCTGCAGTATTGTCTTATCCGGCCTTACCGCCTGTGAAGTGCCTCCGCTGGCGGATGGAAGCTCTGCTGAAACTGCTGAAGGCGTTGCGACGGCTCCGATCTCGCACACGATTCCCGCGGCGAAGGCGCTGGAACATCTTGCCGGGGCACTGGTTGCCCTTGACGGGCCGACCCGTTCTCCGGGTGAATCGAGAACCGTGCAACGCGTTACGGCGGTTACGTGGGACGATCTGAGGGCGTCTGCGACCCGCAGCGGAGAATGTTCTGCCGACTCGCTTGTTTATTTAGTCGAGTTCGAAGATGGAAAAGGCAGTGCCATTCTGGCTGCGGACGACCGGCTCGAACCTGTTATCGTGATCTACGATACGTATAAAATGAAGAAGGAAGATTTGCGGGAACCGCCGGTCGATCCGGATGCTTGGCGGACACTTGAAAATCTTTATTGCGAAGAGGATGACGACTATTATCTGGGGGCAAGCGAACTCCCGGAGCTACCTGTCGAAAATACGCTTTTGGAACATCAACTCATCTACGATTATATCAATAAGGAAGTAGAAGATACGGGCGGTGCTGTTTATACGGTTGAGAGCGGTTGGAATCTGAGCCGATCCGTGAGTCCCATGCTGACGACTCAATGGCATCAGGGAGCCCCGTTTAAACTACGTTTTCCGATTAGTACTTCGTGGACTATCTGGGCTCCGCCCGGATGTGTCACGATCGCCGTGGCCCAGATTATGAACTATCACCAATTTCCGCGCAATTATTGTGATTGGTCGCTGGTAAATCAATATAATCCTAAAAAACTCCTTGAGGAAAATGACCAGGATGTGCTGGACGAAGTCGCGTTGTTGTCTAAAAAGGTGGCTGGCGGTTGTCGCGTGGAATGTAATTTTTTTGGCTCTGGGGAAACTTTTTCCACGCCGGCCAAAGCCAAGCGTTTTCTTCGCGATATGGGCTATACCGGGATCGAGAAACATCTCGGATATGACGCGGACGTGATTAAGACAACACTGAATAAAGGTTGTCCTGTCTTTATCGGGGCTTTGTCATCCAGCAATCATGGTCACGCATGGGTGATAGACGGATATCTGAATTACGAAAACATCATCAAAACCTACAACGGCCCTGCCACTTTGTTGGAAACAAAAACAGTGAATAAACTATTCGTACACTGTAATTGGGGCTGGCAGAGTACTCGTAAGAATGGATATTATGCCAGTAAGGTTTTTGATACCCGAAACGGGCCTGCGGATTTGAGCGGATATCCGGTGGCGACTCGTGGGATCGATACTAAAAATTACACATGGTGGTTCCGGATCGTTACTTATAACAAACCCCGATAGTTATGAAAAAACTGATTATATTGTGGGGTGCCGTATTGGCCTCCCTATTGTTTTGCGGATGTCCTCCGGGCTCTGCGCCTTACGAGGATTTTTACTCCCGGTCGTTCGTCTTGCTATATTGTCAGGTAAGCGATATCTCGATCGAACGTCGGTATTATCCCGAAGACGATCCCGATTACAACCTCGGCTATTTTATCTGGTTCGTTGCTGATAAACTTTATCAGGCAAACAGGAACGGTGAAGAAAAACAGGTCTACGATGCGCTTTGCGAAAAGTACAATGATGTGACCTACAACCGTAAGGTACGATACTGCTATGGCGAATACAATCGCCCGAGATGTTCCTGCTTTTTTACGGACTTGGAGATATGGAGCACTGCCGACTGGGATGCCGGTCATCCGGCGGGAACGCCGCTCGATGACATCGTGCGTTTCGAAAGCGATACCCCCTGGCCCTATATCCGGAGCGGTTATACGCAGCGGTATTCCGACAAGAAAAGGGGCGAGTACTATCCGGTTCACTGTTTGGTTTCGGAACTTACGGCGGACGACATGACCCTGTTGCCGGATTACTTTTTTATCCTGTTTACCTCGCGTCCCGCCCTCGACCTGCAACATACCATCCGTGTCCGGTTGACCGACGATGCCGGGAATGTGTACGAGGCTGGCATCGACGTGGATTTCAGCCTGTGACCCGAACCATCCGTGCGGAAACGGGTATTTCTGTCCCTGTCGTTGGCTGTGTTTTCGGATGTCCCGACAGTATTGCAGCCGGCCGGCAGTCCGCTTTGGGTTGCTGTGCCCCCGAATCGGCGTGCGGGGCTTTCCTGGTAAATTTTATTCCGAAATCGGCAGGGCTCTGCCGAAGGGCTTGCGAAAAAGTATTAACTTTGCAGCCATGGAACCCAAAGAATCTCCGATACTGCAAGGCCTGAACCCCGCACAGCGCGATGCCGTGGTCAATTACGACTCCCCGTCGCTCATCATCGCCGGCGCCGGTTCGGGCAAAACGCGCGTGCTGACCTCGCGCATCGCCTATATGATCGAGCAGGGCGTGGCGCCCTTCAATATCCTGGCGCTCACCTTCACCAACAAGGCCGCCCAGCAGATGCGCGAGCGCATCGCACAGATGATCCCCGATAACCGCAGCCGCTATATCCGCATGGGTACGTTCCACTCGGTCTTTTCGCGCATCCTGCGCGAGAATGCCGAAAAGATCGGTTTCCCCGAGTCGTTTACGATCTACGAGCCCTCGGACTGCAAGAACCTCATCAAGACCATCGTCCGCGAACTGAACCTTCCCGACGAGAAATACAAGCCCAACCTCATCGCCTCGCGTATCTCCTACGCCAAGAACTGCCTGGTGACGCCCGGCGCCTACCTCGCCAACTCGGTCTATGCCGCCGAAGACCGGCAGGCGCAGATCCCCGAGTTCGGCAATGTCTACAATATCTACTGCCAGCGCTGCAAGCGCAACGGTGCGATGGACTTCGACGACCTGCTTTTGCAGACCAACATCCTGCTGCGCGACGCCCCGGACGTGCTGGCGCGCTACCAGGAGCTGTTCAAATACATCCTGGTGGACGAGTACCAGGACACCAACTACGCCCAGTACGTCATCATCCGCCGCCTGTCGCAGCTCCACTCCAAGGTCTGCGTGGTGGGCGACGACGCACAGTCGATCTACTCGTTCCGCGGTGCCAAGATCGAGAACATCCTCTCCTTCCAGAAGGATTTTCCCGCGGCCAAGGTCTTCAAGCTCGAGCAGAACTACCGCTCGACCCGCACGATCGTCGATGCGGCCAACTCGGTCATCGTCCGCAACTCCAGGCGCATGGAGAAACACTGTTTCTCGGCCGGCGACGTGGGTGAACCGATCCGCATTCTCAAGGCCTATACCGACCGCGAGGAGGCCGAAATGGTGGTCTCCGATCTGCGCGACAAAGTTCGCTCGACGGGCGACGACTGGTCGGAAGCGGTGATCCTCTACCGCACCAACAACCAGTCGGCCGTGCTGGAGGACAACCTCCGCCGCCGCGGCATTCCCTACCGCATCTACAAGGGCAGTTCGTTCTACGACCACAAGGAGGTCAAGGACGTGCTGGCCTATATCCGGCTGGTGATCAACCCGCGCGACGACGAGGCGTTCAAACGCATCGTCAACTATCCGACGCGCGGCATCGGCGACACGACCGTGCAGCGCATCGCGCAGCTGGCCGCCGAGCGGGGCGTCTCGATGTGGGAGGCGGTCGACGCGCTGGTCGCCGAGCCGGCCGCCGATCCCGTGCAGAAGACCATCGCCCGCAAGGTGGCGGACTTCGTGGCGATGATCCGCTCGCTGTCGCTCGCCCGCAACGAGAAGGGGCTTTACGACTTCGGGCTCGAGATCGCCACCCGCTCGGGCATCCTCGCGGCCTACCGCGCCGAGAATACCCCCGAGGCGACCTCGGCATTGGACAATATCGAGGAGCTGCTGAACTCGATGCAGGAGTTCAAGGAGCGGTGCGACGCCGAAATCCGCAACGGGGAGCGTCCGCAGGACGAAGAGGCGACCATCGAGGAGTGGTTGCAGAACGTCATGCTGGTGACCGACATGGACAAGGACGACCCCGAAGACCGCAACAAGGTGACGCTGATGACCGTCCACTCGGCCAAGGGGCTGGAATACAAATACGTGTATATCGTCGGGCTGGAGGAAAACCTCTTCCCCTCGCAGCGGGCCGCCGAGTCGCCCGACGGCATGGAGGAGGAGCGGCGCCTGTTCTACGTGGCGCTCACCCGTGCCAAGGTTGAGGCGACGATCTCCTACGCCGAGATGCGTTTCAAGTGGGGCAACATGGAGTTCTCCCGCCCGAGTTGCTTCCTGCGCGAGATCGACCCGAAATATGTCAGGGCCGACTTCGGTACCGGCGCCGACGACGACCGCCCGGCTCGCCCGACGGATCCGCACCTTCGGCCATCGACGAACTGCGCCGCCGCTTCGACTACCGTTTCCAGCAGAAACAGCAGGCTGCGGGCGGGAACAATCCCGGCTCGGGCGGCGGCCGGCCGGGCATCAACCCCGGCCGCGGCAATTTCGGCGGTCGCCCCTCCGACGGCGAATCCGGCCCCGCAAGGCGTTTCGCCCGGGCTGCGGCACCCCGTGACGCCCGCCCGCAGGGGCGTCCCGACCCGGCGCTCGTCCAGGCCCCGCGCCCCTCGACCGACGGCATGCGCCGCATCGGTGTGCGGCAGGCGGCCGACGGCGGCGTACCCCTCGGCGATACGATGCCCGTCAGCGGCGATTATACCGTGGGACAGCGCGTCGAGCACCCCAAATTCGGCGTGGGTATCGTGCAGCGCATCGAGACCCTCGCCACCGACCACAAGCTGGTCGTGGCCTTCGACGGCGCGGGCGAAAAGACCCTGCTGGCCAAATTCGCCAAACTGACCAAACTGTAACGGCGCGAAACTGCGCCGGCAGATACCGGTAACCCCGCTGAATCTCCCTTCGAAAGGGGCTGCGTTAGATAATTTTTGTTAAATTTGACCCAATGGACTATCCTGTATTTCCGCTGGTGTCGGTCTGCATGACCACCTACAACCACGAAGCTTACCTTGCCCAGGCCATCGAGAGCGTGCTGGCGCAGCAGACCTCGTTCGGGGTCGAGCTGGTGCTGGGCGACGATTGCAGTACGGACTCCACGGCCGCTATTTGCCGCGAATACGCGGAGAAATACCCCGGCCGCGTGCGTTTCGTCACGGGCCAGCGCAACGTGGGCTGGCGTGCCAACTACCTCCGCACGTTCGAGGCCTGCCGCGGGAAATACGTGGCCTACTGCGACGGCGACGACTGGTGGAGCGACCCCCGCAAGTTGCAGATGCAGGCCGACCTGCTGGAGTCCGACCCCTCGTGCGGGATGTGCTATACGCGCGCCAGCAACTATTACCAGAACACCGGCCTCACCGAACCCGACCACGAGGAGCATTTTACCGATTTCGACCGCCTGCTCTGCCGGCTCACCATCGCCAACTGCGCCACGCTGGCGCGCCGCGACCTCATCGCCCGCTACTATGCCGAGGTGCGCCCCGGGGAACATCCCGAATGGCTTACCGACGACGCTCCGATGTGGCTCTGGTTCGCGGCCTGCAGCCGGATCCGCTACCTCCCGGTCATCACGGCGGTGAACCGCCGCCTGCCGCAGAGCGTGAGCCATAGCACGGAATATCCCCGCCGGATCGCCTTCTGCGACTCCCTGATGGACATAAGCCTGTGGTTCGATGCCCGTTACAGTGCACGCCGCAACCGTTTCCGCATCCTGCGGCGGCGCAGTTCGGTCGCGTTGTGGGTACTCTCCTGGAACGGTTCCGTCGGCGAATACCTCGCCCGGTGGCGCCGCGACGTGGCTGCCTGTCCGCGCCTGCTGTTCTGCCCCGAAGGCTGCGGGCTCCTCGTGAAGAAGATTTTGTTCCGACGTAAAAAACAACGACTATGACTACCAAAGAGCGTTACGACGGCGTTATCGCCTGGTTCTCGGAGCACATGCCCGTGGCCGAGAGCGAATTGCACTATACGGATCCCTACCAGTTGCTCGTGGCCGTGATCCTTTCGGCGCAGTGTACCGACAAGCGGGTCAACATGACTACGCCCGCCCTGTTCGAGCGCTTCCCCACGCCGTTCGAAATGGCGAAGGCCACGGCCGAGGAGATTTACCCCTATATCCGGAGCATTTCCTATCCGAACAACAAGGCCCGCAACCTCGCGGGCATGGCGCGTATGCTGTGCGAAGAGTTCGGGGGCGAGGTGCCGAGCGACCTGCAGCAGATGCAGCGCCTGCCGGGTGTGGGGCGCAAGACGGCCAATGTGCTTGGCGCCGTGCTGTGGCAGAAGGAGGTGATGCCGGTGGACACGCATGTCTTCCGTGTTTCGAACCGTATCGGGCTGACGACCAATTCGAAAACTCCGTTGCAGACCGAGCTGACGCTCGAAAAGAACATCCCCTCGCACCTGCTGCCGCTCGCCCACCACTGGCTGATCCTCCACGGGCGTTATGTCTGCATGGCGCGCAGCCCCAAGTGCGGCGAATGCGGGATCGCCGCCTGGTGCCGCAAGTACGCCGCCGACCACCGGACGAAAGGGTAGGTGCCGGCCTCCGGAGCCCCGGCCGGTTCCTGCCGACCCGGCCTCTGGCGCTCCCGTCTGCTCCTGCCGTCTCCTGCGGGCTCCGGCTTTTCCCCGACGTTTTGGGGCGTTTGCCCGGGGAGGCTTTGCCGGGACGGTTCGTTCCCCGATCGACGCCCCCGCCCGATCGACAACCCCCTCCCGGTACGGCCCGCCTCCCGCGCGGGGCATGATCCGGCCGCCGGGGACACCCTGAACACAAAAAAAACAGATCAACCCAATCCAAACCTCAGACCTATGACTAAGATCGTCCTGAAATTCCTGTTGTTGCTGTTCGTGCCCTTTTTCACGCAGGCGCGTGACACCGATTCGCTGCGGGTGCTGTGGGTCGGCAACAGCTATACCTATTACAACGACATGCCGTCCACCGTCCGGCAGATCGCCGCCACGCAGAAGGTGAAACTCTCCTGTACGCGCTTCCTCAAGGGCGGCGAGCGCCTTTCCGGCCACCTGAAAAACCAGAAACTGCTCGATGCCATCGCCGCGGGCGGTTGGGACTACGTCATCCTCCAGGAGCAGAGTTCCGCACCGGCCATGCCGACCCGGCAGGTCGCACGGGAAGTCTACCCTGCGGCGCGTACGCTCGACAGCCTGGTGCACGTCGCGTCGCCCGATGCCCGTGTGATCTTCTACATGACGTGGGGGCATAAGAACGGCAACCGCTTCCCGATTCCGGAGTACCCGCCCGCCAACAGCTACGGCACCATGCAGGAGCGGCTGATTACCAGCTACCTCGAAATGGCCTACGACAACGACGCATGGTGTGCCCCCGTGGGCATGGCATGGCGCCGGGTGCGTGCCGAAAGGCCCGATTACGTGCTCTATGCGCAGGATTGTTTCCACCCCGGGCCGCTGGGCAGCTACCTGGCCGCGAACGTGATTTTCACCACGATCTACGGCAAGCCCTACCAGACCGCCTACACGCTGGGTTTCCCGGCCGAACAGGCCGAATACATCCAGCGTGTGGCGCAGCAGACCGTGCTGGAAAACCTCACGCTGCTGAATATAAAAAGGTAATCGGATTTGTACGGATTCATGCCCGCGCTTCCGCAAGCGCGGGTTTTTTCGGATTTTGGACGCCCACCGGCCCTGCCGCAGGCCGTTCTGCCGGACAGGATGCCTGCCCTCACCGCTCGCTCAGCTCCAGCCAGCGCATCGTCTTTTCGTCGATCGACGCGATCAGCTCCGCTATGCGCCGTGACTGCGCCGTGAGCTCCTCCACCGGGAGCGTCCCCGACGAGAGCGACGCCTCGAGTGCCGCTTTCTCGGCCTCGAGCGCCGGGATTTCCGTTTCGAGCGCTTCCAGCTCCCTCTTTTCGTTGAACGAGAGCTTGCGCGGCACAGCCTCCGCCGCCTGTGTTTTCGCCGCCTGCGGTTTGGGTCGGGCCTGTGCGGCTTCGGTGCGGCGTGCCGCTTCGTATTCGCGCTTCCAGGCCACGTATTCCGAGTATGTCCCCGCAAAATCCCTGATTTCGCCTCCGCCGCAGAAAACCAGCAGGTGGTCGGCGACCTTGTCCACGAAATAACGGTCGTGCGACACCACGATCACGCAGCCTCTGAACGCTTGCAGGTACTCTTCCAGAATACCCAGCGTTACGATGTCCAGGTCGTTCGTCGGCTCGTCCAGCACCAGAAAATTGGGGCTCTGCATCAGCACCGTGCAGAGGTATAACCTCCGCCGCTCGCCGCCGCTCAGGCGTGCCACGTAATTGTATTGCGTTTCCGGCGTGAAGAGGAAATGCTGCAGCAGCTGCGAGGCGCTCATCCGCCGCCCGTCGCCCAGTTCGACCTGCTCGGCGATCGCCGTCACCACGTCGATCACCCTCATCGAGTCGTCGAATTCGAGCCCCTGCTGGCTGTAATAGCCGAAGCGAACGGTTTCGCCTATGTCGATCACGCCGCTGTCGGGTCGTTCGATGCCCGTCAGCAGCTTGAGCAGCGTCGACTTGCCGCAGCCGTTGTCGCCCACGATCCCCAGCTTTTCGTAGCGGGTGAAGTTGTAGTTGAACTTGTCAAGGATCACCACGTCGCCGAAGCGTTTGCTCACGTCGCGGGCCTCGAATATCTTGGTGCCGATCCGCGACGCCCCGACGTCGAGCCGCACCTCGCCGCGGTCGCGTGTCGTTTTGAGCCGCGACTCGAGTTCGTGGAACGCGTCGATGCGCGACCGCGCCTTGGTCGCCCGCGCCTGCGGCTGGC
>OHKH01000671.1_pt1 | contig 12872 bp, 8 predicted proteins | sample 1568831 | NCBI WGS metagenome assembly OHKH01 (sample SAMEA3879581, study PRJEB24766) | human gut metagenome | biome: human-associated habitat; feature: feces | place: USA | collected 1985/1987
TTCGGCACTTGTTTGAATGCCCGGAAAACGAACCAAGAGCCTCTGTCGATGCCCGTTTTGGGTGTCGGCAGAGGCTCTTTTTTTATGACATATTCAAAATAGCGGACAGCAGCTCTTGAACCTGTTGCCGGTATTCCGGCTTTATATCCGAAATACGTCTGGCAAGCGCAAGGGCTTCCGCTTCTGGCTCATCGGTCCCAAAGATAATTCGGTCCGCACTGACGCCCAGCAAACGGCAAAGACGCTGCAAGGCTTCAAGAGAAATACCGGAAGCACCACGCTCAATAGCGCTCAGGTGATTCGGCGTCATGCCAAGCATTTCTGAGAGCGTGTCCTGCGTATAGCCCGCCTGTTCTCTTGCCACTTGAATATTGCCGCCGATTTCAATATTGATGTCCTTCTTCTCTCGCATAGCCTCACCACCTTTGCATTTAGTGTACCTAACGGCGGTGTCATTATCCACGGTACGCCGTCGTTGATTTTACTAACGACAATGCGTTGACTGTCCGTGATGAGGGTGATAGAATGGAGTTACCTACCAAAAGAGTGAAAGAAGGGGTGTCATGTCACGCATTATTGAGTTTAGAAAGTCTGCTCAAAAAGCTGCAAAGCAATCCGTTCAAGGCAAGACTTGTGCGTTTACCGGTCATAGACCGCAGAGTCTTCCGTTCGGCTTTGATGAATCCGATAAGCGTTGTACTTCTTTGAAATCTGTTATGCGGGATCAGATTGTAGCACTCATCGAGAACGAGGGCGTCACGCATTTTATTACCGGCATGGCTCTTGGCGTCGATATGTACGCTGCGGAAATTGTACTCGATTTGAAATCAAAATACCCTCACATTACTCTGGAAAGTGCAATCCCTTGTGAGACACAAGCGATCAAATGGTCTGTGGCTTCACGGGAACGGTATTATAATATCGCGGCAAAGTGTGACAAGGAGACCATGCTGCAACGGGAGTACACGTCGGACTGCATGGACAAGAGAAATCGGTACATGGTCGATCACGCCGATTATATTCTCGCAGTATGGAATGGATGCCCCAGCGGTACCGGGAACACCGTGAGATATGCCCACAAAAAGGGCAAATCTATCATCGTTATCAATCCGGTTTCCCTTGATGTCACGCGGGAATAAGGCAAAAATCCCACTCCTGAATCAAGCGTTGCGAAAACCGTGAAGTATTTCCCGATAGTGAATACACATTGCACTACTCGGTGATTATTGGAAACGTGTACGGCGTATGCTGCCCAGTGAACATCTCCACGGAACACATCGAATTTTCACGGCTTCGTAAAACGGAAAGTGTCACCTTATGAACAGTCCCTTGCCGAGAGAAAAATAAATCGCTGGAAACGGGAACGCCCCCGGCACTGTGCGTCTGGCACAGTGTCGGGGGCGTTTTTCCGTGTCTTAGTTATGAGCCAGTTCATTTAGGAGCAGCTTTCGATAGTCCACATCCAAGACGCAGCGATGGAAGTCCATCAGACGGTGTTCGTCGAACAGCTTTTCACAGAGCTTGGTCAGCGGATGATTCATCAGCTTTGCAGAAATGCCAGTCTCGTTGAAAAACCTTGCCCATGTGAAGACCTCTTCTAAATCCTCCTGCCCAAGCGTGGCAGGAATGATGGCGTTGCAGAGACGGACAATGGGGCTGTCCGTAAATCGCTCTGCGACTTCCTCCGGTGTGCATTCATAGCGGTCACAGTCAAAGGAAAGCGCATCCTCAATTTTTAGATAATTTTCGATTTCATCCCGCGTCAAGGTTATGGTGTAGTCTCCCATACCGGACGGCACATCAATATTCTCCATGACATCAAGCTCGTAACGGGAGCCGCCGATGATCGCCTCAAAGGAGAAGGACTGACAGATTACTGCTGGGTTTTTGTCTATCTTGTCCTCATTCAGAAAGGACAGCGGATTATACTCCGTCAGTTCCCAGTCGATTTTTCCTCTCTCTGTTTGCTCGGCAATCTGCTGGATCAGATGTTGTTCTTCTTCGTGCAGATTTTCATTGTACAACATGATACACCTCCGTTTTCTGATTGTCGTTTTTTGGGGGGCTGCTCTATGTTTCCGAAGAGACTGCCGTTTGTATCATCATTCCTTGGCTGAGGGCAGACCTTCGTAAAACTTCCTCAGTTCGTCCAAACTGCTTGTCCGATTTTTGATAGGCAGTGAGTCCCATGTAATGTCATGATAGCGTTCCGGCGGCTCGTCCCGCAGTCTTCGGTCGATAATGCAGACAATGCCGGTGTCTGTGAAATTGCGGATCAATCGCCCGATACCTTGCTTGAGCTTGATAATCATTTCGGGAACGCGGACATCCATCAGAGCGTCCTTTGCGACGGAACACTTATACTCGATAATTGGATCGGGGACAGGGAACGGAAGCCGGAAAATGATCACATTGGAAAGGCTTTTTCCTTCAATGCTGATACCTTCCCAATATGCGCCCGTCCCCAGAAGCACGGAGTTCGTATCTTCCTTAAACTCATTCAGCACCTTGTCCTGCGACGATCCCGGCTGTTGCATCAGGATTTTGTACGGAAGATTTTTCTCACTGAGAATGGAGTAGACCTCTTCCATGTCGGTCTTCGCCGTAAACAGCACGAGTGTCTTCCCGTTGGAAATGTTCAGGATCTCAAGCAGCCGCTCCACGCCCTTTTCAATGAAGGCTTCATGTTCTCTGGTCGGGTGCGGGAGATCGTCGCAATAGTAGATCATGGCGTGTTCATCGTATGGATATGGGGAAGGCTTTGGCTCGGATAAGCAGCCGCGATCACCAGCGGGAAAGCCGGTATTGCTGATAAAGTAGGAATACTGTTCTTCCAGAGACCCGCTCGTGGCGTTCGTCAGCGTGGCAGAGGTCAAGATGGTTCTTTCATCACCATTGAAGTATAGGCGGCTAACAATTTCCCTTGTGTTTTTAGGGCAATAGACAAGCTCCGTGTTACTACCGCGCTGCTCAATCCAGATCAACATATCATCTATCCGGTCAAGAAGCTCCGAAAGGGACTCGCTGACCGCATCCAGATCGTCAGAGGCAGCAAAGGAACGGTTGTTTCTGAAATCCATGCTGGAATAAATCTGAATGCTGGACGAAAGGTTATGTATGGCGGCGTTCATCTCGGTAAGCAGCTCAACCGCACTGCCGTTTTGGTCGAAGAAAAAGCGGTCAGCATAGCGCATATCCTGTTCTGCCTCGTTGATCTGCTTTTGGACTTGCGCTTTCAGGCAGTTATAGAAGGCGATGATCGCGCTCTCTGCCTCTCGCTTTTCACCGGACACACTGCTCTGGTCAGAGGACCGCAGCTCATAGAATGCACTCTTGATCATCCCAAAGAGCATACCCTGTCCGAAACGTTCCGTTGTAGCACTACGCACCTTATCATCTAAGTTGTGCGCTTCATCCACGACAAGCAGATCAGCGGCGGCGTTAATCAGCCCGTCCTGACCGCGCCGGAGCTTCATGAGATGCTGGGTGAGAAAGTCCTGATTGCACAGAACAACGCCCTCCGTATACTTTAATGCTGCGCGGACCTTGTAATACTTGCACTTCTTTTCACAGGAGCCACAATTCTTCATGCTGAACCGCTGCACGTTTACCTTGTCCCAGACGCCTTGCGGCAAAACCTCCGGGAAATCCTTGCGTTCCTCATACCCTTGCTTGATTCCTTCTTTGATCGCGTCCGGTGGGTCTGCTTTCGGGTCACACATATACTCATCTGCGCGTTTGTTGCAGAGATAATGGGTCTGTCCTTTTGCGAGGATGACATCTCTGTTCAGCCCAAGAAGGGGCATTACCGCGTGGACATCGCGCCAGAGCTGTTCTTGAAGCGCAATGGTCGAGGTTGCGATGATAACCGGCTTGTTCATGCGTTTGCTGTACAGCAGCACCGGCACAAGATAGCCAAAGGACTTTCCAATGCCCACGCCAGCTTCAATCGCAAAATGCTGATCGTTTATGAGGGCGTCCACAATCTCAAAGGACATATCCTGCTGCCCTTCACGCATTTCCAAGCCATGCTGCGGGGCTTCATCCCAAAAGAAGGTGCTGACTTGCTCACTCATGGAGTACAGCTCTGCTTTTCTGCGCTTTTTCCGTTCCTCCGATGTATTGAATCCAAAATAGAATCTGTTGTCCATCCACATTCCTCCCGGAATAGAAACCAAGGCTATCCGCGTTTCAGTTCAATGCTGACGTTTCCGTTCTCGTCGATGGTCAGCGTCATGTGCCTGATGTGCTTCTCATAGAACTGCCGCCGCTCTGCGGGAGACATTTCGATCCTCGTGTTTCGCAGAGCTGCATCAAACATATCGTTGACATTCAGGTGAACGGAGTTGTCAATCCAGCGGTACATCTCCTTGAACAGTGCGTTTTTCTTGATGTCCTCGCTGTTGCCGGAGTAGAAGTCATCCAGATAGCAGTAGAATATCCCAGATTCTGCAAGTGCCGCCTTCATATCCGGTCCGCATTTTTCCCGCTCAATCATGACAAGAAATCTGGCGTCCGGCAAGGAAGAGATAAGCCCCCAGTAGTCGGAATCGCTTGAGACAATGACGAAGGAATCCACTTGCTTCTGGTAGTGTTCCTGACAGGCTCTTGCGGTGAGCTTGATGTCTACCAGTGATTTGTTCTGCTTGATCCGCTCAATCATGATATGTTCAACGGGGATGCGGGTGTAGTTTTCAAGAATCCGCCATGCCGTAGCGGTATGTACGTCATCAAAGAGAATGATCGCCGTAATTTTCTGCATGACCTCATAATCAAGGTTTTTGAGCGTGGCGCACAGCTTGTACGGGTCAGAGTTTTCGCAGTCCACTACCAATACGGTCTTCTCACTGTCATCTATGAAGTCGTAGATATTGTTTTTTACAAAAGCCCCTGCATCGGAGACTTTACTGTATTCCGTGAAGGCGTCGCAATGCCATTGATAAAGCAGGGTAGCAAACTTCTTATCATTATAGAGGACATTACCCTCGTCCATCGGTACCCAGTTGATATACATTTGATAGGGGTAGTAGGAGAGACTTGCGTAATAGATGTCCGCAGCATCTTTCGTTCCGTCCTCTGTCAAACCGTTTGGCATGATGAACAGCTCTTTTATGTACGCCCAGTTAATCCAGATTGGAAAGAGGCTTTTGCAGTTGTTAATGCGGTCTGAAATCAGCCGGTTGATCTCGATAATGTGGTGGCAGAGCTTTGTACTCGACTTTTTGATAAAGCTGATTCCGTCGTTTGAAAGCTGCTGCATACTGGAAGCCGGGATGATCTCTGGCATTGAAAGCAGCCCACGGTATTCCATCCGCATGATGTCATTTATTTTCCGATAATTGCGCTCAATGGCGGTGCGGATGATACAGAGATTGCGGATAATGCGGGCGTTCTTATCTTGCTCAAGCCGGTTGTATATCTCTATCTTCGGCGGCTCGTGTTCATTTTGAAAAATACGGAGCGGGACGCCGATCAGATAAGCTACCTTTGACACAAGCTCATAGGTGCTGTCTTTATAAGCAATCTGCTCTCCGGCATATTCGACGCCATTCAACATGACTGAATTGCCCATGATCTACTCCTTTCGATGGAACGCGGGTTATTGAGCGTACTTTTTGAAGTTTTCAGCTTGTTCCAGAACCTCCTTGTAGACATCATCAATGGTTACGGGGGGATAGTCAAATTCATCCAGTAGCAGTATGAGGTCAACTTGCAGATTTGCCTTAATGTCATCACGGGTAGACCAGTCGGTGTATTTAGCTTTGTCATCGACAATAATCTTAATCCGCTTTGACAATTCAATCATCTTATCGTCCGGGTACTCGAACTCATACTTCTTGGCAACCGCCTTGAGAATGTCATAAAAGGCTTTTTCCTCGTAGTCAATTCCCATGCCCTTGAAGGAGTCTTTTTCCTTTTTGAGTTCTTCAAGGAGCTTCGCAAGCTGCTCCGCCACATCGTCAAGAACTTCATTAGCAAAAGCCTCATCACGACGGCGATTGTTGTACTCATCAACAACCCGCTTGAGGCGGTCTGAGAACTCCATGCCCATAATGCGGTTGACTTTTTTATACTCATCAATCGCTTGAGAAAGAAGCCTCTGCAACACCTTTATCTTTGTGTTTGGAAGTTGGATTGCATTGATCTTATCCAGATACTCGTCACTGAAAATATCAACAGAGATGTGCTTCCCCGTCTCAAACAGTTCCTCTATACCATCAGATTGAATTGCACCTTCAAGAAGTTCACGGACACGGGCATTCATTTGTGAAATGTCAGGGGCATCACCCTTTGTGAGTTTGAAAAGAATAGAGCGCACAGCACAGTAGAAGTGCAGATAGTCCTTTTCTTTATCAGAGATAGCCTCACTTGAACTGCATAGGTTGAACGCTTGTTTCATGCGTTTGACTGCCGCCATAAAGCGAGTTTCCAAATCTTCTGTGAGCTGTACATACTCAACAGCCCGATTGAGGCAAGCAAGCTGCTCTTTCGGTGAGCCGTTGAAGTAATCCGTGCTATTGAAGTTGTGGAACATCTGAGCTAAGACATCGAGCTGGTCTTTAACAATCGTGATAGACTGCTCGACGCCTTCAAACTCATCGCTCTCAAAGTTGGTGTATTTCTTGAGGGCGAGATTCATGTTTTTCTTAATGCCGATGTAGTCCACGATCAAGCCCTTGTCCTTGCCGGTATAGACGCGGTTGACGCGGGAAATCGTCTGGATAAGGCTGTGCTGCTGGATGGGCTTGTCGATGTAGATTGTGTCGAGTGCCGGTACGTCGAAGCCGGTAAGCCACATATCAACAACGATGGCAATTTTGAAGTTTGATTTAACGTTCTTAAACTGACGGTCAAACTCCTTGCGATCATCTTTCGTTCCCAGCATTTCATATAGTTCAGGCTCATCATCTTTATTTCGCGTCATGATGAGCTTGATCTTCTCGATGGGTTTGAGTTCCTTTTTCTCTTTTTCCGTCAGTTGAACCCCGTCAGGGCAAACCTTTCTCTCTGCCCATTCCGGTCTCATTCCAACTATAATCTGATAAAAAGCGTATGCAATCTTGCGATTAGAGCAGACAAACATTGCTTTTCCTGCAACGGTAGCTCCTTCGGCAACGCGGGTCTCATAGTGGTTAATGAAGTCCTCCGCAACTGCGTGAAGTCGGTCAGGATCACCGATGATCGCATCAATATGAGCAACCGCCTTCTGGCTTTCCTCAATCTGATGCTCATTTGCGCCTTCAACAGCACAGCGGTCATAATAATCTTCAATTTCCCGAACCTTTGCCTGATCAAGAGTGACCCGTGCAGCGCGTCCGTCGTAGACAAGGTTGACTGTGATACCGTCTTTGACCGCCTCTGTCATTGTGTAGGCATCGACAACCGGACCGAAGACTTCAATCGTGCCATCTACGGGCGTGCCGGTGAAACCGACATAGGTAGCATTGGGGAGAGAATCGTGTAGGTACTTTGCGAATCCATAGCTTCGCTCTACACCTTCGGCAGTGACCTTGACTTTCTGATCGAGGTTTATCTGACTACGGTGTGCTTCATCGGATATGCAGATCACATTCGCTCTATCCGTCAGAAGCTCCAAGTCCTCGGTGAACTTTTGGATGGTGGTCATGTACACCCCTCCGCTTGTCCTGCCTTGAAGTTCCTGACGCAGCTTTTCGCGGGAATCAATGCTCACAACGGTTTCGTCACCAATGTACTTCTTGGATGCTACAAACTGCTTTGAGAGCTGGTCATCCAAATCCGTTCGGTCGGTAATAATCAGGATTGTAGGGCTATGGAAGAAGGTACTCTTCATAAGCATTCTTGTGAGGAAGAGCATAGTATAGCTTTTTCCGCAGCCTGTCGCGCCGAAGTATGTGCCGCCCTTGCCGTCCCCCTCCGGTCTGAGATGTGCCTTGATATTCTCAAACAGCTTGACCGCAGCAAAATACTGAGGATAGCGGCAGACGATTTTGAGGTCTTTGTCCGAGCTATCAGGGAAATAGACAAAATCCTTGATGACTGCCAAAAGCCGTTCTTTGCGGAACAGTCCGCTCACCATAGTTACAAGGGAATTGATGCCGTCCAATTCCTTATCGTCAGCTTCAATCTTTCTCCACGCATAGAAGAAGTCATACGGGGAGAAGAAGGAACCGTATTTATTATTTGCACCATCGCTTATGACGATGAAGGCGTTATACTTGAAGAGTTCAGGAATATCACGGCGATAACGCACGGTAAGCTGAGTATAGGCGTCCATGATCGTTGTGTTTTCTTTGACTGCGCTCTTGAACTCAAGCACAACAACAGGAATGCCGTTGATGAAGACAATCCCGTCCGGTATGCGTAGCTGGTTGTTGATGCCTTCAATTTCAAATTGATTGACGATCTTGAACACGTTTTTCTCTGGCTCATCAAAGTCAATCAACTCAATGTAAAGGTCTTTCTTTGTGTGATCTTCGCGGTTGAAGATGAAGCCGTCACAAACCATTTTGCAGACTGCTTTGTTTGCTTCGTAGATCGTGCCGGAAATAGACCTCAGGCGAAGGATGATGCTATCAACTTCGCTTGGGGTAAGTCCCTCTGAGGCATACCTGTTCAGGAGGTATTTCCGCAGATCGTCGATAAGCAGAACCTCAGAGCGTTCACGGTGGATCTGCTCACCATTCAAATAGATATACCCTTCATCTTGAAACAAATCCATGATGGACATTTCAAGAGAATGCTCATTGAAGTTCGCCATTATCATTTCCCCCTCACTGTATCATCTGTTTTTTCCGCACATCGGGACACTTGGATTTGAGAAAACCAATCCATTCCTCCCATTCCGCATTTGAAGCATCAATTATATCTTCTTCATACTGGTCTAAGACGCTCATTAAAGCAGGAAGGACGGGAAGCTGATCCCTATTGAGCCAAAACTCTGGCAACTCATGCGCACAATCTAAGTCGGTATTTATCGATTCGATGCTGTCGCAGATAGACTTGAGAATGACTGTGGGGCTTGCGTTATCAGCCCATTCGCCCGGAAGTGCATAACGGTAGTAACCCATCAATGCCCAAGCCATTTCCCACTTGAAATAACCAACATACTCTGTTCCCAAGCCAAAGAACGATTTCCACTTCACGGATAGAGCTTGTGCGCACTTATATAGATTCATCTTATCCATAATCGTTCTCTCCTATAAATGATAATTTAGCGGCTTAGGGACAGTTGAATATATTCGCGGGCATCGTTGAGTTTACGGATTTCCTCAAGATTGGTTGCAATAATCTCAATCAAGCCATCCGCCATTTTGCAGAATTGCGTCACAATGTCCTTCTGCGGGAAAACAATCCTAATACTATTTAGAATGCTTGTGTTTATTGATGGCATGGTTGCACCTACTGCGGAAGCAGTGACAAGCTGACGGATTACAGGTTGGTTGAACCACCACAAAAAGTAGCTGCCGGTATTAGGATCGTATGGTCTAACACGAAGACACCGCCCCGAAAATAACCAACCATCTTCGTGTTGTGAAACCATAACTGCTCGATCCACGGAACCAACGCGACTAAAAACAATATCTCCGGTGTGAAGATCATATTTCCGTAGACGATCAACATCATTTTGCGAGACAAGCGGAAGGTTCCTGTGGGCGATGTATTTCCCATCCATGTGTTCGACTGTAATAATTGGTGTACCTGATTCTACATAGTCTTCGTTGTGAAGCTGGCTACCAAATGGTCCCGTTTGAACAGATGCAAAGTCACCAACCGTCGCGTCTGTCCAACCTTGAGGGACTTTGTTTTGCTTAATAATTGTCTCCGGGAGGCTAACTCCGGCATCATGAAATGCCTTATCAAAAGCCACTTGGATAGTCGCTTCTAAATTATCATTTTCCGCTCTCTTCAAAGCAATGCGGTCGGTAATTGCACGGTAGGACTCGACGATCTCACATTGTCTCGCATAGGAGGGAACAGGGAGCTTTATACGGCAAAGATCGTCCCATGTAATTCCGCCTCGAACACTCCCGTCCGTCATGAACCAGCACTCACGGTCAAACTCCGGTCTACGAAACCACATCATCAAATACTCTTCATTTAAGACATCGCGGTCAATAATCTCAAACATGAAATACGCCGGAGAAACTATTGCGGGGCTGTCTTTCTCATAGAGCGCAATCGGAAGACGTTCATCGCGCCCAACGTGCATTGGGTTACAGGCAAACAATCCCTTGCTGATTAGCTTATACCGGCTCAAATCTGTGCCAATTACATTTGCGACGGAAGGCATAAACTCTTTGTCGATGCTTATGCCAAGAACAGTGCTGGTGACTTCCTCGGAGTTCCGATAATCAACAAGCTGAATATGTTTACCAAGGGGTTCATAATTCGATTTCATAGCCCAGCTCCTTAAACACAGTCAACAGGTCAGCCTTCGACTTCTCTTCTGCAACAAGCAGATCACGAAGCTCACTTTGCAGTGTCTTCATTTTCGTATCAAAGTCGATGTTCTCATCGCGGTTTACAAACTCAATGTAACGGCTCGGAACAAGGGTAAAGCCCTTTTCAGCAACCTCATCGAAGGATGCGCTGTAACAAAATTCAGGCACATTCTGATAAGTTTCTTCATAGCCTTCCTGCTGCCATGCGTGATAGACGCCCGTGACTTTTGCACGGTCTTCTTCTGTCAGTTCAATATACTTCTTTTCATAAGGGCTTCCCATTTGCCGCAAGTCCATGAAAAGGATCTCGCGCTCACGGTTACGGAAGCGTTTTACTTCACCGTTTTCTTCAACCACACGAGCCTTTTTATTCTTGTTCAGAATCCAAAGCGTAACGCTGATGTCCGTGGTGTAGAAGAGGTTTCGGGGAAGGATGATGATTGCTTCGACGAGATTGTTCTCGATGAGCTGACGTCGGATTTTTAACTCTGTACCATCGTCAGATAGTGCGCCGTTTGCAAGCAGGAAACCGGCAACACCGTTCTGAGAGAGCTTTGAAACAATGTTCAGAATCCAGCCATAGTTTGCGTTACTCGTGGGCGGAACTTCATAGCCGTCCCAGCGCGGATCATCAATCAGCTCATTATCACCACGCCATTCTTTCTGATTAAATGGCGGGTTTGCCATAATGTAATCTGCCTTGAGGTCCTTGTGCTGGTCATTGGTGAATGTGTTCGCTGCCATTTCTCCGAGGTTTGCAGAGATGCCGCGAATAGCCAGATTCATTTTGCACAGCTTGTACGTCGTGTTTGTATATTCCTGACCATAGATAGAGACCTTCTTCTTGTTGCCATGATGTGCCTCCACGAACTTCATTGACTGCACGAACATACCGCCAGAACCGCAGCATGGGTCGTAGAGAATGCCATCATACGGTTCAATCATTTCTGCAATCAAATTGACAATGCACTTCGGCGTATAGAACTCGCCCTTACCTTTGCCTTCTGCAAGTGCAAACTTACTCAGGAAGTATTCGTAGACTCGTCCGATAATGTCATTCTCTTTATCGCCGGTGTTGATCTTATCAATCTCGTCCAGCAGTGATGCCAGCTTTGCTGTGTCGATGTGAAGACGTGAGTAGTAGTTGTCCGGCAGTGCGCCTTTCAGTGCGGGATTCGCTTTCTCAATCGTATAGAGGGCGGTGTCGATTTTCAGCGCAATGTCATCCTGTTTCGCATTCTCCATAATGAAAGACCAACGGCTGATCTCAGGCAGGAAGAACACGTTGTCCTTCGTATAGAAGGCAACATTGTCAACAAACTTCTCACCGTATTTTTCAGAAATAGCTTTCCTTTGTGCCTCAAACTTATCGCTGGCAAACTTCAAGAAGAAGAGACTGAGAACGACGTGTTTGTATTCTGCTGGCTCAACAGAACCACGGAGTTTATCTGCGGACTTCCACAGAGCTTCCTCCATAGAAATCTCCTTCTTCGGTGCCGATGCGGCTCGTGCCATATCAAAATCCTCCCTGTGTATTTATCTAACCTATTTTACAAAAAGAGCTGTACGAAAAACCGGACTCAGTTCTTGTCCGTTCGCACAGCCTCACATATATCTCCGATGTCACAGTTCAAGTAATCACAAATGCGCAGCAAAATAGAGAGGGACACTTCTTCCCCCTTATTCAGTTTTGTCCATGTTCCGGCAGACAGCCCTACTTCATGTCGTAGAGAAGCCTTCTTTATGTCGCGTTCCAGAAGAAGCATCCATAGTTTCTTATAGCTTATGCGCACGGCAACCATCCTTTCGCTTGCTTGCATTCAACATCGCTTATAATATTATACTGGATTTCATTCTCAAAAGCAATCCGTTGATGCAGAAATTAAAGAAAAAGTTTCAATTTCTCGAACCTTCTCTCAAGGATGCAGGGCATCTCCGGTCAACAGGAGATGCCCTGCTTTTGAAAGGACTATTCGCGCTGTGTGCTGCGCAGATGATCACGGTCATGGTCAACAGAAGGAGCGAGAAACGCATCAACATTAGACCTGATCGTCTCTATTTGCTTTACTTCTTTTTTGAGCTTCGCGCGTTCATCATAGAGCCGTTGCTGCTCTTCAAGAAGTCGCTGCTGTTCCGCTTGCAGTGTCTTCAAGCTCGGCAGTTTTTCATCGCCCTGCATAGCAAGAAGTGTACTCCGCGCCGCCTCAAAGATCACAAGCTCTGCCTCATGCTTTGCCTTGAACCCCGGCTTGTCTTTTGCCTTCTGGAAGGCGTCATATACAGGCTTGAGCCGCTGGTAGTTGGAGATATTTTTGATAAGCGGTTGGACTTCCCGCAGTCGCGCTTCAACGCCTTTCAGTTCCTTGCCGATGCGGTCATAGGAGCTGTGAACGTCCTCGACCTTCTTCTCAAGATCGGCGTATTGGAGCAAGTTGTTTTCCGTGAGAT
>OHKH01000674.1_pt1 | contig 12862 bp, 7 predicted proteins | sample 1568831 | NCBI WGS metagenome assembly OHKH01 (sample SAMEA3879581, study PRJEB24766) | human gut metagenome | biome: human-associated habitat; feature: feces | place: USA | collected 1985/1987
GCTGTGGGCAGTGCTTTTGAAGCACAACCCTGTTTCAAAGGTGGCGATTTTCGGCTTTATGAACCCTGTGTGCGGAGTGCTGCTTTCAACTATCCTGCTTGATGAAAAAGGCATTTTTGGCGTTCAGGGGATAGCAGCACTTATCCTTGTCTGCTCGGGTATCTTCATTGTTCAGAGAAAAGGGAATAAATAATATTGTAACTATGCTCATATGCTTTTGCATATTCACGTTGTTTGTATGTAGGGGCGAACAGTGTTCGCCCGTTGATTTGACATTTTTGCAACAGACTGGCTCATGTGCTTATTGCATATGAGCTTTTTTATTCAAAATCGTTCTAAAGACTGTTTAAAATGTTGATTTTTATATGTAGCTGTGTTATAATGAATTGTGTATGGTTTTTTACCAATATATTATCAGTAAAGAAAAAGAGGACAAGACAATGTTTAAGAAAAACGGACTTCTAAAAAGCCCTGACAGCAAGCCAAAAGAAAAGTATCTGCTGCTGTTTGCGGTGGCTTTTATCGGCATGATGATCTCGTTCATAACGTCTATGATAGTGAACAAGGGCATCTTTCTCTACTATGGCGACTTCAACTCACAGCAGATGATGTTCTATCAGCACTGTCATGACGCTGTTCGCAGCGGAAACATGGGCTGGGATTGGGGAACGGACTTAGGCTCAAGCTTTATAGGCTCATATGCTTTCTATCTCCTTGGCTCGCCATTTTTCTGGCTCACTACACTTTTCCCGTCAGGTGCAGTGCCTTATCTGATACCATGGCTCCTTGCGCTGAAAACGGCTATCGCCGCAATAACAGCCTACGCTTACATCAGATTTTTTGTTGACAACACAAGCGCCTGCTTTATAGGCGGTCTGCTTTACGCTTTCTCAGGCTTCCAGACCTACAACGTTTTCTTCAACCACTTCCACGACGCAACTGCGTTCTTCCCTCTCATGCTTTTAGGATTTGAGCTGTTGGTTCAAAAGAACAAAAAAGGACCTTTTGCTGTGGCAGTTGCAATATGCGCTACAATAAGCTATTTCTTCTTTGCCTGCGAGGTCGTATTCGTTGTTATCTACTTCTTCCTGAGATGCCTTGACAAGGACTTTGAAATTGACATGAAGAAGTTCGGCCTGCTTATTCTTGAGGCTGTTATCGGCGTGATGATATCCGCTGTTATCTTCCTGCCGTCAGCGCTGAGCGTAATGGGCAACTACCGTGTAAACGAAAGACTTTATGGACTTGACCTTGTTATATACGGTGAAAATGTAAGAATACCAAGAATTATCCAATCGTTCTTTATGCTTTCCGATATGCCTGCAAGAATAAATATCCTTAACTCGGACAAGGCAAGATGGGCTTCAATGGCAGGCTATCTGCCTATGTTCTCAATGGCAGGCGTTATAGCGTTTATGAGAACGAGAAAGAAAGGCAAAGACAGTTGGCTTACAAAGGCTATTATCGTGTTCGGCATAATGGCTTGCGTACCTATATTGAACTCCTCTTTCGTCCTTTTCAATGCGTCATATTATGCAAGATGGTATTATATGCCTATACTGCTTATGTGCCTTATGACAGCAAAGGTCATCGCAGAAAACAAGGACGATCTGAAAAAGGGATTTGTGCCTGTTTGTGTAGTATGTGCGATATTTATTGGCATCGGTCTGCTTCCGACAAACGAAAACGGCGTTGTATCCTATGGCAAAGTCCCTGAATATATTGAACTTTACTACATTCAGGCTATCGTTACCATAGTAATGATAATAATGCTTGGCACGCTTATATATGTGGTCGCAGAGAAGAAGCTCGACTACATGAAGATCGCTTCTGCAATGACGGCGGTTGCGGTGGTCATCTGCATGACTTCTTCTATCGTATACGGCGTAAGCCAGGGTACTGACAACACCGACTACATCAACAGAGCAATAAACGGTGGCGACAACATCAACATGGATAAGCTGGAGTCTGGATCAGAGAACTACAATGCTGACAACAATTTTTACAGAATAGATACCTCAGAAAATGTCGACAACTGGTGTATGTTCTGGAAGCTTTCATCAATGAGATGCTTCCACAGCGTTGTTTCAACATCTATCATGGATTTCTACAGCTCTATCGGACAAACGAGAGATGTTGCATCAAGAATGGAAACTAAGGTATATCCGCTAAGAAGCCTGTTTTCCGTAAAATACTATTTCAATGAACTTACTGAAAGTGAGAGAAAAGGTATCACAGAGGTATCGAAGCCTAAAACTCTTGCAAATCTCTACGGCTTTGAATATGTTGATACTCAGAACGGTTTCAACATTTACGAAAACAAATATTATGTACCAATGGGCTTCACATATGATTACTACTGCCTTGACAGCGACATTCAGAAGGCTTCAGAGGTAGACAAGACATCAATGCTCATGAAAGCCCTTGTGCTTACCCCTGAGCAGGCTGCAAAATACAATAATATTCTCAGCTACTACAGCTTTAAGGGTACTGACTACTCAACAGATCAGTATTATCAGAACTGCCTTGACAGACGTGCAAACAGTTGTTCATCATTCAGTTATGACTCTTACGGCTTCAACGCCAAGATCGACCTTGACAAGGATAACCTTGTGTTCTTCTCAGTTCCATATGATGACGGCTGGAGCGCAAAGGTGAATGGTCAGGACGTGGAAATAGAAAAGGTGGATTACGGCTTTATGGCTGTGCTTTGTCCTGCGGGTTCAAACGACATCCAGTTCACATATGAAACAAAGGGACTTTTCTGGGGCAAGGTAATAACAGCCGTTGGCTTCGGCTCGCTTATCGTTTACCTTGGCGCAGTGAGATTTACAGGCAGAAAGAAAAAAGAAGAAGCTCAGCCTGTTGAAAAGAACGCATAAACCTGAAAGGGAGGATATAAAATGTATCAGAACGAAAAAACTATCAGTGAAAAAGAGATATACAAGGGCAGGGTCGTTCACCTGACTTGTGATGAAGTGGAGCTTGAAAACGGCTACAAGACGCTTAGAGAGGTCATTCATCACCCTGGCGGAGTTTGCATCGTTGCTCTTGACGAGGACGAGAATGTTTATTTTGTGAAGCAGTTCCGCTATCCTTTCAAGACCGCACTTATGGAGATACCTGCAGGAAAGCTTGAATACGGTGAAGATCATTTGGAGTGCGGAAAGCGTGAGCTTAAAGAGGAGATAGGTGCAACGGCAGAAAAAATGACTTATCTTGGCTGTATTTATCCTACAGTGGCTTATGATACCGAGATAATCCATATGTATATGGCAGAGGGACTTGATTTCGGTGAGCAGCACCTTGACGAGGGCGAGTTCCTTGACGTAACAAAAATGCCTCTTGAAGAAGCTTACAAAATGGTCATGGAAAACAAGCTCCCTGACGCAAAGACAACTGCGGCTATACTGAAAACTTATCTCATCAAAAAGGATATGTAGTCCATAATATTTTAACCATGCGATAAAAGAAACGGTCGAACGCTGTTCGCCACTGCATACATAAAGGGTACTGTCAACGTGGCAGTACCCTTTTTTTGTGGTGAAAAAAAGAGCGCCCACGCACCGAAGTGCATGAGCGTCTTTTTTATAGTAACTTAGATTACTTTTCCTCAGTATTGTAAAGCTTAGCGTATCTTAGCAGATAATCATATCTGTCCTTAGCGTTCTGAACAGCCTTACCAAAGAGCTTCTCAGCTCTCTCAGGATTCTGTCTAGCAAGTGCGTTGTAACGTACCTCGCCCATGATGAAGTCCTTATAGTCAGCTGTTGGAGCCTTAGAATCAAGGATAAATGGATTCTTGCCCTCTGCCTTAAGACGTGGGTCGAATCTGTACAGATGCCAGTAACCAGCCTGAACAGCCTTCTTCTCCTCTGTCTGAGCAATTGACATACCACCCTTGATACCATGGTTGATACATGGAGCATAACCGATGATGATTGAAGGGCCGTGATAAGACTCTGCCTCGTGGATAGCCTTGATGCACTGATTGTAATCAGCACCCATTGCAACGTGAGCTACATATACATAGCCGTAAGACATTGCGATACCTGCGAGATCCTTCTTCTTAACTTCCTTACCAGCTGCTGCGAACTGAGCGATAGCACCTGTTGGAGTTGACTTAGATGACTGTCCGCCTGTATTTGAGTAAACCTCAGTATCGAATACGAAGATGTTTACGTCCTGACCCTGAGCGATAACGTGGTCAACGCCTGAGAATCCGATATCGTAAGCCCAACCGTCACCGCCGAAGATCCACATTGACTTCTTTCTCAGATAGTCAGCGTCCTTAAGGATCTCCTCAGTAGCCTTATTCTTTGTCTTCTTGAGAGCTGCGATAAGATTATCTGTAGCTGGTGAGTTCTTCTCGCCGTCGTCTACTGTTTCAAGATACTCTTCGCAAGCCTTCTTGAGAGCTGCTGCCTTAGTTGTCTTAGACAGTTCAAGAACCTTAGCGATAGTTCTGTTTCTGATAGTTGACTGTGCAAGGTACATACCGTAACCATACTCAGCGTTATCCTCGAACAGTGAGTTAGCCCAAGCTGGACCCTTGCCGTCCTTGTTTACTGTGTATGGAGTTGAAGGAGCAGAACCACCCCAGATTGATGAACAGCCTGTTGCGTTAGCAATGTACATTCTGTCACCAAAGAGCTGTGTGATGAGCTTAGCATAAGGTGTTTCACCGCAGCCTGCGCAAGCGCCTGAGAATTCAAGCAGTGGCTGCTTGAACTGTGAGCCCTTAACTGTTGTTGCCTTGAACTTCTCGAATACTTCTGGCTTTTCAGCAAGTGTAAGACCATAGTTGAATACTTCCTGCTCAGCGAGCTGAGTTTCAAGTGGCATCATGCTGAGAGCCTTGTTGCCCTTCTTACCAGGACAAACATTTACGCAAGAACCGCAGCCTGTGCAGTCCAGAGCAGACATTGTCATTACGAAGTTGTAACCAGGCATACCTGTCATAGCTACTGCCTTCTCCTGAGCAAGCTTAGGAGCCTTCTTCAGCTCAGCGTCTGTCATTACAACAGGTCTGATAACTGCGTGTGGACATACATATGAACAGAAGTTACACTGGATACAGTTGTCACCATTCCATGCAGGAACGTCAACAGCGATACCTCTCTTCTCAAATGCAGCAGAACCCTGTGGGAATGTGCCGTCTGCCATACCTGTGAATGTTGAAACAGGGAGCTTGTCGCCCTCCTGAGCGTTGCAAGGGATCTGAATGTTGTTTACGAAGTCCTGAAGTGTCTTATCTGCGCACTCAGCGGCAGGCATACCCATTGGAGTATCCTTGCACTTCTTCCAAGATGCAGGAACCTTAACTTCGTGAACCTGCTGACATCCAGCGTCGATAGCGTCATGGTTCATCTTAACGATAGCGTCGCCCTTCTTAGAATAAGAAGCTGTAGCAGCGTCCTTCATGTACTTGATAGCGTCGTCGATAGGAATGATGTTAGCAAGCTTGAAGAATGCAGACTGAAGAACAGTGTTTATTCTGTTGCCCAGACCGATCTCCTTACCGATCTTAACACCGTTGATCGTATAGAACTTGATGTTGTTCTCAGCGATATATCTCTTTACCTGACCTGGGAGGTGCTTATCCAGCTCTTCATGCTCCCACTGGCAGTTCAGAAGGAATGTTCCGCCTGGCTTGATATCCTGTACCATGTTGTACTTAGTGATATAAGACTCGTTATGGCAAGCAACAAAGTCAGCCTGATTGATAAGGTATGTTGACTTGATAGGTGTCTTACCGAATCTCAGGTGAGAAACTGTTACACCGCCTGACTTCTTAGAGTCATATGCAAAGTATGCCTGAGCATACAGATCTGTGTGGTCACCAATGATCTTGATAGAGTTCTTGTTTGCACCAACAGTACCGTCAGCACCAAGACCCCAGAACTTACAAGCTGTTGTGCCTGCTGGAGCAGAGTCAAGCTTGCCCTCAGTTTCGAGAGAGAGGTTTGTAACATCGTCTTTGATACCGATAGTAAATCTTGGCTTATATGTATCCTTCCAGCTTGCATTCCAGTAAACAGCCTTGATCTGTGCAGGAGTTGTATCCTTAGAACCAAGACCATATCTGCCTGAAGCGATAGCTACATCATGGAACTGTGTACCCTTAAGAGCAGCAACAACGTCAAGATAAAGAGGCTCGCCCTCAGAACCTGGCTCCTTAGTTCTGTCAAGAACTGAGATCTGCTCACAAGTTGAAGGGATAGCTTCAACGAGCTTGTCAGCACGGAAAGGTCTGTAAAGTCTAACCTTAACAAGACCGAGCTTTGTGCCTTCCTTCTCGTTGAGGTAATCAATTGTTTCTTCGATAGTGTCACAAACAGAACCCATAGCTACGATAACGTGTGTAGCGTCTGGTGCGCCGTAGTAGTTGAACAGCTTGTAGTTTGTGCCGATCTTTTCGTTTACCTTATTCATGTAATCCTCTACGATGCCAGGGATAGCGTCATAGTATGGGTTACAAGCTTCTCTTGCCTGGAAGAAGATATCAGGGTTCTGAGCTGTACCTCTAAGTACAGGATGCTCAGGGTTAAGAGCTCTCTTTCTAAACTCCTCCACCTTCTCGAAGTCTACCATATCTCTTACGTCTTCCATATCCCATGTCTCGATCTTCTGGATCTCGTGAGATGTTCTGAAACCGTCAAAGAAGTGGATGAATGGTACTCTGCCCTCGATAGTTGAGAGGTGAGCAACTGTACCCAGGTCCATTACCTCCTGTACATTTGAAGAACAAAGCATAGCAAAACCTGTCTGACGGCAAGCATAGATGTCAGAATGGTCGCCGAAAATATTAAGTGCGTGTGAAGCTACACATCTTGCAGATACATGGATAACGCAAGGGAGAAGCTCACCTGCGATCTTATACAGGTTAGGGATCATAAGAAGAAGTCCCTGTGATGCTGTATATGTTGTTGTGAGCGCACCGGCTGCAAGTGAGCCGTGTACTGTACCTGAAGCACCTGCCTCAGACTGCATTTCTGCAAGCTTTACAGGAGTGCCAAACAGGTTTACCTTACCCTTGGCAGCCCACTGGTCTGTTACTTCTGCCATAACAGATGATGGTGTGATTGGATAGATAGCAGCAACTTCTGTAAATGGGTATGACGCCCAAGCAGCAGCGTTGTTTCCGTCCATGGTTTTCATTTTTCTTGCCATTTTAGAATCATTCCTTTCTCGATATTTCAAGCAAAAGCTCAAAACTCAAATTTCCTTTTTAGCGTACTTTTTCAAGCACGTCTGTTTAAGGACAGCAGATATTTTCTTCAAAAGTAAGCTGTAACAAACTTTCTCAGGATACATCTGTTTTAACTCTTATAGTATACCACTTATTTTTCAATTTGTAAAGACCTTTTACCACATTTTTTCTTGATTTATACGCTGTAAACCCCCTATTTTCGGTTAGTTATGACTTCCTCATATTTCAGACGTGCTGTATTAAGGAGATAAAAAAATGCCTGCCGAAACAGACATTTTTCATATATATAAAGTATAAAACTAGCAGTTCATAAGAAGTTCGGCGAGGGCATTGAGTATCTTATCCACATCGACATCAGAGCTGAATTTTACATCAAGCTTTGAACCGCCCTTTTTATCCTCGCTTAAACTTACACGAAGCTTATCGGTAGACTGATTTACTCTTATCTCAAACTCAGTGTACATAGGATTTGTAATAGTACGCTTTATTTTTTTCTCAGCTTTTTTCTTTGTTTCCAAAGCGGCGATAGCTTTTTCAAGCTCTCTTACCGTCCAGCCCTTTTCTATACACTCTGTGGCAAGCTTCTCCTGAGTTTCCTTATCCGCAACGCCTGCAAGCACCTTTGCGTGACCCTCGGTGAGCTTTTTGTCACGGAGCATTTTCTGCACATTTTCGCTAAGGGAAAGAAGTCTGATAGAGTTTGCCACAGCGGAACGTGAACGTCCAACAGCTTCTGCCACCTGTTGCTGAGTAAGACCATAGGTTTCCATAAGAGTCTGATAAGCTGCAGCCTCCTCAAGAGGTGTAAGGTCTTTACGCTGGATATTTTCAATAAGGGATATCTCAGCGGCTTCAAGATCTGTAAGCTCCTTTATATAAACAGGTATCTCATCAAGTCCAGCCAGACGTGCCGCACGCCACCTACGCTCGCCTGCAACTATCTTATATCCCCCATTGTCAAGAGGTCTTACAAGTATAGGCTGCAAAACACCATGCTGTCTGATATTTTCCGCAAGCTCATTAAGAGCGTCCTCATCAAACTCAGAACGCGGCTGATTTTTGTCAGGCTCAATAAGAGATATCCTTACTGTGGAAATGCCATTTTCACCATCATCATTTTTTACCGATTCACTATCAGATCGTGCGATCTCATCTATAGAATTATCAAAGAACAGGCTATCCAAGCCTCTGTCCATTTTGCTTTTTTTAGCCATTGTATTTTCCTTTCACATTATAAGATACAATGTTCCATGTGGAACATTATTTTTTCTTTATTTTTCTTTATTCTTTGCCGCTTTTTTCTTTTCTCTTTTAGTTATTTCTTTTGCAAGATTTTCATATGCCTTTGAGCCTTTTGCCTTCTTATCATAATAAATAGCCGGCTCACCAAAGCTTGGGGCTTCCGACAAGGCAACGTTTCTCGGTATGGTAGTTTCAAAGACTTCCTTTGCAAAGTGTTTTTTGACCTCGCTTATTATCTGACCTGTTATCTTGTATCTTTCAACGCACATTGTAAACAAAATGCCCTCAATATCAAGGTCAGGATTGAAAGAAACTTTTACTCTGTTGATAGTATTGTGAAGCTCAACAAGACCCTCCAAAGAAAGAAACTCGCATTGGAGAGGGATAAGTACAGAATCAGCCGCCGCAAGTGCATTTATTGTGAGCATATCGAGAGTTGGGGGACAATCTATAAATATGTAGTCATAAAATTCTTTTGCAGGTATGAGAGCGTTGCGAAGCTTCATTGCTCTGTCTTTTTCATTCACAAGTGACACAGATGCACCTGAAAGATCCTGAGTTGTCGGCACAACTGAAACTCCACGGCAGGAAGTTGGCACGACAGCTTCAAATATCGAACATTCTTCAAATATTACATCAAACACTGTATTTCTGATACTTTTTTTCTTTATACCAAAGCTTGTGGTAGTATTGCCCTGTGGGTCAAAGTCAACGATCAGGACTTTTTTACCCTTTAGTCCAAAAACCGCTGCAAGATTTACAACAGTAGTAGATTTTCCAACGCCGCCTTTCTGATTTGAAACGGCAATTATTTTCCCCATATTCTTGACCTCTTTTCTTAGTAGAATTATATCATATTTATTATACTACAATTTTTCACTTTTGAAAAGACCCTTTTACAAATTTTCTTGAAAATGTTCCACATGGAACAAATCAGATTTTTACTTTATCCGACAAAGCCCATGACAATTTAGAAAATAATACAAAGAATAAAGTACCAATATCAATATCAAGGTCATAAAGAGCAGAAAAGTTTTCTGAATAAAATATAGAATTGAGGATCGTGAAGTGTTATGATTATTTTAAAACGAAACGGAGGTATAAAATATGAGCATTTTTCCAAAAACATTAACAAAAGCTTTCAGCGAAGAAACTGACGAATCACAAAGGGCTTCACCCTATCAGACGTTAGGCAAAATAATCGACATTTCCATAGGAGAGATAAAGCCAAACCCTGTTCAGCCAAGGCGATATTTCTCACCTGCCGAACTAACAAGCCTTGCAAAAAGCATTTCTCAGGACGGGATCATACAACCTCTCACAGTGCGGCGTGTAAAAGGCACTTTTGAGCTTGTGTCAGGTGAGCGACGTTTGCGTGCGGCAAAGCTTGCAGGATTAAGGTCAGTGCCGTGTATACTTATCAATACCACAGAGGAACGTTCGCAGGTCATTGCACTTATAGAGAATATCCAACGTTGTGACCTGAACTTTTTTGAAGAAGCCGAAGCGATCTCTCAGCTCATCACAAAATATGGCATGACTCAGGAATCTGCGGCTATTCGTCTGGGACTTGCTCAATCCACAGTTGCAAACAAACTTCGTATTCTGAAACTTAACGCTGAGGAACGCAAAATAATTCTCGATAACAATATGTCAGAACGTCACGCAAGGGCTTTGCTAAAGATCACAGATAATGACCGCAGGCTTGCTGTGTTGAACAAAGCGGCTGAAAGTGGGTGGACAGTTGACACATTGGAAAAATATATTGCCAAGCTTCTGAAAGATGATGAAAAGCGTGCAAGCTATCACAAAAGAGCGGCTATGTTAAAAGATGTTAGATTGTTTTTCAACAGTGTCAATAAGGCGATATATGTTATGAGAATGGCAGGAGTGAACGCTGACGCAAAACGTATCGACCATGAGGATTATATCGAATATATTATAAAGATACCATCGGAAAAGCAGGCAGAATAAAATGTTCCACATGGAACAAAAAAAATTGGACAGGCTCAAAAGTCTGTCCAATTTTTTTATATATCGCTGTAAAAAAGCTGTTCCCAATAGGTGTATTCCCCGTTTTCTGACTTTGTGGCTTTTGCACACGCCATGTAACGCACATCAGGGTTGAGGATATTTTCTCTATGAGGCGGTGAATTCATCCATGCGTCAAAGGCTCCTTTTACTGTGGTCATGCTGTTCATACCATATGCGATATTTTCAGCCGCCGCACGCCATTCAGGAAGGTCAGTTTCTTCTATAGCTGTGATGTATGAATTGCCGTCAGGTCTGTCATGAGAATAATTTTCCAAAAGCTCGTTCGCCCGCACATCTGCCGCAGAGTCGAGAAGCTCAAGACCCTCAAGCTCTCTTAAACCATACTGTTTTCTGACCTCATTTACATAGCCAAGCATTTCAGATGTTTCAGCAGAAAGATTTCTATTTGACACATTCGTGCTTGAATCAGGTTCAGTAGGTTCGGCAGGCTGAGGAGCAGAGGGCTGTTCTTCCTGCATAGGCTCGGTAACAGTTTCAGTTTGCGTTTTCTTTTCAGTTTTCTTTGAAGTCGTTGTGGTAGTAGTAGCCGTTGTCGTTGTTGTAGTAACAGTTGTAGTCACAGCTTTTATATCTGCACTGTGAGGTGGCCGCATTGTCTTTCCGTTTATGATAACCTTATCCCCTGACACGCTTATGTAGTTATTGCCTACCACTATGGATTCCATAAGCTCATTATTTGTGTTTGTTATCTCCATGCCCTTATCCATGGCTTCAAGCACATACTTTGAGCCGTTCACATCTTTTACAGTAGCTTTCTTTACTGTCTTGCCGTCTTTTACAATTTCAAACTTGTTCTCTGCGATACACCTTATAATCACCTTGTCAGTTACGTTAAAGCTGCTGAAGCTTTCGTCAACATATGTCACCTTTGTGTTTGCATAGTAGACCTCGTTGGCTGATATTATTATCCTTGTGCCTTTATAACTGAACGAATTGACCTTTTTTCCGTTTTTAGTGACAGTGACAGTATTTCCGTCACAAGTCAGTACAAGCTTATCACCGTTATCATCGGTTATCTCAAAAGAGTTCACTATCTCATTTGAACTGTTTATAAGAGTATATCCACCCTGCACATTTGCAAAAAGGGTATAGCCGCCATCAAAAACTATCTTTATACAAGTCGCTGCTGTTTGTATAGTAGTCACTGAACCCGTGATAGTTTCGGCAGACTTTTTATTTGTGGTCACAGTTGTGGTGACTCCTGTGCTGACGCTTGAAAGCTTTTTGGGCTTTTCTTCCCCTGTGCTTCCGCAAGAGGAAAGACAACAGCCTGCCGCACAGACAACACATATTATTTTAACTAACCTATTGCTTTCCATGATATCTTTGCTCTCCTGTTATATCAAATGTTCCACATGGAACAATACAAAAAAGGCAGCCCTAGGACTGCCTTTGTGAGTTTATTTTGTGTTTGAAAGTGTCCATCTGAAAGGTGCTATTCTCTTTGCCCTTGTGTTGTCTATGTTCCAGTTGTTGAATGTGATAGATGGGTCAAAATAGCGATAATCAGTTTTCATCTTACCTTTGTTGATGCTTAGTCCCATTCCAGGTGATTTCTGGATAACTGCACCTATGCGGTGATGTTCCTTTTCATAATCAATTATCTCTTTTGCCGTTATCAGCCTTGAATCAGCAAGATTGTAGATTCCCTCATATCTTCCTGTCGGCACATTGATGATACCATTTATAAAGTCGATAAGATTGAATACACAACAGAATGAAAAACCGTATTCTCCATCATTGAATATGTATGCAACATTTTCCTTTGCGTCAAATACTCTGTCCCTCAGATTTTGTGTATACTCAGCGTCATAAATAGGAGCTACTCTGGCAATAACAGGTATAGTTTCAGACTTTTTAAATTCCTTCTGCATTATCTTCTCAGATGTCATCTTAAGATCCGCATAGTTTGAATTTCCCTTTTCAGGAGCAGTTTCCCTTATTGGTTCTCTGCCTTTCTGTACACCATATATTGCTGTTGTGCTGAGCAGGATAAAGCTCCTTACCTCAGCCTTGTTTGCAGCCGCATATATGAACTTATCACATATCTTGCTCTTTTTCATCTCAGCGTCTGTTACATATGGATCTATATCGTTATCTACAGAATTTGCCAGATGTACGACAACGTCGATCTTGTTGCTATCGATTACATTTGTAATAGCGTCCTTATCAGTAATATCACACTGGATAAAAGTATAGTTTGGATCAGTTCCAATAAACTCATTTTTGCGTGTATCTATACCGAATACACGATGTTTTTTGTGCAGTAAGCTGGATGTAAGGTACAAGCCTATCATTCCGCTTGCTCCTGTAACTAAAATTGAAGCCAACTCTGCCACTCCTTCCCCAAGT
>OHKH01000675.1_pt1 | contig 12852 bp, 8 predicted proteins | sample 1568831 | NCBI WGS metagenome assembly OHKH01 (sample SAMEA3879581, study PRJEB24766) | human gut metagenome | biome: human-associated habitat; feature: feces | place: USA | collected 1985/1987
AAAGTTCCCATATAGAAATTTCCTGCGGGTATTTCTATCATTGGAATCAATTCACTTTGTGCCGTAATACTTGCCGGCCATATAATAATGCTCACTATTGCACTTACTAAAATTTTTAATTTCATTTCGTATCAGATAAAAATATATCTTGATACAAAAGTAAAAAGCAATCAAAGAAAAATAAGGTAAAAATTGGTCTTTTATGTGCATAATTTAGCAACACACGAACTAACCTATCAAGAAAAAGATTGATTTTTTATTGTAACTTCCTATAACAAAGGTTTATTACTTTGCTGCCACTACTTCCACCATTTTGCCGAATCATCTATAGATAGGGAAGTATAGAAGTGATAGCAGAAATTACAAACGTCAAGAGAGTAAACCTTGAGTTCAAATTATTAATGCTATAATGACGGGAATACTTGTTTAGAAATACATTCTTAATAAAACAAAAAAGAGGATGTGTCGTTTTGACACATCCTCTTTTCATTTACTTACGATCTCTTATTCTTGACCAAAACCATATCCATTAGTTAAAACACCGTTTGAATTCTTGATAACATCAGGATGATAAGGAATTAAGTAAATAGGAGCCTCACCTGCAATGTATCCATTAAATACATACGAATTATATTCATTTTCCAATTCTACGATTTTTGCTCCCCATGGTTGTTTAGTATATCCATCAGCTTCTAAAGCTTTAGCCTCACTTCCATTCGGATCGATATATTCAAACAATCCTTTAATAGCAAGATTAGTAACATTCCCAGCTGTAAGATTCTTCGTTGAAGTCCCATTAGAAGCAGCTACAGATGCCCAATCATCGTTCTGACCTCTCCAACCTGGAAAGAGTACCGGATTCGTTTTATCAGTACAGGTCGTAGTCAGTCTATAATTTACTCCAAAATCTGCAGGATTTACTTTTTTAACCCAAATATAGGATGAAATAGTATTACCATTATCAAAAGTATGATAACCTTTAGATTTTAAATCACTAATCATTGCACTAGTACGCTTATGGAAGTTATCAATAGCCATTCCCAATTTATTATTACGGATCAAATCATAACGACGGATACCTTCACCACCAAACTCCAACTTACGTTCTTCAAGGACAGCATCCAATACAGAACCACATTTACTGATAAAGCCATCTACATTAGCTTCTGATGTAGAAGCAAAAGCACGATTACGAACCATAGACAAATATTGCTTGGCAGAAGCGTCATCACCCAATGCTGCTTTTACTTCAGCCAACATCAAAATGATATCCGAAAAACGCATATAAGGAGTATTGATACCAGCCTGACGGCTCTTAATAACCCAAGGATTAGCTTGACGATTCTCGTCCCATTTATTCAAAGCAATACCACCATTATTAGCTACAGAGCCCATAGTAAAAGGAATAATCTTCTCAGAGCCATCACCAGTCGAACCGGTCACCGTACATGTAACGTCACGGCGCATATCATTCGGATCAAAATCACCATAATAATAAACTGCATGGAAACGGCTCTGACCATAGTTTTTACAAGGATAAGCAGCAGAACCGCCACCAGACGACGGACGTCCGAATGCATAAGGACGTTCACCCTGCTTACCACGAGTTTCAGGAATTTCATATACATTTTCATCTGCAATCGTTTCATCCATCATTTGTTGGAATACATACTGATAAGGATTACCAAATGTCTTCTTATCACTGCTTCTAGGGTCATTAACCTGCAAAGCTGTAGTACCAGAATTATTTACAGCAGAAGTAAGATAAGTTTCTGCAATCTTATAAAACTTCTCCCAATCTGTACGGCGACCATAAAAACACTGAGTAGCTGATGTTTCGCCTGCTTTCTCAAAAGACAATACATTACCGTCAAGATCCTTATAATAATCATTTCCAAAATCAGAACGACGAGTCTGATATCCACCTTCCATCAAAGCCATGCGAGCAATCAAGCCTTGTACATAAGTTCTAGTCATGAAAGTCTTATCAATCCCCGAAGATTCTCCCGCTCTAAACATTAAAGGCTCAACCTCTTTCAATTTATTAATATGATATTCCGCAATCACATCACGGGGAGTTATCTCACTGGCCTCTTCACCAGCCTGAAGCTGATGAGGAATATCTCCATAAAAACGAATCAGTTCATGATAACAAGTAGCACGCAAAGCGACAGCCTCACCATAAATCTGACTCAATTCAGATGGTCCGTCCTGAGTCGCAAATCCAGCAAAAGCAGAAGACCCTTCCACAGCAGAAATCAATGTATTTGTTGTAGCAATAATAGCATACAGTGATTCCCAAGTTCCTTTTGCATTACCATATTGAGAAATAGTATAGTTAGAAGGTCCCTTCTTTGTAAAAGTAGCATCTGAATAACCATATAAATTTTCAGGAACATGACGAGCTATTTGTGATGCATAAGCCTCAGGATGACGCTCTGCATCAGAACCACAAACCACCAAGTCATAAAATACGCCATTAGAATGTGCCCCTGCATTTCCACGCCACTTTTCATAAGCATTATAAAGTGCGGCACGGGCAGTAGACGCTTCAGAAAATACAAAATCCACATCAGCCTCTGAAGGTGAAGAAGTATCCAAGAAGTCTTCACAAGATGTAGCAGCAAACAGCATTCCTACACCCATCATTGTATATAATATTTTTTTCATCGTTACGTGTTTTTTAATTATTAGACTTCAAATTAAAATTCAACATTCAAACCCACCGTAAATGTACGAGCACGCATGTATGCCCCCCAGTCAAGTCCAAGAGTAGGATAAGACTTGGCTTTATCCGGATCTGAGTTTACTTCAGGATCAAGACCTGAATAACCTGTAATGCAGAATAAATTACCTCCCGTGACATATATACGTACTTTCTGCATGTATGCTTTTGTTGTCCATGCTTTTGGCAAAGTATAACCGACAGTCAATGTATTCAAACGCAAATATGAAGCATCCTCTACATAATCAGATAATATAGGGGCATCTTCATAATAAGGAAGAGCATATTTAGCATTAGCATTTAATTGTTTCAAAGCTGTCGGCTCTATTACCGGTACCAAATTTCCATTCTGTATATCATACAATTGAAAAGCACCTGCCAAATCTTTATACTTATTAAGTCCCAAACCAGTTTCTTTACCACCACTAAGCTGACTCATTGTAGCAACATTATATACTTTTCCTCCAATCTGATAAGTGAAATTAGCTCCAAAATCAATATTTTTATAATTACCATTTAAAGAAAAACCACCTGTATGTTTTGCTTGGACTTCACCCAAATCAACAACATCATCCAAGTCAACAATACCACTTTTATCAACATCCTGTAATTTCAAAGCGCCAGGAAAGGCAATCTGACCATCTGCCACTTGCAGTTCTGATGGTCTACGATAAGTACCAGTAGCTGCAGTTGAGATATCAGGTATACCTGCTTTTAATTTATAAACGCCATCCACATAATCAAAATCATCTACCGTATAGAAACCGGCACTTTTGAAACCTCGAATAACACCTACAGGTTTGCCCTCTGACAGAACATAGTCATATGAAGGATGTTGTGCTGAAGACCCCCATCCACTATTATAGTAAATATCTTTACCACCATCTAACTCATCAATATTATTCTTATTGAAGTTATAAGTTGCCGATACGTTCAAATTAAAATCCTTAGTACGAATCAAATGATAATTCAAAGCCAATTCAACACCTTTGTTAGAAGTCTGACCAATATTTCGATACTGATAGCTATAACCTGTAGAAGAATCAATTTCTTGACGCATCAACAAATCACTTGTTGTATTCCAATACAAATCCAAAGTACCAGACAAACGGCTTCCCCACAATCCAAAATCAAAACCAATATTACGTGAAGTAGTAGTTTCCCATTTCAAGTCTGGATTAGCTTTCATTCCGTTCGGTTCATAAGTGGAGACCACATTACCATTATAAGTAGTAGTTCCTGTTTTCCAAGTTTCACGCCATAAACTAGCATCAATATTATCAGCACCCGCAAGTCCATAAGAAAGACGCAATTTCAAATTATCAACAACTCTTGCCAATGGCTGAAAGAATGGTTCATCAGAAATACGCCATGCAAAAGCACCAGCAGGAAAATATCCCCAACGATGATTGGGACCAAACTTAGAAGAGCCATCAGCACGTAATGTAGCAGTCAATAAATAACGTCCCTTCAACGAATAGTTACCACGTCCAAAGAAAGAAACCGTAGTAGAAGGAGTATTAATTTTATTTGAATAAGAATTATCGGCATGACCAGCTTGATACATATTGAACATACCAAAGACACGATCCATGTCCCAGCTTTCAGCCATCGAATATCCGGCACCAATCATTTCACTTGAAGCACCCGTATTTTTAATGACTTCGTTACCCAACAAGAAAGAAAGATTATGATTATCTCCCAAACCTTGTACTTCATAATTCACTGTAGTAACAGAACGCCAATTTTCAGTATTGCCTTTTGTCAACTTAGCATATTTATATCCTCTAGTAAAATTATCAGCAGAAGAAGCAGAACCATCATCGTAATATTTACCCTCACTCCATCCGTGACCAATCGCAAATTCTGTACGAGCTTTCAAACCTTTAATAATCTCCCAGTTCAAAGCAGCATTTGCACGGATATTTTGGCGATTTGTCAAATCAGTGATAGCATTAGTAAGACCAACAGGATTGGCACCCACCTCAATATTCTTAGATCCCATCTGGAACAAAGCATCGTCACCGTTTCCTAAAGGAGTATCAATCGGACGATACTGATAAGCAGAAGATAAAAGAGAACCACGTCCACTTCTAGCCTCATCTTTACCTTCAACATTAGTGCTGACGTAACGTGCATCCAATTCAAAACTCAGTCCTTTTGCCAACTCTTGTTTCAATTTCAAGTTAGTAGAGAAACGTTCATAGCCTGATTTTATTTTAATACCATCATCATTCAGATAGTTAACAGAAAATGATATTTTCGTTTTTTCACTGCCACCATTTATGGTCACATTGTGATTTTGAGCACTAGCTGTACGAAGCATATCATCAGTCCAATTATGGGAATCCATATTCGCATATTCACTATAATGATTACCATATTTTTCTCCTAAACCAAAATAACTAGCCATCTGATCTCCCATTCCCAATGCAGTTCCATATCCCCAAGTATGTTTTACATAATCCTGAGCAGACATAGGTTCTGGAGTCTTTGCAGCCCATTTACTTTGATAATATCCACTATATGATACAGAAACCCTATCTTTATCCGCACCTTTAGTCGTAACCAAAATCACACCATTTGCACCACGAGCACCATAAATAGCTGTTGAAGAAGCATCTTTCAAGACATCAATTGACACAATCTGATCTGCAGGAATATCAGAAATAGAACTAACCGGGAAACCATCCACTATAAAAAGAGGATCATTGCTTTGTGAAATAGAGCCTCCTCCACGTACACGAATAGAAACGGAAGCTCCAGGACGACCATCTTGAGAAACGACAGAAACACCTGCCAATTTACCTTGTAAAGCCTGAGAAACATCGGCAACCGGGTTGGCAACTAAAGCTTCATTACTTACCGAAGCTACTGAACCTGTCAAGTCACGTTTCTTCACAGTACCGTAACCAATAACCACAACTTCGTCCAAAGTTTCGGTATCTTCTTTCAGTACGACATTAATTGTTTTTTGATTACCCACTTTCACTTCTTGAGTAATATAACCTATATAAGTTACAGACAAAACATCATTGTCTTTAACCCCAGAAAGCGAAAAATTACCATCGAAGTCCGTAATGGTACCATTAGTCGTTCCTTTTACCAAGACGTTTACACCAATCATCGGTTCACCTGCTGCATCTTTAACAGTACCGTTCACCTGACGACCTTGAGCAAAAGCAACCAAACAAAGCATACTCAAAAAAAGAGTTGAGATAGCTTTTCTAGCTAATTCTTTTAGATTCATAAGATGTGTTTTTATAGTTATTAAAATGTTTTTTTAAGGTTTTGACCTTAGCTTCACTGTTGCAAAATTATGGATATAACATTACCTTGATGTGTAGTTTTTATCTTTTTATGTGGATTTATTAGGTATTTTTTACGGGATCCAATTATTCAACACAACAAAAAAAGGAAACCTCCACCAACGTAGAAGTCTCCTTTTCAAGCAATTACAAAATCAATCTAGTCTATTGGGTCCCAATCACTTTGAGTACGAAAAATAGCATCGACCGTCACCGCCTCAGCTTCTTTCTTTGTTAACTGTTTGCTCCACGCCACCCTTTCCGAAGCATTTGCACCCTCACCGGTATTTTTATATTCCATATAACGGGCGGTTTCTTCATTAGACTGCTTACCCCAATTGTGCCATCCGGCAAGAACAATATGTTTCCCCAATTCACATTCTATAAATAAAGTATAAGCATATGGACGCCAAGGACGACCTAAATACACTTTATCAACTCCCGGTTCTGCCGTCAGCTTACAGTGCTTAAAGACATATCCATATTTAGCCTCTTTCGGAGTAGAAGCAGCCGTTACATACGAATTGCGTTTACTATGAATAATACAATCTTCAAATAAAGCGGTGGAAGGACCGAAAATAAAGTCGGTAGTACCATCAATATAACAATCCTTGAAATAAAGACGGGTAAATTTAGCACCGGTATAAATAGTGTCCTGATTGCCCAAGATACGACAATTGATAAATTTCAAACGGTCACCTTCCGTATGTAAAGCTACCGCCTGTCCCAACTGAGCCGCATTGTTCTCAATAGTCAAATTTTTAAAAGTGATATCACTGCCCTCTACCTTCACCGTATAAGTGCGGAAAGTACCCATTTTATTTATATTCGCATGATCATCATAAGTAATAATCGTCTTATCACGATCTTCACCTATAATATCTATATTTTCCACCCATGAAGGAACAATCACTTTCTCCTTGTATACCCCGTTCTTCACATAGATCGTAATAGTATATTCCATGAAAGCCCGCGCACTCTCTATAGCCTCCTGCAAAGTACGAAAATTCCCCGTTCCATCACGTGAGACTACAATTGTATCCTGACGTTCCTGAGCCCATGCTACGCTTACAACAGACAATAGCAACAATAATCCTAAAACTTTCCTCATCGTATCACCTCCTATTATTCACATGCAGTTCCACAACTGTTTTTCTGAAACAAACGTTCCCATTCCAGACTGGCCATAATAAACGGACCTACTGCCTTCGCATCATTAGAACGTATTTTTTCAGTTATATAATAATTATAATCTCCAGTACGATACACTGGCTTGCCTCCCAAACCTGCAACAGCACAACCTTTAGTAATAGAAACCACACCTCTATCATCCACTTCTATAAATTGGGTCAAAAGCCCTTCATATCCCTTTTTAGCCACTTCCATGTACGAAGGACAAATATATCCCTTACGTAACGCTTTCAACAGAGTATATACAAACATGGTAGAACAAGAGGATTCCAGATAATTCCCCTCATCCCCGCTTCTGTCAATCACCTGATACCATACCCCTGTTGCTGGATCTTGAGTACGTTTAATCTGGGCAGCCAGTTTATTCAATATTTCGATAACAGATTCACGTCCGGCTTCGTGTTCCGGTATAAAATCGAGTACATCCACACAAGCCATTGCATACCATCCCATGGCGCGTCCCCAACAGTGTTGTGACCACCCGGTAGTTTTATCCGCCCACTTTTCACGCTTGCTCACATCACATGCATGACGGTATAGATCAGTCTTCGGATCATAATTATGGCGGGCCACTGTGACAAACTGATTGATAATATCAGCATAATCATTCACACGGTTGTTACGGTAAGCATACTCCGCATAAAATGGTTGCCCCATATAAAGCCCATCCAGCCACATCTGATTCTCATAAATCTTCTTGTGCCAGAAACCGCCATCGGCATTACGAGGATGCGTATCCAACTGACTGCGCAACAAATCCAATGCTTTCTTGTATTTCTCGTCCTTAGTCTGCTCATAAATACGGAAAAGCATCTTGCCGGAATTCAGACGGTCAATATTATATTCCTCCAGTTTATAAGTTTCGATAGAGCCATCCTGATGAATCATTGTATCAGCATAAGCCACAGCATAATCAAAAAACTTTTTATCACCGTATGCATCATATACATCCAGCATAGCTTGAAGTTCCAGGCCATGACAGTAATCCCACTTCAAACGGGTCTGAAAATCCAATTGCCAAGATTCGGGACAACGCACCATTTCTGATTCCGCCATACGTACAGACCAAGGCTTATTACCACAAACCTGCTGAGCCATGCCCATCAAAGGAACAACCGCAAGCAAACCGGACACAATAATTTTACAAATAGAATTCTTTTTCATGAAGACATTTATTTTTAGTATTAGACCTATTTATTTTATGAAACAAAAGTAGTATTTTCCTCGAAAAGCAGTGTGCACTTTTCAACCTACTAAGTGTATTATTTGGTATTCGTGTGCGAAAACGGTTATTTTTGTGCACGATAACGATAAAAATCGTTCAAAAATTGTCTTTTTACTAATTATTATGTCTTTCAGGTTTGATAAGTTGAGAAAAGGTTTTATTTTTGGGGCAGTTTTTAATTTATACTATTGTAGAAAACACAGTCATTTACTATTAATTCACAAGAGAATGGAACAAGTTTTTAGTTATATCATCGGTTTAGGAGCAGCGGTGATGATGCCTATAATTTTTACAATCTTAGGCGTTTGTATCGGAATCAAATTCAGCAAAGCATTAAAAAGCGGTTTGTTGGTAGGTGTTGGTTTCGTTGGTCTATCAGTGGTTACCGCACTTCTGACCAGCAGTCTGGGTCCGGCCTTAAGCAAAGTGGTCGAAATATATGGCCTGCAACTGAAAGTATTCGATATGGGATGGCCTGCTGCTGCAGCCGTAGCTTATAACACTTCCGTAGGGGCATTCATTATTCCGGTATGTCTGGCCGTTAACATCTTAATGTTATTGACTAAAACCACCCGTACGGTTAACATTGATTTATGGAACTATTGGCATTTTGCTTTTATCGGAGCCGTAGTTTATTTTGCAACAGATAGTATTTTGTGGGGATTCTTCGCAGCTGTTATCTGTTATATCATCACATTAATCTTAGCAGATTACACAGCAGACAAATTTCAAGGTTTCTATGATAAAATGGAAGGTATTTCTATTCCGCAGCCCTTCTGTGCAGGTTTCGTACCATTCGCTCTCATTATAAATAAGGTATTGGACAAAATTCCCGGATTTGAAAAGCTGAACATTGATGCGGAAGGTATGAAAAAGAAATTCGGTTTATTAGGCGAACCTCTCTTCTTGGGTATCCTGGTAGGATGTGGCATCGGTGCATTATCTTGCAAGAACGGACAAGAAATAGTAGACAAGATTCCTTATATTCTAGGTTTAGGTATCAAGATGGGAGCGGTAATGGAGTTGATTCCCCGTATTACCAGCCTGTTCATCGAAGGGTTGAAACCCATTTCGGACGCTACCCGCGAACTGATCGCCAAGAAGTTTAAGGGTGCTGTAGGCTTAAATATCGGTATGAGTCCTGCCTTGGTGATCGGACATCCGGCCACGTTGGTTGTATCATTACTATTAATCCCTGTTACTATCTTATTGGCAGTGGTGCTTCCGGGCAATGAATTCTTACCATTGGCTTCATTAGCTGGCATGTTCTATGTATTCCCATTGATATTACCTATCACAAAAGGAAATGTAGTAAAGACTTTCATCATTGGTTTTGTTGTGCTGGCCATCGGTCTGTATTTTGTAACAGATCTGGCTCCTTATTTCACCAAAGCAGCACATGATGTATACGCCAAGACACAAGATGCTGCCGTAAACATCCCGTCTGGTTTTGAAGGTGGTGCGTTGGATTTTGCTTCAAGTCCTTTCTCATGGGCTATTTTCCATTTGACTTATTCATTCAAATGGATTGGTTCCGGAATTTTAGTACTGATAACACTATTCTTAATGGTGCTGAACCGTCGTTCCATCATTAAATACCAGAAAACAATGAAAAATTAAAATTTAAAGATAATGATTATGAAAAAATTAGCGATTGCAATGATGCTGAGTGTTTCTGCCTTGGCAACTTCAGCTCAAGTAAATTACAAAGTACAGACCGCTTGCCATCCGCAAGATGTGAAACACTATGATACAGAACGTCTGCGTAGTTCATTTATGATGGAAAAGGTGATGGCGCCGGATGAAATCAATGTTACATACACCCTTTACGACCGTCTTATTTACGGAGGAGCTATGCCGGTAAACAAAATTTTGAAGCTGGAAACTTTCCGTGAACTGGGTCCGGAAATCACTTACTTCCTTGAACGGCGTGAACTAGGAGTCATCAATGTAGGCGGTGATGGCGTAGTTACTGTAGACGGTAAAGAATATCCTATGAAATACAAGGAAGCCCTCTATGTAGGTTGCGGGAATAAAGAAGTTACTTTTAAAAGTAATGACGCTGCCAAACCGGCTAAATTCTATATCAATTCGGCACCGGCTTACAAGCCATACGTTACTCAATTGATCACTACCGACGCCAAGCTTCAAAAAGCAAATCCTAAACAGTATGCTTTAGCTATCTCAGATCATTATGGAAAAATGGAAGATAGCAACGACCGTATTGTAAATCAGTTAATTGTAAAAGATGTATTGGAAAGAGTGAAAAACGGCGGTACAAACCAATTACAGATGGGACTTACTGAACTGGCTCCGGGTTCTGTATGGAACACCATGCCGGCCCATACACATACCCGTCGTATGGAAGCCTACTTCTATTTCAACCTGCCTGAAGGAAATGCCATTTGCCACCTGATGGGCGAACCGCAAGAAGAGCGTCTGGTATGGTTACACAATGAACAAGCCATCACTTCTCCCGAATGGTCTATCCATGCCGCTGCAGGTACCAGCAACTATACCTTTATTTGGGGTATGGGAGGTGAAAACCTGAAATACAGTGACAAGGATGAAATAAAATACACAGATATGAGATAAGTAGAATGGTACACACCATTACTCATTAACTCTTGTCATTCTGAATGTTGCAAGAAATCAACTCGTTTTCAGTTTTTTTTGCGACATTCAGAATGATTTTTTTAGAAATCTTACCATTGTACCGATTTATACAGGCTTTCCACCAATTTTTGCATAGAGAATAGGTACAGAATGGTTATTTTTGCGTCTAATAAGAAAAACATAATTAAATCTATTATCATGAGTACATTTCAAAAAGTAGGTGAGAAGATGACAAACTTCAGATGGATAATCTGTGGTCTGCTATTCTTTGCCACTACAGTCAATTACCTCGACCGTCAGGTGCTTTCACTAACCTGGAAAGACTTCATTGCTCCGGAATTTCACTGGACGGATTCGAATTACGGAGATATCACAGCTATTTTCTCTATAGTGTATGCCATTGCCAACCTGTTCGCCGGTCGTTTCATTGACTGGATGGGAACTAAAAAAGGTTATCTCTGGGCTATCTTTGTCTGGTCCTTAGGAGCTTGTCTTCATGCATTGTGCGGTTGGGCAACCGAAGAAACATTAGGTATTCATAACGCAGAAGAGATGCTTTCTGCAACAGGAGCCGTCGCTTCAACTATCGCCATTACCAGCGTTTATTACTTTATCGCTGCCCGAATCGTATTAGGTGTAGGTGAGGCAGGAAACTTCCCAGCAGCTATTAAGGTAACAGCCGAATATTTTCCGAAAAAGGACCGTGCATATTCCACTTCCATCTTTAATGCAGGTTCTACAGTAGGTGCTTTAGCCGCTCCGATCACTATCCCTCCTTTGGCACGTTATTTCCAAAGTATTGGTGTGGGCAACGGATGGGAAATGGCTTTCATCGTTATCGGTGGTTTAGGATTCATTTGGATGGGACTTTGGATGTTCCTCTATAAGAAACCCAATGTCAACCCTCGCGTGAATGCTGCCGAACTGGAATATATTGAACAAGACAACAACAATCCTGAAGAATCAGCAGAACAACAAGCTGCTGCCAACGACTTCGACAACAAGAAGATTTCATTCTTGCAATGTTTCAAATTTCCCCAAACATGGGCTGTATTTGTCGGTAAGTTCATGACTGATGGCGTATGGTGGTTCTTCCTGTTCTGGACTCCGGCATATATTTCGGATGTATACGGTTTCGCTTCAGATACGGGTACCGCACAAATGTTGATTTTCGTATTATATGCTATTACCATGTTATCTATTTATGGTGGTAAGTTACCTACTATTATCATTAATAAAACAGGTAAGAATCCATATGCAGCCCGTATGCAGGCTATGCTTATCTTTGCCTTGTTCCCACTGCTGGCATTGTTTGCCCAACCTTTAGGCAATTATTCATATTGGTATCCTATCATTATTATCGGTATTGCAGGTGCGGCACACCAATCATGGTCTGCCAATATTTATTCTGTAGTAGGTGATATGTTCCCAAAAAGCACCATCGCTACTATCGTAGGTATTGGTGGTATGGCAGGTGGTATAGGTTCATTCTGTATTAATATGGGATCTGGCAGACTGTTTGACTATGCAGCAGAAACGAATATGACTTTTATGGGATTCGAAGGAAAACCTGCCGGCTACTTCATCATATTCTGTGTATGTGCCGTAGCTTATTTGGTTGGTTGGATTATCATGAAAGCATTGGTCCCCAAATACAAACCGGTTGATGCCTAATTAAAGAATTCACCACAGACTACACACCTAAGTAGCCTGTGGTATTTTTTTCCCTAATAAATAGGGACATTCATTAAATATTACAAAATCAGCCAACTAATTCATACACAAAG
>OHKH01000681.1_pt1 | contig 12804 bp, 10 predicted proteins | sample 1568831 | NCBI WGS metagenome assembly OHKH01 (sample SAMEA3879581, study PRJEB24766) | human gut metagenome | biome: human-associated habitat; feature: feces | place: USA | collected 1985/1987
CGACTCGGAGCTCAACACATTAACTATATTCCGCGTCGCCGGAAAGCTGCGCAAATTCCTGACTTTCCCGCAGGAGAGTAATGACTCAACCGTCGACTCCCTGCACAGGATATACAGCCTCATGATGTACCGAATCATAATCGCGGAGACCGCCAAGGGCAATCTCCCGGGCGATTGGGTACCCAACGCCGATATTCTCAACGACCCCGCCTATCTGCATATTCTCGACTGCATCGAAAGCGAGCTGATAACGCAGGGCAGCCACTCGCCGCGCCGCGCTCCCGCAAAAATGCCTATGAGCTTCAGAACAGTCATCGACCGGACGCAGAGCTTTGTTGAATCCCGCTGCGAAAGAAGCGGAATAAAGCTCGACGGCGGCTACACCACGAAATTTTAATTATATTCTCGCAACGCCGCTGTCCCTCGCCGCCTGCGCAACCGCATCGGCGACTGCCTTGCCGACGCGCTCATCGAACGCCGCAGGCAGGATATAATCGGGGTTCAGCTCATCGTCGCTGACGAGCGAAGCTATCGCCTTGGCGGCGGCTATCTTCATCTCTTCGTTTATGTCGCTCGCGCGGACATCGAGCGCGCCGCGGAAAATTCCGGGGAACGCGAGAACGTTGTTTATCTGGTTCGGGAAGTCGCTTCTGCCCGTGCCGACTACCGCCGCGCCTGCCGCCTTTGCGAGGTCGGGCATTATCTCGGGTACGGGGTTCGCCATAGCCATGATTATTGCATTTTCAGCCATCGACGCCGCCATCTCCTCTGTAACGATTCCGGGAGCGGAGACGCCGACAAATATATCAGCGCCTTTCATCGCGTCGGCAAGCGTGCCGGTGCGGTGATTTTTGTTTGTGAATGCGGCAATTTCTGCCTTTGCGGGAGTCAGATCCCCACCCTCGCAGATTATGCCCTTGCGGTCGCACATGATAATCTCGCCTGCACCCATAGAGTCGAAGAGTCTCGCTATCGCAACGCCCGCAGCGCCCGAGCCGCTGAAAACAACGGTGCAGTCGGAGAGCTGCTTTTTGACTATCTTTAATGCATTGACAACCGCCGCAAGGCAGACGACCGCAGTGCCGTGCTGATCGTCGTGGAAAATCGGTATATCCGTGCGCTCCTTGAGCTTGCGCTCGATTTCAAAGCAGCGCGGAGCCGCGATATCCTCGAGATTCACTCCGCCGAACGAACCTGCGAGCAGGGCGACGGTGTTGACTATATCGTCAACGTCCTTTGAACGCACGCAAAGCGGTATCGCGTCGACTCCGCCGAACGCCTTGAAGAGCACGCATTTGCCCTCCATGACGGGCATGCCGGCCTCGGGACCTATATCCCCGAGACCAAGCACCGCGGTGCCGTCCGTGACGACGGCAACGGTGTTCCAGCGGCGGGTCAGGTCATAGCTCTTGCTGACATCGTCCTTTATTTCGAGGCACGCCGCCGCGACTCCGGGGGTGTAGGCAAGAGACAGCTCGTCCTTGTTGCTGACCCCGGCTCTCGGCTGTATCTCCAGCTTGCCGCGCAGTTTATAGTGCAGTTTGAGTGATTCGCTCAGATAATCCATTTTCGTTTTCCTTTCGTGTTCGAGAATACCCGGTTATTTTTACGGCCGCCGATCAGAAAACCGGTCGGCGGCCAGATAATATCAGTCCTTCGCCCAGTCGCGCGAACGCTCGACTGCGCGCTTCCAGCCCTTGTAGAGCTCGTCGCGGTGCGACTTCTCCATCTGGGGAGTGAAAATCTTCTCGATCTCGCGGTTCTGTGCGATCTCGTCCCTGTCCTTCCAGTAGCCGACGGCAAGACCCGCAAGGTATGCCGCGCCAAGAGCGGTCGTCTCGACGGTCTTGGGTCTGTCGACTATCGTGCGTATCATATCCGACTGGATCTGGAGCAGGATATCGCTGACGCTCGCGCCGCCGTCGACACGAAGCTCGGTGAATGTTATTCCGGAGTCGTCCTCCATCGCCTCAAGAAGGTCGGTCATCTGATAGGCGATAGCCTCGAGGACGCTTCTCGCGATATGAGCGCGGTTGACTCCGCGCGTGAGTCCGACTATGCAGCCGCGCGCGTACATATCCCAATAGGGCGCGCCGAGTCCCGTGAACGCGGGGACAAAATATATGCCGTTTGCGTCGGGCACGCTCTCGGCGAGCTCGTCGCAGCGCTTTGCGTTGTCTATCATATGCAGCTCGTCGCGAAGCCATTTTATGACCGAGCCAGCGTTGAATGCAGAGCCCTCAATGGCGTATTCGACCTTGTCGCCGATACCCCATGCGACGCCCGTGAGCAGGTTGTTCTTTGATTTAACGCGCTTTTCGCCCGTGTTCATCAGCAGGAAGCAGCCGGTGCCGTAGGTGTTCTTCGCCTGACCGGGCTCGAAGCATGCCTGACCGAACAGAGCCGCCGGCTGATCGCCTATAGCCCCCGCGATCGGGATACCCTCGATATCCTCAAGACCGATTATGCCGCCAGCGACCTTGCCGTATACCATGCTCGAAGGCTTGACCTCTGGCAGAATGGACATCGGGATGTTGAGATATTCGCACATCTTCTCGTCCCAGCAGAGATTGTCGACATCGAAGAGCATCGTTCTCGATGCGTTGGAGTAGTCGGTTATATGCACTCTGCCGCCGGTGAGATTCCATATGAGCCATGTCTCGACCGTGCCGAAGAGCAGCTGATCCGCCTCGGCGAGTGCACGTGCGCCCGGAACGTTGTCAAGGATCCACTTTATCTTTGTGCCGGAGAAATACGCGTCTATAACAAGACCGGTCTTATCCTTTATGTATTCCTCCATGCCGTCCGCCTTTATCTGCTCGCAGAGCTCCGCTGTGCGGCGGCACTGCCAGACGATGGCGTTGTAGACGGGCTTGCCCGTCTCCCTGTCCCACATAATTGTGGTCTCGCGCTGATTCGTTATGCCGATAGCGGCTATATCCTCAGGCTTTATCCCGCCCGAAGCAAAGACGGAAGTCACCGCCTGGAACTGGCTGAAAAGTATCTCCATCGGGTCATGCTCGACCCAGCCTGCGGCGGGATAGATCTGATCGAACTCCTTCTGCGCCTTGGCTACGATATTGCCCTTTTTGTCGAAAACGATGGCGCGCGAGCTCGTCGTTCCCTGATCGAGTGCAAGGACGTATTTTGCCACTTGTATCCTTCCTTTCAAATATATATGTCCGTTCTCTGCGCGGGCGTCCGTTCAAGTTATACGCCGCCGTGCAGAGCAAAATACCACTATAAAATAATAGCGCCAAACATACAAAAAGTCAATGTTATTGGCGAAACACTTCGGCACTTTGACTAAAAAAATAAATAATTATCTTTTTACTGTCAAATAGTTCTTTACCGTAAATATTAAAAAGCTTTTCTGATATATAATAAGCTCCGTAAGCTTAAAAATTAAAGGAGTGTTAATTAATCATGGGAGACAAGCTTTCAGTCGTCACGGGCGCTACGGGTCACGTCGGCTATGCACTCGTTAAAGAACTCGAGGCACGCGGCGAAAACTTCAGAATACTCATCAGAAAAGACAGCAAGATTTTTGACGGCATCAATTGCGAGCGCGTATTCGGCGATGTCACCGATCCCGCTTCTCTCGAAAAGGCTTTTGAAGGTGCGGACGTCGTCTATCACCTTGCAGGTGTTATCGAGATAAACAAGGGCAACGAGGACATGACCTGGAAGGTCAATGTCGACGGCACAAAGAACGTCGTTGAGGCGTGCAAAAAGTGCGGCGTAAAGCGCCTTGTCTACGCTTCCTCCGTTGACGCTTACCCCCCGCTCCCCGATAATCAGGTTATGCGTGAGATTTCTCACTTCAATCCCGAGATTCTTGACGGCACCTATGCAAAGACTAAGGCTACCGCTACAAACTATGTGTTTGAGAATAACGACGACAAGCTTGAGACAGTTGTCTGCTATCCCGGCGCTTGCTGCGGCCCCTATGACTTCAAGGTCTCTTCCGTCGGCGAGATGGTCAGAATGTTCCTCAAGGGCAAGTTCCCCGTATCGCTCTCCTTCGGCGCATATAACTTCGTTGACGTGCGCGATGTTGCAAAGGGCATGATCGGCGCTGCCGAAAAGGGCAGACCCGGCGAAGGTTATATCCTCACTGATGAGGTCGTCACCGTCGACCAGCTGATACATATGCTCGCAGACATCTGCGGCTTCAAGGCTCCGAGCCTCAAGATTTCTCTCGGCCTTGCAAATGCGTTTGCTCCTCTCATGGAGGTCTATTACAACGCCGCGAAGAAGACTCCGCTCTTCACCCGCTACTCCATCCGCAAGCTGACCTCGAACTGCAACTTCAGCTGCGATAAGGCTAAGGAAGAGCTTGGCTACGCCCCCATGGGCGCAAAGCAGTCCTTCACCGACATGGTCGCATGGATAAAGGAATACGAAGGCACCGGAAAGAAGAAATAATCTTAACCGATAATTGAAATGACCGTCCGTTTATTCGGGCGGTCGTTTTTTCATATTCTGTTGAGTATAAAATGATTCTTCTTGAACTTCAATATTCCGTCGTCCCTGAGTGCGCAGAGCTGGGCGGACATTGCACTGCGGTCAACGCACAGATAGTCGGCAAGCTGCTGGCGGTCGAACGAAATGTCAAATTCATTTTTTCCGCTCTTCATCGCCTGCGCCGAAAGATATGACATCAGCTTTTCGCGCGTCGTGCGTTTGCCCATGTGACCGAGCTTCGAGTTGAAATTCAGATTTTTGCGCGCGAGCTCTGATATCAGATTGCCGACGAGCTTTGCGTGCCCGGCACACGACTTCGGGCACGAGCCGAGCACATGTCCGACTTTCAGCCGCATTATCTCGCATTCGCTCTCCGCCTCCGCGCCGACGGTCAGTCTTTCGCCCGTGCAGGCGAACGACTCGGCGAAGATTCCGCCCTGAGTTATCCGCGCCATGATATTACGGTTGCCCCAGAAATCGTCCTGCACTATCAGAACGCTGCCGCTCATCACGAGCCCGAGCGAATCCGTCTTTTCGCCCTCGGGCATTATTATTTCGCCCTTTTGATATCTGCGGCTGCGCGCATCGAGGGCTTCGAGCAGTTCGGGCAGCTCGGCTTCTTCTATGCCCCAAAAGAGCGGCGCCGCTTTTATTTTTTCAAAATTTTCCGACATATTTTTATCACTCCGTTGTTTTTGCAACAGTATTTTTGTCCCGATTCTACTATAATAAACGCGTCAGGTCAAGAAAAAACAAATTTTACGCTCGGAGGAATTTTTATGAAGCGCAGAATAATCCATATTGACGAAGAAAAATGCAACGGCTGCGGGGCTTGCGCCGCCGCCTGCCATGAGGGCGCGATTGCCATGGTCAACGGCAAAGCCAAGCTCATGCGCGACGACTACTGCGACGGGCTCGGCGACTGCCTGCCCGCGTGCCCCACAGGCGCGATAACCTTTGTCGAGCGCGAGGCAGCCGCCTACAACGCCGAAGCGGTCAAAGAAAACCTGATGAAAAAAAGAGGCGGCGGACATCACGGCGGATGTCCGGGTTCAAGGCTCATGACGATGAACCGCGAGGAAAGCGCCCCGTCGGCTCAGCCCGCCGAAATGCAGAGCCGACTGCGCCAGTGGCCGGTTCAGATAAAGCTCGTGCCGGTGAACGCGCCGTATTTTGACGGCGCAAAGCTGCTCATCGCCGCCGACTGCACCGCCTACGCCTATGCGGCGTTCCACGAAAAATTCATCAAAAACCACATAACCCTTGTCGGCTGCCCGAAACTCGACAGCGTCGACTATTCCGAGAAGCTGACGGAGATAATCGCGAACAACAATATACAGTCCGTGACGGTCGTCAGAATGGAAGTCCCCTGCTGCGGCGGACTCGAACACGCCGCAAAAACAGCATTGCAGAACAGCGGCAAATTCATCCCGTGGCAGGTCGTGACGATATCGACCGACGGGCGCATCCTCGACTGAGCGGTTGATTTATCAGCCCCTTTGCGGTATCATATACTGCGGAGGCGTTGAGATGAACAAAATCAACTATCAGCTCGAACTCGACCGTGAAATTGATGAAATAAAAAAGCAGGGGCGCGTGCCGTCCCTGCTGCTGCACAGCTGTTGCGGACCGTGCAGCAGTTATGTGCTCGAATATCTGACAAAATATTTTGATGTCACCGTGCTCTACTTCAATCCGAACATCTACCCCGCAGAGGAATATGAACACCGGCTCAGCGAACAGCGCAGGATAATATCTCTCCTGCCCGCGGAGCACAATGTAAAAATGCTCGAATGTGAATATAATCATACGCAGTTCACCGACGCGGCAAAGGGATATGAGCAGGAGCGCGAGGGTGGTTCGCGGTGCGAAAAGTGCTTTTATCTGCGTCTCGAGCGCACGGCGCAGGAGGCAAAGGAGCACGGCTTCGACTATTTCACGACCACCCTTTCCGTAAGTCCGCACAAGAATTCGCAGATACTCAACCGCATCGGCGAAGAGATGGGCGAAAAATACGGAGTGCGCCATCTGCCCGCAGATTTCAAGAAGCGCGAGGGCTACAAGCGCTCGATAGAACTTTCGAAGCAGTATGATCTATACAGACAGAACTACTGCGGGTGCGAGTTTTCAAAGCAGGGGTAAAATTATATAAATTCGTCCGCCGCATTTATATCTAATACGGCGGACATCTTTTATTTTATCCTCAGAACACCACAACGAGCAGCATCTTGAACTGCTCCTCGCCGTAGACTGCGTGCGGGTGTCCGGCGGGCATGACTATGCTCTCGCCCTCGCGCAGCTCGTAGTCAACGCCGTCTATCGTTATTTTTCCGACTCCCTCGAGGCAGGTGACAAATGCGTCGCCGCCGGAGGCGTGGGTGCTTATCTCCTCGTCCTTGTCGAAAGCGAAGAGCGTTATGCTCAGCGCGTCGTTCTGGGCGAGGGTCTTGCTGACCACCTGCCCGGGCTGGCAGAGCACCTGATCTCTCAGAGTCAGAACCTCGGATTTTGAAATATTTTTCATGAGCTCTTTCATTTTTCTTCTCTCCTTTATTTCATATATATTATCTGCGCATAAGACTGAATTATGTCTGAACACAGTATACCACCGCCGCTTGGCAAACGCAAATATAGCTATAGAAAATCCTTGCGTCTTATGTTAAAATAGTATACGGATAATTTCAGGGGAGTGTGTCAGATGAAAGAGAATAAGAAACTTGTCAACGAAATAATCAGCGATGTCAAGCACGACATGAGCAACGAGGATATCATATCCCTGCTCGCCGACAGCAGGATATCTGCAAACCCCGACAAGGAGAAATACACATTCGGTCAGCGCGCCGCGGATAAAATCGCGAAGTTCGCCGGCAGCTGGGCATTCATATTCTCGTTCTCCGCCCTGCTGATACTCTGGATGGTCGGCAATGTCATACTCGCAAAACGCGCGTTCGACCCCTATCCGTTCATACTGCTCAACTTAGTGCTCTCGTGCGTTGCCGCGCTGCAGGCTCCGCTGATAATGATGAGTCAGAACCGCCAGGAGGAAAAAGACCGCCGCCGCGCCGAGAACGACTACAAAGTCAATCTCAAAACCGAGATAATGATCGAAGATATCCACGGCAAGATGAACCGTATACTCGCCCGTCAGGCAATACTGATGAAGCTGATGAAGATAGACGAAAACACAATGAAGCAGATAACGCTCGAAAAGCAGGAGGAGATGTGCGCCGAGGCGTGCAGAGCCGAGAAGAGCAAAAACGAGCACAGCGAGCATAAAGAACCCGAAGAAAAGCCCGAAAGCTGAATTTCGCCTTGCTTTTGAATCACGTTTATTGTATACTGACCCTTGATAAAAGCCCTTCGGAGGAAAAGAAAATGAAGCAGCTCAATATTATTCCCAATCCCAACAAAATCGACTATCTCGGCGGAAGCGTCAAGATGGAAAACATCGATTCCGAAAGCTTTTCCGCGCGTCTGACAGACAAACTGCCCGAAGAGGGCTATGTGCTCGAAGTGACCGAAAACGGTGTCGAAGCCACCGCCGGCGGCGAGCGCGGAGCCTTCTATGCGAGCCAGACATTGAAGCAGCTAAAGCAGCTCGATATCTGCCCGTGCGTGAGAATCGAGGACGCGCCCGCGTTTGAATACCGCGCATTCATGCTCGACTGTGCGCGCCACATGACGACGGTCGAGAACATCAAAAAGCTCATCGACGCCGCCGCACTCGTCAAAATGAACACCATGCACTGGCATCTGACCGACGACCAGGGCTGGCGCGTTGAAATTGACAGCCACCCCGAGCTCATCACAGTCGGCTCCCGCCGCCGCAGCTCGGATTTCGGCCAGTACCACTTCGCAGAGGAATATTCCGGATATTTCACAAAGGATGAGATCCGCGAAATAGTCGCATATGCCGACGACAACTATATTGAAGTTATCCCCGAGTTCGATATGCCCGGCCACACGCTCTCCGTGCTCGCCGCCTATCCCGAGCTCTCCTGCAAGGGCAAGCCCCTCGAGGTCGGTACGAAGCAGGGCATCTTTGATGATATACTCTGCGCCGGAAACGATGATTCGCTGAAACTCGTCTTTGACGTGCTCGGCGAGATGATCGAGCTCTTCCCCGGCAGACATTTCCACATCGGCGGCGACGAGGCGCCCAAGGTTCGCTGGAAGAACTGCCCGAAGTGCCAGGCGCGCATGAAAGAACTGGGTCTCAAGGACGAAGAGGAGCTTCAGGGCTGGTTCGTGCTTCAGGCCGTTGACTTCCTCAAGAAGCACGGCAAGACGGCTATAGTCTGGAACGAGAGCCTCAACAGCGGCATGATGCCCAACGACATTATCGTTCAGCGCTGGATGGACAAAAAAGACCGCTCCGTCGAGTTCGCGAACAAGGGCGGAAAGATGATAGTCTCCGAGTTTTACTATTACTACTGCGACTACCCCTACGGCATGACCTCGCTCAAAAAGACCTACAGCCTCGACCCGTATATAAAGGGACTGACCGAGGCGGGCAAGAAGAATGTCTACGGCGTCGAGTGCCCGATCTGGGCGGAGTATGTCCGCGACTTCGACAAGCTCTCATATATGTGCTTCCCGCGCTTCTGGGCTGTCGCCGAGGCGGGCTGGACGAAGAGAGCCAATATGGATTACAACAGCTTTGAGGAGCGTTTTGAGGCTCTGCGCCCGATGCTCGAAGAGATGGGAATAAAACCCGCTCCCCGCTCGGATTGGAACCCCAACTTCCTGCAGTCCCTCAAGGAGCTCAAGCAGTTCTTCAAGGGCACGACGAATCCCGACAATATCCTCAACATGATTCGCAACAATCAGGCATAAATAATATAGAGAAAGCTCCGCACTCGTCTGCGGGGCTTTTTTGTTTTGCGGCTCAAATCTTTTGGCAAAATAACTAAAAATCTATTGTAACCCCCGCGGCAATAATATATAATTGTCATGTACCGCAAGTTAAAATTATTTTGACGGATAAATCAAAGAATTTTCCGAAAGGAGCAATCAAATGAGTCATGTAGACATCCGCTTCACGGACAAGAACTCCGAGCGCTTCATGCTCGCCAGAAGGGTCTACAAGGTCATTGAGGACCTTGAGAATGAATATCTCTACCCCGACAGCGAGACGCTCGGCGGCTTCAAATTCCGCGACGGGCAGTACAAATTTTCACAGATCGACGAGGGCGAATGGACGGACTTCGACTCGGAGAACGATTACTGGGGCTATAAAGAGGACTACGCGTGGTTCCGCCACAGCTTCACAGTTCCCGAGCGTTTTGCCGGCAGACCCGTGGTCTATCAGCTGACCCCCTCCGCAAGCGGCCCGTGGAATCGCAGCAACCCGCAGTTCATCATGTACTTTAACGGCGAGCTGCGCCAGGGCGGCGACTCGAACCACAGCGAGATACGCCTGCTCGACTGCGCCAAGGGCGGCGAAGAATTCGACTGCTGCCTCAACGCATATTCCGACGCATGGGAGTTCAAAGGCAAGCTGAGAATGGGCGCGCGCCTCAAGGTCGTCGATGACCTTGTCAACCGCCTCATCTTCGATCTCAAAACCCCGCTCAAAGTCGCGTCCCTCTATGACGCGGACGATCTTCCGCGCATCGATATAGTCAAGGCGCTCAACGACGCCGTCAATCTTATCGATTTCAACACCGCTGATTACGATACATTCGCTGCCTCCGCCGAGGCCGCCATCGACCTGCTCGACAGGGAAATATATTCAAAAGATGCCATGGACGCGACCGCCTGCTGCATCGGTCACACACATATAGATGTCGCATGGCTCTGGAGACTCCGCCAGACAAGAGAGAAGGCCGGCCGCTCCTTTGCGACCGTCCTCAAGCTCATGGAGGAATATCCCGAATACAAGTTCATGTCCTCGCAGGCTCAGCTCTATGCCTTTGTCAAGGAGGACTACCCCGAGGTCTATGAGGGCATCAAGAAGATGATCGCCGCAGGCCGCTGGGAAGTCGAGGGCAGCATGTGGGTCGAATCGGACACCAACGTCACCTCCGGTGAATCCCTTGTCCGTCAGTTCTTAGTCGGCAAGCGTTTCTTCAAGGACGAGTTCGGCGTTGACAACAAGATAATGTGGCTCCCCGATGTTTTCGGCTACAGCGCGGCGCTCCCGCAGATTATGAAGAAGGCCGGCATCAACTACTTCATGACCACAAAGATATCCTGGAACGAGTTCAACAAAGTGCCCTATGACACATTCATGTGGAAAGGCATCGACGGCACGGAGATTCTCTCCCACTTCTCGCCGAGCACCGACTGCTTCGACGAAGGCGACTGCTGGCAGACTACATACAACGCCTATCTCAATCCCGAGCACATCCTCGGCGGCTGGCACAGATACTCGCAGAAGGATCTCAACAAAGAGTATCTCTGCACCTTCGGCCACGGAGACGGCGGCGGCGGACCGACCCGCGATATGCTCGAAATGGGTCACCGCATGACAAAGGGCATCCCCGGCTGTCCGAAGGTCAAGCAGGAGTTTGCGATAGACTTCTATCACGACCTCGAAAAGGAAGTCAAGGGTTCGCGCAGGCTGCCCAAATGGGCGGGCGAGCTCTATCTCGAGTTCCACCGTGGCACCTTGACCTCGCAGGGCAGAAACAAGCGCTACAACAGAAAGAGCGAGCTGCTCTATCACGATATGGAGACTATCTGCGCCATCGCCGACTCAAACGGCATCGCGTCCTATCCACGTCAGTTCATCAACGACGGCTGGAAGATAATACTCCTCAACCAGTTTCACGATATAATCCCCGGCTCTTCGATAAAAGAGGTCTACGAGGATTCCAAGGAGCAGTACGACAAGCTCATCTCCGAGGGCAAAGCTGAGATAACCGACACTCTCGGCAAGATAGTCTGCACTCCGGACGGCAGCGCCCTGACCGTTTTCAACACTTTCGGCGCAGAGCGCGACGATGTCGTTATCACTGATATGCCCGCAGCCGAGCACTTCTCGATAGTCGACGCCGACGGTAACGTCATGCCGTGGCAGAAATCCGCCGACGGTCGCCTTGTGTTCTTCGCAAAGGGCGTGCCCGCAAAGGGATACAAGACCTTCAGTATTGTTCACGGCGGCGAGTCCGGCGAGAACACCGTTAAAGTCGAGAACAAGACTATAGAGAACAAGTTCTTCACCGTCAAGTTCGACAAGGATATGAACATCGCATCTCTCATCCACAAGGCAACCGGCAGAGCCGTCGCGCCCGAGGGCGAAGTTCTCAATAAAATTTATGCCTATGACGACAGACCATTCAACCACGAGGCATGGGATATCAAGGTCTATTTTGATCAGAAGTACACCGAGATAAACGACGTCAGCGCAGTCGATGTGACAGAGAGCGGACCCGTCCGCACGGTCATAAAGGTCACGCGCAAGTTCCTCTCCTCGACCATCGAGCAGAGCTTCATCTTCTACGCAGACCTGCCGCGCATCGACGTTGACTACACGGTCGACTGGAAAGAGAAGAAGATGCTTCTCAAGGCGGACTTCCCCGTTGATGTCAACGCCACCGAGGCCACTTATGATATCCAGTTCGGCAACTACAAGCGCCCGACCCACCGCAACACGCTCTGGGATTTCGCGCAGTTTGAAGTCGTCGGTCACAAGTGGGTCGATCTCAGCGACAACAGCTTCGGTCTCTCCGTCCTCAACGACTGCAAGTACGGTCACGACATAAAGGACGGTCACATCAGAACGAGCCTCCTGCGCTGCGCGGTCAACCCGAACAGCGAGCAGGACAGAGAAGTTCACCGCTTCACCTACTCCATCTACCCGCACGCGGGCTCGGTCGACACCTCCGATGTTGTCAACCAGGGTTATTCGCTCAACCTGCCGCTCTACTGCGTCAGCGGCAAGGCGGCTCACGACAGCTACTCGCTCGTGAGCACCGACAAGGACAATGTCATCATCGAGACCGTCAAGAAGGCTGAGGACAGCGACGATGTCGTCATCCGCGCATACGAGACATGGAACAAGACGACCGACTGCGTCTACACCTTCGACCGCGCCCCGAAGAGCGTATATGCCTGCAACCTGCTCGAAGAAAACGAGGAGCAGCTCGAAGTCAGCGGCAGCACAGTCTCGCTCAGATTCAAGCCCTTCGAGATAAAGACTGTAAAAGTCACTTTCTAAAATCCACAGCACAAAGCCCCACCCGCCAAAACGGGTGGGGTCATTTCATCGTAGCACAAGTATCATACCGCAAATGCGCAAATAAAATTCACGGCAAATTGCAAATCCGCTTGACAAAGCCCGGCACATTTGCTAAAATATCATAGCCGTTAAAAATACGGACAGGTATCGAA
>OHKH01000686.1_pt1 | contig 12699 bp, 6 predicted proteins | sample 1568831 | NCBI WGS metagenome assembly OHKH01 (sample SAMEA3879581, study PRJEB24766) | human gut metagenome | biome: human-associated habitat; feature: feces | place: USA | collected 1985/1987
TTGGTAAACATATCCGCCTTGCGCTCCAGCTTTCCGTCCTCGTCGATGACTTCCAGTGCACAGAGCAGATAATAGGAAGAATCATCTGCATAGGCCAGACGGTTTGCACGGTCATTGATGAGACCGTATTTGGCAGAAAAGCTGTCATAGAGGCTGTTCAGTTCCGCCTGCTTTTGGGTAATGGTGCTGTCTGGAACCGCTGCATCCATCTGAAGGTCGATCAGTTCCTGCACACAATCACGCAGTCCCACAAGACCTTTTACACGGGCTTCGGCGGTGGCGTTGAGGTCAGGGCGCACCATACGGCTGTTTTCCCGGTAGTACACCTGCCCGTCTACAATGGCATAGGAATAGTTCTTCACATTAGGATCGGCAGGAACGGAGGTGCCAATGGCTTCGCCTTCGCCCAACTCCGGCAGCTCTGCCTCCTGATAAGTGCCATGAATATACTTCACCGCATCATGCAGCTGGTCGGAAAGCTCCAGTCCCTCGATAGGGTTCACGGTGTAGTCCATACCATGAGCAGTGCTTACCGGCTCCTGTCTGCCCAGCACCATTTCCGGGTGGTCGATAAAATACCGGTTGATGGCAAACCCGTCCTCCGTCTGTCCGGTCTGGGTCCATTCCGGCACGATGTCCAGCGGGCGGTCCCGCTTTTGGAGAAAGATGATGTCTGATACCACCTCGGCACCGGCATTCTTTTTGAACGCGTCATTAGGTAGACGGATAGCTCCCAGCAGCTCGGCACGCTGGGCAAGATAGCGGCGCACGGTGGAATCCTTGGCGTCCATAGTATAGCGGGAGGTCACAAAAGCTACCACACCGCCGGGACGCACCTGATCCAGTGCTTTGGCGAAAAAGTAATTATGAATGTTGAAATTCAGCTTGTTGTAGGCTTTGTCATTGACCTGATACTGGCCGAAAGGCACATTGCCGATGGCAAGGTCAAAGAAGTCACGCCTGTCGGTGGTCTCAAAGCCGCCTACTGTGATGTCCGCCTTGGGATAGAGCTGCTTTGCGATGCGCCCGGAAACCGGGTCCAGCTCCACGCCGTACAGACGGCTGTTTCGCATTTCCTCCGGCAGCATACCGAAGAAATTGCCCACACCCATAGATGGCTCCAGAATATTTCCGGTTTCAAATCCCATACGGTCCACAGCATCGTAAATCGCTTTGATGACCGTAGGACTGGTGTAATGGGCGTTTAGGGTGGAGCTTCTGGCGGCGGCATATTCCTCCGGGGTCAGCAGCTCTTTCAGCTGGGTATACTCGGAAGCCCATGCCGGTTTCTCTGGGTCAAAAGCATCAGGAATACCGCCCCAGCCCACATAACGGGAAAGAATCTCCTGTTGTTCGGGGCTTGCCTGCTGTCCGGCAGCTTCCAGCTCTTTCAGCAAACGAATCGCATTGACATTTGCCTGGAACTTGGCTTTCGGACCGCCTTCGCCCAAATGCTCATCGGTAATGCGGAAGTTTTTTGCATTGCGACGCAGGTTAGCCTTGTATTCCTCATAGGAGGCTTCCTCGGCAGCTTTGGCATTGGGGAAGGTCTGCCACTGGCCATTGACCTGAATGGAAACCGGGTGTTCGTCCAGCACTTCCTCAAAGGTTTTCTCCGGCTCTGTCACAGGCGCTGGTGGCTCCGGCTCCTCGATATGCAGTCGTTCCACCACCACATCATAAGGCAGATTGTTCTTATCGCCCGGATAGACGGCCATGGTCTCGGAATGGAAGGTCGGGGATTCGGTAGCCGGTTGGGGCTGTTCCTGTCCCAACCCGTCCTGCTGACGGGCGTACATCCCGCGCAGCAAAGGTGCAACCTCATCCCAGCGGAAATACAGCACAGCCAGACGCTTTTCCTCTGCATCCATGACTTCCAGCTCTATGCCCTGTGCCGTGGTACGGTAATCGGCAATATCGCCGGTCTCCAGATTCAGTGTCTCGATCTCACCGGAATAGGCTCTGCTCAGCCAGTAGGCGATCTCGCTGTTGCTCCTGCCGGATTGCAGCAGCGTGGAAATCTGCTGTTTATCCGCTTCATCCATCAGTCCATGAGCCAATACATCCCGCAAGTCCTGATCTGCCTTGTCCGGGTCAATAGGAAGAAATTCGGTATAGTAAGCATTGCGGCGGTCTGCCCGAAGCAGCTGCTCGAACTGTTCTTTGCGCTCTGCCCGGTAGATGGGATATACCATCCCGGTGGGCAGAAGCTGTACGGTGTCCTCCCGCAGCTCGGTGATCTGATAGGCGTCATCCTCGATATACACGGTATCGCCCACGGCATAGACCGGGGCGGCAGGGTCATAGGAGGTTCTTTGCGGAGTTGGGCGGCGAACTGCATCATATTCCTCATCGGAAATGGAAACTTCGGAAGTCTGCTCTGTCTCGGCAGCTGCGATCTGCTCTGCATCCGACATCACCCGCTGGATAAACGGGTCATTGTCCAGTTTTTCCGGGTCTGCCACCTGGCCGTTGACGATCCCTCTTTCCTCCAGAGCTTCCCGGATGGCGATTGGGTCGATGTCGTCAAAACGGTCCTGTTCTTCTTCGGTATAGAACCGGTCCTCCTGAATAAGCTGGGCAAGCCTGCGCTGTACCTTCGTCCAGGGCAGCTGCGTTTCCTCCGGGCTGCCGGCACGGACAACGAACAGGCTGTTGCTGTTACTGCCGCCGTATTCCTGAGCCAGCCTTGCGGCGGTATCTTTTTCTCTTGCATGGTCTTTCATATAGCGGACAACAGCGTGTTTACTCTCGATATTGCCGTTCCATGCACAAAGGGCAGTATCAATATCTTCCTGAGAAAGAGGGCGCAGAAGCTCATGGAGCTTTGGATAGGTTTCGTCGATCACTTCCCGGTGCAGACGCTGGCGGAACTCCGGTATATCCGAATAGAGACGGATCAGCTCCATATCCTTAGAACCAAGGACCGCACGGCGCACAGCGGCATTGCCCTCGATGACAGCATTTTCACGGTCAGAATGACCGCAGGCATTGCGATATGCGGTATCCTCGGAAATGGCGGCAGTCACCACAGGCTTATACTGCTCAAACTGCTCCCGAAGGGTAGGCTTTGGCGTTTCTTCCTCCACCTCCGGCTGCTGGGCTTGGATGGCATCTTCTTCGGCCAGTTCCTTTTCAGCCTGGATTTTGTCATACTGCGCCTGTTCCTGTTCGGTAAGATAGCGGCCTTTCTGAACAAGAGAGGTAATGCGCTTGGCAACTTTTTCCCAGTTCAAGTGAACATCCGGGCAGTCCTGCTTTTTATAGTGCAGTCCTTTCCCATCGTGATCTTCGCCGCTGTGTGTTGCGCCAGACAGGGCATGAGAGCGACCACCAATGCCATACTCGTCTTTGAGGAATCTCACTTTCTCCTTATCCGTATGGTTTTCCATGAAGAACGCATAGATACGGCCTTTTCCTCCGGCGAAACTGCTTCCGCCGGTCATGGCGGCGTCGATCTCATCCTCGGTAATAAAGTGCTGGACGGTTGGCACTTTGGAAAGCTCTGAAGAAAAGGTCCTGCGGGGCAGGTCAAGGTCCTTCAGGTTCTCCCAGATCTCCCTCGGTCTATGATAGTGAAAACGCAACAGGTCACGGTCCTGCTGATAGGCAGTCCAGAAGGCGGCGTATTCTTCCTTGAGGGTCTGGCGGAAAGCCGGGTCACTCAGCTGCTCCGTCAGGCGGCGGGTCTCCTCCGGGAACCCATTGCCTTTGATCTCTGACAGGCAGGACAAATATCCGGCTTCTCTGGCGTCCTCGCTGAAATCGTGATACAGATGCCAGAGCTTTTCCGAGAGGAGGGATTGTTCATAGCCTGCCGCTTCTGCAAGCTCCACATTGGAGGCAAACTGGCCGCTCTCCAAAAGCTCCCCGATACGCTCTGCGGCGCTCTCCCAGGAAATGACCTGGGCAGACCTGTCATAACGGACAGACTTCCCATGAGAAAGATGGATACCATCCTCGGCATACCATGCGCTCACACTGCCAAGGCCGTTGCCGCCGTGGTACAGCGTTTTCAGTATCTCGGCAATCTCAGCGGTGGTTTTCTGCTTTTCAAAGGCTGCAACCACACGCTCCCTCTGGCGGTCTGTATTGCCGCCCAAACGCAGCACATGGTCAATATCATTTTGAGCAAAAGAAAAAGCAGAGGATGTATGCGCTACATTCTCTGCTTCATCTATGGATTGGATCTGTTCCGCTTCGGAGAGGAACAGGTTTAGAGTCAGCTGTTGATAAGCTCCGCCATCAGGATTTCCTCGGCCTGGGCTTTGCAGGTGTTCATCAGCCCCACCCACTTCATGGGATCGCTGGCTTTCAGTTCCTCGGTGGCTCCCGCTTCCTTCGCCAGCTGGGGCATCATCTGCTCCAGTCTGTTCTGGGCGGTCTCGTCGATCTCCAGAAGGTGCGGGTACAGCTTCTCGCTCAGCAGCATCTGGTTGTAGAGGATGGGACGGTGTTCCTTCAGGTAGGTTTTCCTCATCCTTCCGTACTTGCCCAGGGATTTCTCCGGCTGCTGGCTCAGCTTCAGGTCGGGAATCAGATAGTCTCCGTTCTGGATATAGGTCATGGGATTGTTCATCTTGTTTGCTCCTTTCTTGGTTGGCTTCGCGCTCTGCATTTCGGACGGTAACGCCGATCTGCCGCAGCACCTGCTGGTTGATCTGGCTGACCGCTGTTCCCAGCGCCCCGATGGTGGACGGGGTGTTGAAATCAAAGATCGCCATGAAATCTTCGTGGTCGAAGTAGCGTTCCGGCTCCAGTCCGCAGCGGGACATCAAAGCGTAAGTGATGCTGACGGTGGCGGCTGCCTTGAACTGCACTCCGATGTTATACTCATCATATTCCTCCAAAAAGGAACCGTCAACGATATAGAAGAAGTCCTGCTGATGCTCCGTCCAGTATTCCTCAGCCAGTTTTCCGGCTACCTCAGTGAGCTGTCCGGCAAGGTCATCACCGGAAACATCATAGGTGCGCTCAAGCATGGCCTGCATGTAATCCAGATGGCGCTCCTCCAGCTGCCACAGCCAGGGAGTGCGGGAATGTTCACGGGTTCCGGTGTCGGAAATGTCAAAGACATAACGCAGGCGAGGTCTGTCCCCGGAATCGTCCACCAGAGCAATCCCTTTGGAACCGCGCCTTACATACCGGCCCATCTTTTCATTCCACAAATCGTACTCTGCACAGGCGGTAGCGTCCGGTCGCTGGGCGTAGATCATCAGCTGCTCATGGAACGGGTACTTGTAAAGGCGGGAAGCAGTGGTGAGAAACCCTGCCCATTCCTGCCAGCTCCCCGTGAGCTGCGTTGCCACCTTGTCCGCCATCTGTGCATATAGTTCAGCTTTGGTTGGCATGGTGTTCTGTCCTCCTTTCAGTTTTGGGGTAAAAAGGTGGGGTGGCATATTGCCACCCCATCCCTGCGATTATAGTGTTTACTGGTCAAAATCCGGGTACAGCTCCAGCTGGGCAAAGTCCTCATTGGTCATCGCACAGAGCTTCGTAAGGGCGCTGTCGGTCAGCTCCCGCAGCTCGGTTTCCTCCGGGGCCAGCTCGCCGCGCATCTCACGCAGGCTGTCGATCAGTCCGGTGCGGCTGCCGGTATTGTAAATGCACATCAGGTTCATTTCCTCAAAAGTAAAGTTTCCCATATCAAATCTCCCTTTCCGCACTCTTTTTGGGTGCTGTCTTTTTGTGTTCTGCCTTGGGCTGGCTTTTCAGCTGCTCCATGACGGACTTTTTCTTTTCCCGTTCCTCCCGATGGGTGGCGGCTGCCAGATCCATCAGGGAAATGGGCTGACCGCTTCGGGCCTGCTGTTCCAGCTCTGCCACCGTAGGCTCTTTTGCGCCATTGTTGATGATACCGTCGATCATGCCGTAATCGTCCTCCACGGCCATCTCCGCATTTTTCAGAGGATTTTGCGGCAAGAATCCAGGAATCTGGGTAAAACCAACGCTGTCACAGTAATGACAGGATACCTTACCGTCCTGCCTGATCGCAACGATGTCGCTGACGCTCATGGAGGGGCTGTGAAAGTCCATGGGTTTTTCCAGATTGAATTGCTGATAGAGTTTTTCCAGCTGCTCCAGCACAGTGCCAGACTCACTCAGAGGAGCTGTGTAGATTAGGTCATAATTGCTGCGGTCTATGGAAATATCATGGGACTTTAGCCAGTCCAGATTCATAAAGCGCACATTCTGCGGATCGTCACGGCTCACCTGATAGATGGCAAAGCAATCTCTGTTCTGGGAGAGAAATGCCTGTTCGCGTTCCTGCTGATGTTCCTGACGCTCCATGACCTTTTCGTGGAACTGAGGGCTTTTCTCCCATTCCTCACGGTCCACGCCAAAAAGACCGCCATGATCCATGATTTCCTGCGGGTCAAACACCATGCTCTCCGTATTGTCCTCATGCAGCACATAGACAGTCAAACCGGCGGCATCCAGTTCCAGCGCCCGTTCTCTGGTAACAGGGAGCATCCCATCATAGGAGTAGCCGTATTCCTGCATATCCGGTGTGGATACCTGCTCATCCGGCATGGGGTATTCATCCAGTGCCTGCTCCTGTGCTTCCGGCAGCTGGGAAGAAGCAGCCATCTGACTGACCTCTGCCTGCATCTGCTGGTAGGCAGCTTCCTGCAAGGTCTCAATCATGGACAACGGTGCGTATTTTACCGAGTCTCTGCCCAAATCGTTGTCATCACAAATCTGGAGAACTGCCTTCATGCGGGAAATCTCCGGCATATCCAGCTGACCACCATCCAGCTCTTTCATGGACGCGGCATCGTAAAGGGTATAGTCCCAGCCGCTGTCACAGGACTGGATATGAAGATAGGTGGCATCGTCAATCAGAAACAAAGCCTCCTGCTGGTTGGCGTCCGCCCCCAGCACTTCCATTTCCGGCATTGCCGCAGCCAGTTCCTTTACCGCTTTTTGCACCAGAGGATTATCACGGTAATAGTCGATTGCCTGGATGGTGTCCAGGTCAATGGTCTGGCCGGTCAAAATCGGAAAAGGTCCTTCATAGTCGCTTCCGTCTTTCAGCTCAAAACCAATGCCCTTGATCCCGTTCATTCGTTCTGCCGGAATCTCCTGATAAATGCGGACAGCTTCCTCCAAAGACAGGTTATCGTGGTATTCTCCGAGGTTTGGAAATTCCATGCACTCTGCTACATAGTAGGTCAGATCGCCGGTCTGCTGTCTATCAGATACCTTAGCGGCATTTTCTGTCTGCTCTATCGGGGCGGGTTCCGGCTCTACCTTTGCATAAGGGTCGATTCCGCGCTCTTTGCAGATTTCCTTATAGTGGCGCTCAATGTCAGAGATCAAAGTGCCGGAGGTCTTGTTGATGGTCTCCAAACTGGCTCTCAGCTCTTTCAGTTCCTTGCCCTGACTCCAGCTTGCAATATAGCCGAAGCTGTTTTCTCCGGTCTCGATGCCAAAATATTTGCAGACTGCATAGGAGATGCTTTCAGCCTCCACTTCTTCCGTGTGACGATCTTTCCTCTGTTTCTGCAAAAACTGGGAGAGGGTAGAAAAGCCACCGGTAAAATTCAGCCCTTTTTCCTCGGTCAGCATCAAGCGTCCATCTTCCGTCAGTTCCAACGGCTCTGTCAGCAGAACGGAGCCTGCATGGTTTACAACCACTCGTTCTTCCACACAGACCGGATCTCCAGGATCGTAGTCAGAACCGCGCAGGTCATAGCAATAAACGCCCTCCGGCAGATTATCACGGACAATCCGCCCATTGGAGAACAGACCGGGTTTATCAAACAGCTCGATCTCCTGATATTGCTCGTCATTGGCAATCTGGATCTTTTTCTGATTGTGGAGCTTGCTGTGAGCAATCTCGTGAACCGTGGCCGAAACCGTCTGCACCTCGCTCATGCCCTGACGAATGGCAATTTTCTGATGATCGGCAGAAAAATAGCCGTCCGTATCGGCGGCCATTGCTTCAAAAGTAATCGGCACCGGTGCGCTGCGGCGCAGGGCCTCCATGAATGCCTCATAATTTGGCACATTGCCGGAAAGGGAGGAAGCAAGCTCCGGCAAAGGTTTCCCGTCGGTCTGGCTCACATCAAAGACCTTGACCGGACGAAACATGGGGATCTCGATTTCTTTTTCCTCTGTAACGATCTTTCCGTCTTTATCCAGAATCGGAGCCTTGGTATCTGGGTCCAGCTTCTGCTCCTCGATTTTCTTCTTATACGGTGTGGGAGCGATGATGGTAATGCCATGCTCGCCCTTTTTTACATGACGCTCAAACTGGTCTTTCCACTTATTGTATCCGGCTACCAATGTGGCGTCCGGCTTCTGCATATAGATGAGCATGGTGTTGTTTACCGAATAGCGGTGGAAGCGGGACATGACGGACAGATAGCGCATATACTTTTCACTCTCAAACAGTTCTTTGATGCCCTGCTCTATGCCATCTGTGATTTCCCTTAGCCGTTCTCGGTTGGTGGGTTTGTTCTCAGCCATGATTTTCAATCTCCTTTCCAAGTGTGTGATTTCTGCTGTGTGTTCTGCAATCCATGCCTTTTGTTCTTCTTCACTTTCATAAAGAAAAAGGTCCAGCAGGTACTCTACATAGGCTTTCTTCTGGATTGCTTCCACAAAACGGGGGTGCGGTTCTTCCTCCGGTGTCCTGGGAGAACGGTCGGCTTCCCATTTTTTCAGCAGATAGTAGTAATCGGACAGTACGCGATAACAGCGCTGTCGATCCTCCCGAAACTTCTGTGCCTCGGTTTTTTGCCGGACATATCTCCTGCGGGGCGGGGCCTGACTGTCATAGATCAGGCCAAAGTCCTGTGCCAGTTTCTCCGCCGCTTCTTTTGGGGAGAGGTTAAAGAGCTTTGCGGTAAAGTCGATCACATCCCCATCTGCACCGCAGCCAAAGCAGTGGAACCGCTGGTCTACCTTCATGCTGGGGTTCTTATCATCGTGAAAGGGACAGCAGGCCATACCATTTCGTTTGACCTCGATCCCATAAAACGCTGCCGCTTCTCTGGTGCTGACCGACTGCTTGACCGCTTCAAATACATTCTCTGCCATGTGCCTTTAACTGCCGGACTTTTTCACAGGGGGCTGGTATCCGGCGGCTTTCGCACGCTCACTGGCAGCTTTGCGACGCTCGGCGCTGTATGGCTCCCGGACTGATACACACCGCTTGGGGACGGTAAAGTTATGGGCGTCCTTTCGGGTGATCTGGTCGGGGTGCTTTTTTGCCAGCAGTTCCAGCTTCTCCATCAGACGGGGATCGTGGGTATAGACCTCAGCCATTGGTTCTGCCTGGTTATAGAGGAGAATGGTTTCCCGTTCCACTAAAGAGAGCTTCATCGGCTGCCTCCTTTCCGCTGGTCAAATTCCAGCTTGAAGTTGGCATACTGTCCATCGTCCTCCAAAACCACAGTGGCATCGTAGGTCTTGCCGGTTTTCTCCGAATATAACCCCGTCACACGGACACGGCCATCGTTCAGCAGCGCAGACACCACAGCCTTGGTCGGCTGTTTTTTCTTGGCAGCCCACCATTTGTTGTTTTTCCAGATTGCAAATTTGCAAGAATCATTCTGACAGAAGAAGCCTTTTTGCAGTTCTGCAACTTCACCGCCGCAGCGGGGGCATTTGCCCACCACCTCACGGGGCGGAGTGAACAGGTACTCAGTTCCCTTGATGACCTGATAAGTCCCCACCAGATCTTTCAGCATGGTGCTGATCCCGTCCAGAAACTCCTCCGGGGCAAGCTGCCCGCGCTCGATCTCGCCCAGGCGGTACTCCCACTCGGCAGTCAGAAGCGGCGATTGCAGCTGTTCCGGCAGAACGGTGATCAGGGAAACTGCATCGTGGGAAGGGAGAAGCTGCACCGTTTTCCTGCTCTTTTTTCGTTCCAGAAAACCGGCAGATACCAGCTTTTCCAAAATACCGGCACGGGTGGCCGGTGTCCCCAGACCTTTTCGCTCGGCATCCTCCGGCATATCCTCTTTTCCGGCAGTCTCCATCGCGGACAATAGGGTGTCCTCCGTAAAGTGTTGAGGCGGACTGCTTTTGCCTTCTTTGACGATTGCAGCAGCAACCGCAAGGGTCTGTCCTTCGGTCAGCTCCGGCAGGGCTTTCTCTGCGCCATCTTTTTTCGGCTCTGCATCCTTCATTTTGGCACGGTAAGCGTCCTCCAGCGCTTTCCATCCGGGGTGCTTCACCGTTTTTCCTTTGGCGGTAAACTCCCCACCGGCACACGCTGCAATCACAACGGTTTCCGAATAGATATGGGGCTGGGCTACGGCGCACAGCAGACGCAGAGCCACCAGCTCCAGCACCGCTTTTTCTCCCGCAGGAAGGGCAGAAAGGTCTGCATCCTTGAGATTTCTGGTAGGGATTACTGCGTGGTGGTCGGTTACTTTCTTATCGTTGATGACCGTCTGCGGATCACAGGTAATGGCGATTTCCTTACGAAACGGCATAGCATTGGCAACCAGATTCACCAGCACCGGCAGGCTGTCTGCCATATCACCGGTCAGATAGCGGCTGTCAGTACGGGGATAGGTGCAGAGCTTCTTTTCATACAGGCTTTGCAGATAGTCCAGGGTCTGCTGGGCTGTAAATCCAAGCAGGCGGTTGGCATCTCTTTGCAGAGTAGTCAGGTCATAGAGGGCAGGCGGCTTTTCGGACTTTTCCTTGCACTCCACCTTTTTGATTGTGACATTTGCACCCTGACAGGCTTCTTTCAGCTGCTCGGCAGCGGCCTTATCCGTCATGCGCTCCCCGGATACGGTAAGACCGGGCAGCTCCAGCGCCACGGTATAAAAGGGAACCGGCTTAAAGGTGTCGATCTCAGCTTCTCGCTGAACAATAAGCGCCAGCGTCGGGGACATCACGCGCCCGATGTTGAGGGTTCGGTGATACAGCACGGAAAAAAGCCTTGTCGCATTGATCCCCACCAGCCAGTCGGCCTTGGCACGGCAGAGGGCAGCATCCCGAAGTCCGTCATAGTCCGCACCGGGGCGCAGGTTTGCAAAGCCTTCCCTTATGGCGGAGTCCTCCATCGAAGAAATCCAGAGCCTTTTCATCGGCTTTTGACAGCCTGCCAGCTCATAGACGCTGCGGAAGATCAGCTCGCCCTCGCGTCCGGCATCACAGGCATTTACCACCTCCGTCACATCCGGGGCGTTCATCAGCTTTTTGAGAATATCAAACTGTTTCTTTTTATCTTTGCCCACCACCATCTGCCAATGCTCCGGCAGGATAGGCAGGTCATCATATCGCCACTTGGCGTACTTGGGGTCATAGCTGTCTGCATCCGCAAGACCGGCCAGATGGCCCACGCACCAGCTGACACGCCAGCCGTTACCCTCCAGATACCCGTCCTTACGGGCAGTTGCGCCGATCACCGCAGCCAAACTATGGGCAACCGATGGTTTTTCGGCAATTACCAATTTATACTGAGCCATGATGGTTCCTCCTCTCATTAAATCATTGGGGTGTTTTACAGCAAAATATATCTATAATGAAGTTCTTTAACTCTGATACCAGTGGTGAGAGAGTAGTAGAAGTACATCAAACAGAGAAGAAGGACGGAAACTTTTTCCGTCCTTCTGTCTGCACATGATTGTTACTTTTCAGTTTCGTCAGCCTCAATATCTTCAACATCAATATCAAGGACTTCTTCATCCTCGGTTTCCCATTCCTCGGAATCTTCCTCGCCATAATCATAATCGTCCAGACTGTCATTGCCCTTGGTCTTAGGCTTATTCTTAACGAGCTTCAAGTAGGCAAATACGCCACCGCCTCCCAGCAGAGCCAGCAGAAGGATCAGGGCAGCCGGGTTCAGTCCGGCAGGCTTCTCTTTTTCCGGCTCCGGTGTTTCTGCCGGAGGTTCCGGTGCTTTTCCCGTACATTTACTCTTATCAGTTACACAGACCGGACAGGCCGTATTGACTGCCCCTGCTTCACATTTCTTCGTGCAGCCGCACACCGCAGGCGGCTCCTCTTTGGGTTTTCCATCCTCCATCAGCGCCATCAGGTCCGCTTCATCCACCTGGTTCAGAAAGTGAACAGCGGTCTTTTTATCCTCGTTGGCCCTGTCGATCAGGATATAAAAATAGTTGCCAGCCTTGGTGGTAACGGTAATGAGCTGCTTATTGCCACCAAAATCATCCACCAGAGCGGCGTTGCCATCCGGGGTCAGCGGAGGTGCTTTTTCGGGTTCTTCCACCACATTACTGTCATTGGTGGTATCCTCTGCCGGGGGCGGCGCTGCGCCCTGGGCAAAAGCGGGAATGGTAAAGCCCGATGCCAGAACCAGCGTCAGGCAAAGGGCAGAAAGTGTTCGGAGCAATCGTTTATTCCTCATAGCTGTTTTCCTCCTGTTCGTTGTTGTCATCCACCATACTACCGGGAATTGTGCCGCCGGACAGCATGGCGCTCAGCTGAGCCGGGGTCATACGCAGTGCGCGCACCATCTGGACGATCTCCAGATTTTCTGCCTCGGTTTTCTGTGCCTCCAGCGCCTTGAGCTTTTCCTGATACTCTGCGATCTTCTCGCGGACCTTTGTAATCTCCTGGTTAATGCGTTCAATTTTGTTCTTTGCCATCGTCTATCACTCCTTCTAAAAAATCTCTGTTACCAGTTCATCAGGCCGTAGCCCTTGATACTCTGATAATTCAGGTCATAACTTTTGATCTTGCAGGCATCGCCGGAATTTCCCTCCA
>OHKH01000689.1_pt1 | contig 12654 bp, 11 predicted proteins | sample 1568831 | NCBI WGS metagenome assembly OHKH01 (sample SAMEA3879581, study PRJEB24766) | human gut metagenome | biome: human-associated habitat; feature: feces | place: USA | collected 1985/1987
GATACCCAGCTTTGGCTGGATGCCGACCGGAATTCCTCGACCGTTATCCTTGACACGGACGATGTCGCCCGGCAGCAGGTCCACCAGAATCTTGGTACAATGACCTGCAAGGACCTCGTCGATTGCATTGTCCACAATCTCATACACCAGATGATGCAGACCCTGTGGTCCGGTGGAACCGATGTACATACCGGGACGCTTGCGCACCGCGTCCAGTCCCTCCAGGACCTGAATATCACTGGCATCATACTTTTGTGTCATCTCCAGGTTTTTTTCAGGTGTGTTTTCCAAAATGTTTCCCCTCCATCGATTTTGATGAATCTTTTCCATTGAAAAACGGGCCGCCTTTTTCTTACACGACCCGCCCGCACAAGCAGGCGATCGAGCAGGAGCGATTTTTCCGTGGCAGCCCTGTATTTTTTCTTGTTTTGATACCCTTTTATTATACCATATTTTCCCTTGCTATTACAACTTATTTTATGGATTCTTTTCTTCTAATATGCGTTTTTTCAAAAAGTCCGGTTTTTCCGATAACAATCGGCTTTTTGCCTCTTTTAAAGGGAAAAGGGAGCACCCTTTGTTTTGCCGGGTGCTCCCTTTGTGTTTTCATTTGATTTTACATCAACCCCAATCGGTCGATAAAGCCGCTGCGTTTGCGCAGGGTGGAGCAGGAAATCTGTGAAATATACACGGTAATCCCGTCCTTTTCTCTGCACACGATGAAGGATTTGGGCAGCTCGGGGGAAACGGTAATGACCCGGTGCCTCTTTTCCTGCTCGCCCAAATACTCCTTGGTCAGCTTGGACACCGAGGTGTTTTCAATATCGAAGATCCCGATGATGTCGCTGCTGCGCACCACGACCTCTCCTCCCAAATGCAGGTACATCCCTTTTCCCCTCTTTCCTAAAATCGTTCGGTCCGAACCAGCTGACCCGCGTGCAGCAGAAAGCTGCTGCCGCCTTTGAGACCGCGAAAACTGGCATCGTCGCAGCAGGTGACAAAGACCTGCCGATTGTCCAGATGATTGAGCAGATAATCCCTTCTGCCTGCATCCAGTTCGCTCATAACGTCGTCCAGCAGCACCACAGGCGCTTCGCTGGTGACCTCCTCGACCATGCTGCACTCTGCCATCTTTAAAGCCAGTACACCGCTGCGCTGCTGTCCCTGGGAGCCGTACAAACGCATCGGCATCCCGTTGACCAGCAGTTCCAGGTCGTCCCGGTGCGGACCGCTCTGGGTGGCGCCGCGGATCATATCCTCCTGCCGCTCCCGGTGCAGCTGCTGCTGATAGTAGCTGCGCAGCTGATCCCGGGTGCAGTGGTGCGGTTCTTCGATTCCACACAGATAATGCAGGTCAAACTGTTCCCTGCCGGAGGAAATACCCTCATAGACCTGCGCTGCCAGCGGGCGGATGCGCTCCACATAGCGTGCGCGGCAAAAAGCGACCGCTGCTGCTGCGCGGGCAAGGTTCTCTTCCCAGATTTCCATCGTTTCCATCAGCTGCGGGTGCCGTTGTGCATCCTTTAGCAGGGTGTTGCGCTGCAAAAGGGTGCGCTGATATTCATGCAGGTAATGCCCGTAGCGCGGCATAATCTGACCGATGGCGGTGTCCAGAAACTTTCTGCGCAGCGCAGGACCCTCCCGCACCAGCGAAAGATGGGCAGGGGAAAAGACCACCGCATAGAACTGACCGGCAAGCTCTGCCGCGCTGTCCAAAGGGACCTCGTTGAGGTATACGGTCTTCGCTCGCTTTTCTCCGCGTGCATCCGGCTGATTCAGCTCAATGCTGGCTGTTTCCTCCCGCAGCGTGCTCTGAAACACAAGGTTTGTGCGGCATTGGTGCTCTCCAAAGCGAATCATCTCCCGGTCCTTGGCTCCGCGAAAGCTTTTTGCGCCGGTAAACATCCAGATTGCTTCGGTCAGATTGGTCTTTCCCTGTGCGTTTTCGCCGTGAATCACGTTGACATCCGGCGCTGCCTGCAAGGAAAGAGAAGCAATATTTCGAAAATTTTGCAGCTCGATGCTTTTGATCTTCACCGGCGCACCTCCTGTTTGCTATTCTTCTTCTGCTGCTACGGCTTCAAAACGCCATCCGTCCGCTTCCACAACGTCCCCCGGGCGGATCTTCTTACCGCGCATGGTGCAAACCTCTCCATTGACCTTTACCATGCCGGCAAGCACGATCTCTTTTGCCTGTCCGCCGGTATCGGTAAGACCTGCATACTTGATAAAGGAGTCCAATTTGATAAATTCGGTACGAATTACAATCTTTTCTGTTTTAGTCATCATTCTTCACCCTCACTGGCAGTACGAGGAAGAGGAAGCTTTCCCCTTCCAGCGGCATCACGCGCATCGGAGACAGCGCGCCGTTGATTTCCATTTTGATCATATCACAGTCGGACGCTTTGAGCGCATCCAACAGGTATTTGTTGTTAAAGCCCATGCTGACCGGCTCTCCGGTCATCTCGCACTCCACCTCATCGTGCGCTTTTCCCATGGTGGTCGAGCAGTTGAGCTGAACGGTCTGTTCCGTAACTGCCAGTCGGATCGGACTACGCAGACGGTCAGAGATGAGCAGCGAGGTCCTTTCCACCGCGTCGGTCAGACTGCGTGTGTTGACCTTGACGGTCGTCTTGCTCAATTTCGGGATGGCAGCGTTGTAATCGAGGAAATCGCCCTCCAGCAGGCGGGATACCACATAGTATCCTCCGATGCGGAAGACGATATGTTTGCTGGAAACCACCAGGTAAACCTCTTCCTCCTCTTCCTTGAGTAGCTTGGAAATTTCAGAGAGCGTCTTGCCCGGTACGATGAATTGGGTGGTCAGGTCGGATACGATCGGCTCACGGCGCAGCGCCAAACGGTAGCCGTCCACCGAAACCAAAGTGACGCAGGAATCCTTGATGTCAAACAGCGAGCCGGTATGGACCGGTTTCGAGTCGGTGGTCGCAATCGCAAAGAGGGTCTGGTCGATCATCGACTTGAGAACGCCCTGCTTGAGGACCAGATCGGATTGCTGCTGTACATTGGGCAGCTCCGGGTATTCCTCTGCGCTCAAGCCCGGGATGGTAAATTCCGATGCGCCGCCGCGGATGATGGCAAGGAACCGTTCATCCGAAAGGATGCTGACCGTTTCTCCGGGAATGCGTCGGATGATGTCCAGCAAAAGTCTGGCAGAAAGAACCAGTTCCCCTGCCTGTTCTGTTTTCGATTCAATGGTGGTGACGATCCCAAGCTCCAGGTCGTAGCCGGTCAACTGAAGGGTTCCGTCCTCTGCTTTGAGCAGGATTCCTTCCAGAGCTGGTATCGGGGATTTGGCGCAGACTGCGCGGGAAACATTTGACACTGCTTCTACCAGCAGGTCCTTTTGGCAGATGATTTTCATAGGGTAGGACATCCTCCTTTTTGATCTTATCAGACCTATTATATCATAATTTTAAAAAAGTTTCATTTTGACTTGCTTTAGAAGATTTATAAAAGGGAAATAAGGGTGTGTGTCTGGCAAAGACAGTAAAATAATTTGAATCGGAATATTTTTTCTGATTGCTTTGAGGGAAATGTGTTTTGTCTTTTTTGAGGAGATATGCGTATCCTGGTGGAGTGAAACAAGCAATGGAAGAGGATTTCAAAAGATGGATTTGCATAAAAGTAAAAATTGCAGGAAAGGAATAAAAGAAAGAGAAGTATAAAAATAGTAGTAGTAGTAGAGGCTGTGGATTTGTGAAAAAATCAAACAAATCGCACAAACACGCGAAAAAAAGAATTGCACTGGACGGGAAAGGCGGTTTTAAAAAATGTGAAAAAGTGAAGAGGGAAAAACAGTGCGGGTAAAGTGGTTGAAAAAATAGTGGAAACTGTTGAAAATGCGTGGAGATAGCGGTGAGATAACATGGAGGACAGGAACGAGAAACAGAAATATAGGGAATCTGTGAAAATAGAGAATGTGGAATTCGGGAAAAGGGAGGAGGGGACTCCTGAAAAAAGGGGCGAGGAACAATTTTTCCCCACCCCTAATCAAATTCCTGCCGGATGATTTTGTGGAAAAATCACTGCAGATTATGCGTCGCGGATATTTTTGATGATGTCCTCAACGGTTTCTTTATATTTAGTGTCCTGCTTCATGTTTTTGACCACCTGTCCGGTTGCATAAACAACGGTGGAGTGGTCTCTGCCGCCAAATTCATTTCCGATGGCTGCCATCGACATCTGGGTGATTTCGCGGATGACATACATGGCAATCTGACGGGCGTTGGAAATCTGGGAGGAGCGCTTGGAAGAACGGATGTCCTCGGCGCTGACTCCAAAGGTTCGGCCGACCTCAGAAATGATCCGTTCCACGGTGACGGGAATCGGCTGATTATCGGTCAGGATTTCGCGGATCGCACTTTGTGCAAGCAGGATGGATGGAGGGGTCTGTGCCAATTTATTGTAGGCGTTGAGCTTCTTGACGACCCCTTCCAGCTGGCGAATGTTATTTTTGACGTGGTTGGCAATGTATTCCTCCACGACGTTTGGAATCTCCAGGTCCAGCAATTCGGCTTTGCGCTTGATGATGGCAATCCGAGTTTCAAAATCCGGTGGCTGGATGTCGGCAATCAATCCCCATTCAAAGCGGGTGCGCAGACGTTCTTCCAGCGTTTTGATCTCCTTGGGAGGTCGGTCCGAAGTCAGAACAATCTGTTTGCCTGCCTGATACAGCGAATTGAAGGTGTGGAAAAATTCCTCCTGTGTGCTCTCCTTGCCGCCGATGAATTGGATGTCGTCGACCAGCAGAACGTCCGCCTGGCGGTATTTATCGTGAAATTCCTTGGTGGATTCGGCGCCGATTGCTGCAATCAGCTCATTGGTAAACTCTTCGCCTTTTACATAAATGACATTGGTGTTGGGGCGGTTTTCTTTGATTTCCGCAGCAATGGCATATAACAGATGGGTTTTGCCTAAGCCGGAACCGCCGTAGATGAACAGCGGGTTGTAGGCATTGGCAGGGTTCTGCGCAACGGCGCGGCAGGCTGCCTGTGCAAATTTGTTGGAGCTGCCTACAATAAAGGTGGAGAAGGTGTATTCATATTCTCCGCCCTGGCTGTTCATGTCGATCTCTTCCTGACTGTAGGAGGGCAAAACCGGAGAAGCAGAGGAGGTCTGCACCGAAGCGGTGCCCTCCGCCCGGTCGGATTGACCGGAGGTTTCACAGCGAATTTCGATCTGTACCGGAAAACCAACCACCGCTTCAAAGGCGCGGTTGAGCAGACCGAGGTACTTTTCTTCCACGATCTTCTTCATAAATTCAGCTTTGATGAACAGCACGGCGGTGTTTCCGTCGAAGCTTACCGGCTCCAGACTTTTGATCCAGACCTGATAGGCAATCTCCGACAGCTCATGTGAGTCGATCACATATTGTCGCGTGTATTCCTTGACCATTTCAAATAATTCCTTAAACGATTCCATAGCTCGGTCCCCTTCTTGATTGATCAAAACCGCGTCCTTCTGCAAAAAGCCTGTCCTTGCCGATGCTCCCAAATCACGGCAGGGATTCTTGGATGCAGGCGCAGATAGGAAAACCCCCGCCAAAACATTGCAGGGGGTGAATAAATATGCGGTTCTGTTTCACAGCCTTGAATTGGATTCCACAATCAATCCACAGACCCGCCAACAAACTTTCCGCATAGAGCGAATGGGTGGTTGGGAGATTGTGAAAATAAGTGGAAAGGATTTGGAAAACAATTTTTCAACGACTTTTACACACAATATTTTAACACAAAAAAGAGGGCGATTTCAAGAGCTTTCAACCGTTTTTAACGGGTAATCCTAAACAGATTACAGCGGAAATTTTTGGGAGTTTTTATGGACAGCGCCAAAAGCAGAAAACGGCAGGAAAGGAAAAACAGAAATCGGGACTGATCAAAATCGGAAAAAAGGGGGTGAAACACAGTCGTTTTATACCACCCTTGCAGCCGATGCACGGCAAAAAGGAGGGAAGAAAAGGGATGGAGAGAAAATATTTCGGAAATTTAAAGGGGAGAAACCCTGTGATTCTCTTGACTTTTGCGGCTTTTTTGTCTATAATTCTATTCTGTAAGGTTTCGTCTTGAAGGGAGGTCGAGAAGAATGATCAGAACCTATCAGCCAAAGAAGCTGCAGAGAAAGAAAGAGCACGGCTTCAGAAAGAGAATGGCTACCAAAAATGGCCGCAAAGTTCTCGCACGCAGAAGAGCAAAAGGCAGAAAGCAGCTGAGCTACTAATCGCTGTTTGACAAAGCAGACCGGAGCCGCCGGGCGGCACTGGTTGCATTTTTAGGGGAATGACGGTTTTTATAAACCGGTAGGAGACAGGGGCAGGCTCTGTTTATTCTGCCTTCCACCTTTCATTCCAGAATAAGCAGGCCACTTATCCCGATAAGTGGTCTTTCTTTTTATCTATTGCAGGATGGAGGAGACGCTTTGAATAAAAAGACTACCTTAAAGCTCAACAGAGATTTCCGGCGCCTTTATTATAAAGGAAGCAGCGCTGTCCATCCGTTGATCGTCACCTATGCCAGCAAAAATCGCCTGGGCTACAACCGCATCGGCATCACCGTCACCAAAAAAATCGGGAAGGCAGTCTGCCGCAATCGCTGTAAGAGGATCATACGAGCGGCGTTTGCTCAGGTGAACACCCAGATCGAGCAGGGATGGGATTTTGTGTTTGTTGCAAGGATGAAAACACCGCAGGCAAAGTCGACTGAACTGGAACCGGTCCTTAAAAAACAAATCCAGAGCCTTACAAGACCGGACAAGTCCAAAGCAAATGCCAATTCGGCAAAAGCAAAGGGACGATCACCCAAAAAGAATCTGCCCAAAGGGCAGAAGGCTTCCGAACACAGGGGAGCTGCAAGAGAACCATAAGGGAAAGACAAAGGATGTATTATAAGGAAGGAAAGCAGAGGGAGGCGTCGGCAGCATGATCAAACGACTGATGCTTTTGCTGATTCGCTTTTACCAAAAGGCGATCTCACCCCTTTTTCCGCCGCGGTGCCGCTTTTATCCGACCTGTTCCGCCTATGCCTTTACCGCCATCGAGCGGTTTGGCGCGCTGCGGGGCGGTTATCTTGCGCTGCGGCGCATCTTGAAATGTCACCCGTTTCACCCCGGAGGCTATGATCCGGTGCCCGAAAAATGGAGAGAGGACAGATAATACCGACCTTTACCAGAAATGTCCTGCTGGGCACAAAAGAAGTCGCGCTGTAAAAAAAGTTGCAGGCGCGCAGCATCCGTGCGAAAGGTTTTGCAGCATGGGTGCAGAATTGGAGGTTTTCGATGTATATTCTTGGTTACCCGCTAGGGCTTATTATGCGGCTGCTGTACAATCTGCTGCACAGCTACGGCTGGTCGCTGATCCTGTTTACCCTGTTAATCAAGCTGGTAATGGTGCCGCTGTCCATCAAGCAGCAGAAATCTTCTGCTAAGATTGCAGCAATCCAGCCGCAGATGCAGGAAATCCAGAAGATGTACGCAAAGAACCAGCAGAAGATGAATGAAGAGATGCAGAAGCTCTATGAGCGTGAGAAGTACAATCCGGCAGGCGGATGTCTCCCGATGCTGATCACCTTCCTGGTTTTGTTTGGACTCATCGACGTTATCTACAACCCGATGCGCCACATCCTGGGTATGAGCAACGAAGTGATTGCACAGGCAACAGAGATTCTCAAGGGCTTGGGAATCGCATTCAGCCAGTATTCGCCGCAGACGGCAATCATCTCTTCGGTACAGGCAAATCCTGAGGCATATTCCGCCATGGGAGCCGACTTTATCAACGCAGTTCAGTCGTTCAACCTGAACTTTTTAGGCATCAACCTGGGCGAAACACCTTCGTTTGGAATGAACGTTTTGATGCTGATCCCGATTCTGTCCGGTGTGACCGCCTTTGCAGTTTCCTGGATTTCGATGAAGATCAATCCGGCGGCAATGGAAGGTCCGGGAGCCGGCACCATGAAGGTCATGATGTTTGTTTCCCCGCTGATGTCGCTGTACATCGCATTCCAGGTGCCGGCAGGCGTTGGTATGTACTGGATTTTGTCCAACCTGTTTATGATGGGACAGACCTTGATCCTCAACAAGTTCTATAATCCGCGTGAGATGGCAGAAAAAGCCAAACGGGAAGCGGAAGAACGCAGAGAAAAGGAACGCCTGGAAAGAATTGAGGCAAAGAAAAAGGCGCGCAGCGGCGACGCACAGGCACAGGCGCGCGCAAAGAGTCAGAAAGAAATCAATCGTCAGAAGCTGGCAGCGGCAAGAAAGGCAGACGCAGAAAAATACGGCGATGTCTACACCGATGTGACCGACGACGATTTGGAATAAGGGTAGGATTTTTCACTGATTATCAGAGGAGGTGTCAGTTTGAAAGAGATCATTACAACCGGTAAAACGGTGGATCTTGCAATTGAAGAGGCGTGCAGACAGTTGCAGACGGCAAGGGAACAGGTAGAGTTTGAAATCATCGACCTGCCGAAAAAAGGATTGTTCGGACTGAAAACATATCCGGCAAAGGTCCGCGTTTTTGTAAAGGAAAATAAAGAGGAGATGGCAGTGGAATACATCACTGCTGTTCTGAAGGCGATGGGTGCGCAGGACTTTACCGCAGAGGCAAACCGCGACGGAGAGAACCTGAACATCACCCTGAAAGGCGACGATCTGGGCTTTGTAATCGGCAGACGCGGCGAAACCATCGACGCAATCCAGTATCTGGCAAGCCTGGCGGTCAACCGTCTGGACGGTGATTATATGAGAATCACCATCGACAGCGGCAACTTCCGTGAAAAACGGGAAAAGACCCTGGAATCGCTGGCAAGACGTCTGGCTCGCAACGTGGTCAAGAGCGGTCGCAGCATGACTTTGGAGCCGATGAACCCATACGAGAGAAGAATCATCCATGCAACGGTGGCAACCGTAGAGGGCGCTACCTCTTCCTCCATCGGAGAAGAGCCGAACAGAAGGGTCGTCATCAGCTCCACCAATCCGGTCAAAAAGTACAACAACAATTATAAGGGCAAGAAAAAGCCTTATAACAACGGAAAAGGCGGCTACCGCCAGAACTCCCGCCGTCCGCAGGGCGAAGGAAAGAACCAGGACGGTCAGGAAAAGAAACCGTATGTCTTCCGTCCAAACAACAACGGCAAGGACGAAGGCGGAGAAAACCGCAGACGTCCGCCAAGACAGAACTCCTATAACAAGGAAAGACGTTTTGAGGAAAAGCCGGCGGCATCCAACGAGAACATCCGCAGCGAGGTACCGCGCAGCACTGCTCCAAGCGAGGCGCAGGACAAGCCGTTGTACGCAAAGATTGATCTGGAATAAGCAAAAACAAGATAAAAAAACAGCAGCCATGCGGCTGCTGTTTTTTTATCTTGCAGGCAATTTTGTTTGCACGGCAGGAAAAGAGAAACAAAGGGAAAAAGACTGCATAAAAACTTTATTCTTTGCCGCTTTTTTGCTATAATATAAATACCTATGGATAAATTTGAGGGACCGCAGGGGATGCGGTCGGAATGTAGAATTGGTTTAGTGAGAAAGGAAGGACCGACCATGAACAGCACAATGGCTCAAGATACGATCGCGGCGATTTCCACGCCGGTTGCGGCAGGAGGAATCGGGATGGTGCGGGTGTCCGGTCCAGATGCCCTGAAGGTAGTGGACAGGGTATTTACAGCGGTTTCGGGCAAGAAGGCAAAGGATACGCCCGGGTACCGCGGTCTGTTTGGCAGAGTGCATGACGGGCAGGGGGAGATTGATGAAGCGGTGGTATTTGTTTACCGCGCACCCAAAAGCTACACCGGAGAGGATGTGGCAGAAATCTGCTGCCACGGCGGAATCTATCTGGTACAGCGCACCCTGAGAGCCTGTTTGAACGCAGGAGCCAGAGCAGCGCAGGCGGGGGAATTTACCCGTCGTGCGTTCCTCAACGGCAAAATGAACCTGACACAGGCGGAGGCGGTGGCAGACCTGATTGCCGCACAGGGTCAGCAGAGCGCACAGGCGGCGCTGCAAGCCCGCGACGGAGCCATCTTTCGGAGAATCCATCAGGTGGTGGAAAAGCTGCTGGGCGTTTCCTCTGCGCTGGCTGCGTGGGTGGACTATCCTGACGAGGACATCGACGAGGTTTCCGACGAAAATCTGCGCGCCAGTGTTTATGAAATCTGCGGGATGCTGGAAGGGATTTTAAAGGGATATGACAACGGCAGACTGTTGCGGGAAGGCATCAGCACCGTCATCGTCGGACGTCCCAACGTGGGAAAATCGACCTTGATGAACCTGCTCAGCGGGGAACAGAAGAGCATTGTGACCCAGATTCCGGGAACGACCCGCGACATTGTGGAGGACACCATCCGCTTAGGGGAGGTTGTGCTGCATTTAGCTGACACAGCGGGACTGCGGGACACCGATGACCCGGTGGAAAGGATGGGCGTGGAGCTTGCCAGAAAGCGCTTAAACAGCAGCTATCTGGTGCTGGCGGTGTTTGACAGCTCGGAGGAGCTTTCGGCGGCGGACCTGGAGCTGATTGAGAAAATCAAGGACCGTCCGGTGGTGGCAATCATCAACAAGAGCGACCTGCCGCGCAGAATCGACATCGAGAGGATACGGGAAAAGCTAGGACATCTGGTGCAGATTTCTGCCAGCGAGGGAGAAGGCGTACAGGCGCTGGAGCAGGAAATCTGCAGCCTGCTGAAGCTGGACCAGCTGGACAGCTCGGCGGGTGTGATTGCAAATGAACGTCAACGCAGCTGTGTGGAAGAAGCGTGGAAAACGATGGAGCAGGCAAAGCAGGCGCTGGACGGCGGAGAAACGCTGGATGCGGTGAATGTCTGCATCGACTCGGCAATCGACAGCCTGCTGGAGCTGACCGGTGAACGGGCATCCAATGCGGTCATCGACCAGGTCTTTGAACGCTTCTGTGTGGGAAAATAACCGGATGGAATTCCTGTAAGAGGAAACAACAGGAAAAGGTTTGTTGAATGAAGCGGCTGCTTGCCGGATTGATAAGCCCGAAAGGAAAAATTTCAACAGACTCTGACCGACTTTTATAAAATATCGTTAAGGAGAAGCAATCTATGGAATATTATATGGGGGAATATGAGGTTGCTGTCATCGGAGCGGGACACGCGGGCATCGAGGCAGCACTTGCTGCCGCTCGCCTGGGCGCAAAGACAGCAATCTTTACCATGTCCCTCGATGCAATCGGAAATATGCCCTGCAACCCGTCCATCGGAGGAACTGCCAAGGGACACTTGGTGCGGGAGATCGACGCGTTGGGTGGAGAGATGGGCAAGGCGGCGGATGCCACCTTTTTGCAGAGCCGGATGCTCAACAGGGGAAAAGGACCGGCGGTACACAGCCTGCGGGTGCAGTCCGACCGGGATGCCTACCATCGGGAGATGAAGCGCCGACTGGAGCAGCAGGAGGGACTGGACATTATCCAGGCACAGGTGTGCGACCTGCGCACCGACGAAACCGGAGCTATCCGCGAGCTGGTGACCCAGCTGGGCGCGGTGTATCAGGTGCAGACGGCAATCATCTGCTCGGGAACCTTCCTGCACGGCAGAATCTATGTTGGGGACGTTTCCTATGAGAGCGGACCGGATGGACTGCACGCAGCAGTCGGACTGAGCGAGGCGCTGGAGCGGTTGGGAATCGGGCTGCGCCGCTTTAAAACAGGAACGCCGGCGCGAGTCAGACGGGACAGCATCGACTATTCCCAGCTGGAGGTGCAGGCGGGGGATGAACCAATCATCCCGTTCTCCTTTGAGACACCGCGGGAAGGATTAAAAAATCAGGTGGTCTGCCACATCGCCTACACCAACGAAAAGACCCATGAAATCATCCGGCAGAATATCCATCGCTCGCCGCTGTACGGCGGAATGATTGAAGGGGTGGGTCCGCGGTACTGCCCGAGCATCGAGGACAAGGTGATGCGTTTTTCCGAGAAGCCGCGCCACCAGTCGTTTGTGGAGCCGGTTGGACTGGATACCGAGGAGATGTATTTGCAGGGGTTGTCCTCCTCCTTGCCGGAGGATGTGCAGCTGCAAATCTACCGCTCCATCAAAGGATTTGAAAATATTAAAATCATGCGAAATGCCTATGCCATCGAGTATGACTGCATCGACCCGCTGGATTTAAAGGCAACGCTGGAATTTATCAAGGTGCCGGGATTATACGGAGCAGGGCAGTTCAACGGAACCTCCGGTTATGAGGAGGCTGCGGCACAGGGACTGATTGCAGGCATCAACGCTGCACGCAGGGTGCAGGGCAAGGAACCGGTCATTTTGGACCGCGCTTCCAGCTATATCGGGACGCTGATCGACGATCTGGTCACCAAAGGCTGCTCGGACCCGTACCGGATGATGACCAGCCGTTCAGAGTACCGCCTGCTGCTGCGCCAGGACAACGCAGACCAGCGCTTGACACCATTGGGACACGAGCTGGGATTGATTGGGGAGGAACGCTGGCAGGCGTACCAGAACAAGCAGCAGCAGATTGCGCGGGAGAAAAAGCGAATTGAGAAGCTGACCTTTGGACCTTCGGAGGCGCTCAATCGGATGCTGGTGGAGAAGGGAACGGCTGCACTGGAAACCGGAGTCCATGCGTCCGACCTGATTCGCCGTCCGCAGCTGACCTATCAGGATT
>OHKH01000699.1_pt1 | contig 12573 bp, 9 predicted proteins | sample 1568831 | NCBI WGS metagenome assembly OHKH01 (sample SAMEA3879581, study PRJEB24766) | human gut metagenome | biome: human-associated habitat; feature: feces | place: USA | collected 1985/1987
GGCTCCGACTCGTCGGAAGGCCTCTTTGGCCGCTACCGGGGCAGGGTCCGGCTGGCGGCGATGATCTCGGCCATCGTGAAATCCTCGGGGTTGTCGATGTCCAACCCTTCGATGCGGTCGACGACGGCCATGTAGGGCTTCTCCCCGATGCGGCGCCCGCGGCCGCACCAGAGCGTGCGCGGGAAAATGAAAAATGCGCTGGTTTCTATATAGACCGGCTCTATGGTCTGCGTGCGGGGGATGTCGTCCAGCGCATAGTTGAGCGGCCGGCCTTCGAACCAGGCGAAGGTCTGTATCTTCTCGGCGCTGAACGCCGAATCGTATTCCCCCGACCGCACGTGCCGCAGGGCGTCCGCCACGGTCTCCGCGCGGATGAACGGCGAGGTGGCGTGCGCCAGCACGTAGAGGTCGGCCTCGACGTCGGCCGTGAAACTGTCGTAGATCTCCCGCCCGAGCGTCGTATCACGGTCGAGGCCGGGGCTGCGGCGCAGGAAACGCACGCCTTGGGGCAGGTATTCGCAGATGCGTTCGTCGCTGCAATAGGCGTACACCTCGTCGATCTCCCCGATGCCGGCGAGCGTCCGCAGGATATGGCACATCAGCGGTTCGCCGCCCAGCAGGCGGAGGTTTTTGCCCGCTACCCGCTGGCTGTTGAGGCGTAAGGGGACGAATGCTACTGTTTTCATCGCTATCTCTCTTTTTTGTCGGTCTGTGTCAACGCCCCCCCCCTCTTGTCGGTCGCTGCTGCCGGAGTCCCGCGAAGGACACCGGCCCGCGGACTGTGGCCGGGAGCTTTGCATGTAAATTATTGCACCAGCAGGTTGCAACCCCTGATGTCGCTGTGGTCGATGCGTCCTTCTACCTCGAACGCTCCGTCGGCAGCCACGCGCCCTACGTCCTGGGTCTGGATGAAGGCGCACGACCACCACGAAGCCAGGTCGGCGATGTCCAGCCCGCCGCGGGAGCCTGCCGGCAGGCGGTCGAACGGATCGTTCACGTCGCGTGCCGTGACCCGCATCCAGGCCGGGCAGCGGAAGATGTTCCCGCCCTGCGAGTAGGCCTGCGACGTGAGTTCCGCCATGCCGTATTCGGAGTGAATCCTCTCCACTCCGAAAGCGTCGCACAGGATTTTGTGGAATTCCGCTTTGGGAATCTCCTCGCGGTATCCCTTCATGCCGCCCGTCTCCATGACGACCGTGTCGTCCAGCTTCGGGGCGTGACGCTCCGCCAAATCCCAGAGCGCATAGCTTACGCCCAGCAGGATCTTGGGCTTGGGGTCGCGGCGCATCGCCTCCAGCAGGGCTTCGTAGTCGTCGAGGTAAAAGCCGCCCGAGCCGCAGTCGGCGATCAGCCGGTCGGCCATGTAGACCAACGACGAGCCTTTGCGCCGCAGGTAGTTGGGCAGCAGTGCATAGAGGCTCCACCGTGCCGGTTCGCCGTAGAACGTCCGGAACGAAGCGCGGAATGCCTGTTCGTAGAGCGCCAGCGAGCGCATCGGGTGGCGCGACGAGGTCATGCCGGTGGTGGCCGACGAGGTGAAGACCGCTTCGGGCTCCGTGCCGCCGCAATACACTTCGTGGGTCTTGAACAGCCCGATCGGCAGGTAGGGGATCGCATCCGCCGTCCGCACCTCCCCGGGCTGTACGCCGATCAGGGACAGATACTCGCGGTAGGGCGCGCATTCCGCAGCCTGGCGCCGGAATACCTCCAGCACCGCCGCTTCGAAAGCCGCTTCATCCGTGATGCGGAATATGTCGTCGGGAGTTATCATCCCTGCAAAGGTACGCAAAATCGGCGTTCCGGTCAAAATAATTTTCGGCACTGCCGTCCCCGTCGTCCTCCTGTCCCCTATCATCCCTCCGAGCCATCCCTGGCAGCCGCTTCCTCACCCGCTTCCCCATGCTGTCCAGCCCTGCGATGAAACAAAAAATCCATAACCGGAGCCTTTTCCGGGCTCCGATTACGGATCGTTATGAATTCTGCGCGGCGGTGTCCGGCCGCCGCCAAGACCTTACTTCTTGCTTTTCGGCGCAAGCATCATGTTCATCTTCTTGCCGTCGAGCTTGGGCATCATCTCCACTTTGGCCACCTCCTCGAGGTCGGTTGCGAAGCGCAGCAGCAGGATTTCACCCTGCTCCTTGAAGACGATCGAACGCCCGCGGAAGAAGACGTACGCCTTGACCTTCGAACCCTCCTTGAGGAAGTTCATGGCGTGCTTGAGCTTGAAGTTGTAGTCATGGTCGTCGGTCTGCGGGCCGAAGCGGATCTCCTTGACCACGACCTTCACCTGGTTGGCTTTAAGCTCCTTGGCCTTTTTCTTCTGCTGGTAGAGGAATTTCTGGTAGTCGGCGATACGGCATACGGGAGGTTCGGCCTTGGGCGAGATTTCGATCAGGTCGAGTTCCTGCTCCTGGGCGAGCCTCAGTGCTTCGCGGATCGGCAGTACGACAGGCTGTTCGATGTTGTCGCCCACGACGCGCACCTCGGGAGCCGTGATCTGCTCGTTGATGCGGTGGGGGTTCTCCTTTTCGGGCAGACGGCGCCCGTACCGATTGTTGTTTGCCGGTTTCGGCCGGTTATTCCCGGGGTTGAACGGCCTCGGCGGGAATGGTTTCGGTGCTGCGATAGTCGTAAAAATTTTATTGGTTAATTACTTCTTTTCCATTTTGTTGGCTTCGATCTCCTGCGATACCAGACTGGTGATCAGGTCGCGGAACGCTTCCATCGTCATCTGCCCCTTGTCGCCTTCGCCCTGTGCCCGGACGGATACGAGGCCCTCGGCCTCCTCCTTCTCGCCGACGATCAGCAGGTAGGGGATACGCTTCAGCTCGTTGTCGCGGATCTTGCGGCCGATCTTCTCGTTGCGGTCGTCGACTTCGGTGCGGACGTCGTTGCGGTTCAGGTAGTCCGCGACTTTCTGGGCGTAGTCGTTGAACTTCTCCGAGATGGGGAGTACCACGACCTGCTGGGGCGAGAGCCACAGCGGGAATTTGCCGCCCGTGTGCTCGAGCAGCACGGCCACGAAACGCTCCATCGAACCGAACGGCGCACGGTGGATCATGATCGGGCGGTGCAGTTTGTCGTCGGCGCCCTTGTACGTCAGGTCGAAACGCTCCGGCAGGTTGTAGTCCACCTGGATGGTGCCCAGCTGCCATTTGCGGCCGATGGCATCCTTGACCATGAAGTCCAGCTTCGGGCCGTAGAAAGCAGCCTCGCCGATCTCCTCGGTGAAGTGGATGCCCAGCTCGGTCAGCACCTCGCGCAGGGCGCTCTCGGCGTGGTTCCACATGGCATCGTCATCGTGGTACTTCTTCTTGTCGGCGGGGTCGCGCAGGCTCAGCACGCAGCGGTAGTCGGTGATGTTGAAGTCCTTGTACACCTCAAAGATCAGGTTGCACACGTCAGCCACTTCGCTCTTGATCTGCTCCGGGGTGCAGAACAGGTGGGCGTCGTTCTGGCAGAAGTGACGGCCGCGCTCGATGCCCTTCAGGGTGCCGGAGGACTCGTAGCGGAAGTCGTGGGCGATCTCGCCGATGCGCATGGGCAGATCACGGTAGGAGTGGGGACGGTTTGCGTAGATCATCATGTGATGGGGGCAGTTCATCGGGCGCAGCACATAGCTTTCGCCCTCCATCTCCATGGCGGGGAACATATTCTCGCGGTAGTGATCCCAGTGACCGGAGGTCTTGTACAGGTTCACGGTGCCCACGCAGGGGGTCATCACGTGCAGGTAGCCGCGCTTGCGCTCCTTCTCCTTGATATAGTTCTCCAGCTCCTGCCAGACGGTGTAGCCTGCGGGCAGGAACATGGGCAGGCCGCGGCCCACCAGATCATCGGTCATGAACAGGCCCATCTCCTTGCCGATCTTGCGGTGATCGCGCTCGCGGGCCTCCTGCTGCTCCTTCTCCCATGCGTCCAGCTCTTCCTGATTGCGGAAGGCCACGCCGTTGATACGGGTCAGCATCTTGTTTTCCTTGTCGTTCTTCCAGTATGCGCCGGACTGCTGGGTGATCTTGAAAGCCTTCAGTGCCTTGGTGTAGGTCAGGTGGGGTCCGATGCACATATCCACGTACTCGCCCTGCTGGAAGAAGCTGAACTCGGTCTCGTCAGCCAGATCTGCCATGTGCTCGACCTTGTAGTGCTCCTGACGCTCCTCCATCAGCTTCTCAGCCTCGGCGCGGGGCAGGATGAAGGGCTTGATGGGCAGGTTCTCCTTGACGATCTTGCGCATCTCTTTTTCGATGTTGGCCAGATCCTCGTCGCTCAGCTTCTGGTCGCCCAGATCGACATCGTAATAGAAGCCGTTCTCGGTGGCAGGGCCGAAGGCAAAATCAGCCTGCGGATACAGGCGCTTGATGGCCTGTGCCATAACGTGAGCAGCGGTGTGACGGATAACGTGCAGTTCCTGATCCTGCGGGCACTCGTCCACATGACCGTCCTTGTAGATGATCTTCATAGCAGATTCTCCTTTGACAATGCGGTGTTGAACAAAAATAAAAAGCGCTTCACCCCGTAAAACTCACGGGATGAAGCGCCGATCAAATGTCTGCGTTCCACGGTTCCACCCGAATTGCGCGCTCCCCGGCGGGGAAACGCGCCCCTCGCAGTGCTGTAACGGGCACGCCCGGCAGAGGTTCGCCTCTGCACTCTGCGGTGGTAGAAGCCGGGGTCACGGCAGGCTGCTTGCAGCACCCGGAAACCCGGGGCAGCCCTCTCTGCGGCATGAAAAGCGGGGCTTCGGTTTGTCCGCATCAATGTTTTGGACAGGATGAAACTACGCTGATTGTAGCACGCCGGAACAAAAAAATCAAGAGATAACGGCAGAAATATACTTTTTTATGCACCCTGCTTCTCCACGCTGCGCACAGCCAGCGCCTTTGCGGGCTTCATCAGCAGCACGCAGACACCGTTAAAGAGCACAGAGCCCACGATGAAGGTGATAAAGAACTGCGGCAGATGGGCAGTCAGGGCGGGGATATCAATGCAGGCCACGGTCAGGTAGGCAAAGCCCACATTGTTCAGCACCTTGGGTGCGTAGGGGTGCAGGATGATGAGGATGAACAGCACCACGGCCAGCGGCAGGATAAAGCCGAGGAAATCGCCCAGAACAGGGGTCAGGGCACTGATGGACAGCAGCGCCGCCACAGTGAGCACCAGACCCACAAGGCCGCCCAGCTCCACGGTGACAAGGCGATCCTTCACATCGCCCTCCAGCGTGAACATCATGATGTTGCTCAGGAAGATCAGCCAGCTGTACTCCATGCCGGTCAGGTGGATGATGGCATTTGCGATCAGGATCCAGACCAGCAGCATCAGGCGGAAGTAAAGCAGAAAGCGCTTGGTTACGGTCTCGTTCATAGGGGTGTCCTCTCTTTCTCGTCTGTATTGGCAAGTGTTTCTTTTCAATTATTCGGATATTTCGGCAAGTAACACTTGCATTAAACAAGACGAGTATACAATACTTTCCAGAAAAAGACAATAGTTTGGCAACTAAAAATTGCACTATACGTAAATTTGGTATGGCGGGGGAGCCGGGGATGCAGACCGAAGGGGTACTTCCCTGAGAGGGTTCTGTTCCTCGTCAAAACCGCAAAACTGTATTTTATGCAAGTACAGTTTTCAAGACAACTTTGCAAAAGGTTACAAAAAACGTGATTTGAGGCGTCAAAATGCCTGAAAACACTTCCTCTTTTTTGCCGTATATGCTATAATGACAACTGTTCTCGCACAAGAAACAGGAAAATGTACGCGATAGGCGTACAGTGTAAGAGGAGTGTTACGATATGAAAACCTTGAAAGCGGTTGTAGCAAAATACAACCAGACCAGCCTGATCCTGCGCATCCTGATCGGCCTGGCAGTCGGTTCGGTGCTGGCGCTTGTTGCGCCGGGCGCGGGTTGGGTAGGCGAGCTGGGCAGCCTGTTCGTCGGTGCGCTGAAGGGCATTGCCCCGGTGCTGGTGTTCGTCATTGTGGCAAGCGCACTGGCACAGGGCTCGTCCAAGCTGGACCGCCGCTTCGGCACCGTGATCTGGCTGTATATGCTCACCACCTTTCTGGCGGCAGCCATTGCGGTCATCACCAGCTTTATGTTCCCGGTCACGGTGGTACTGGCCGATGCGGCACAGTCCGATGTGATCCCGCAGGGCTTGGGCGAAGTGCTGAGCACCCTGCTGACCAACTTTGTGGCCAACCCCGTCAGCGCCCTGATGAACGGCAACTACATCGGCATTCTGTTCTGGGCCTGTATGTTCGGCATTGCCATGAAGAACATCGGCGCAGAGAGCACCAAGGTCTTTCTGGCAAACACCGCCGATGCCGTTTCTCAGATCGTGCGCTGGATCATCAATCTGGCCCCCTTCGGCATCATGGGTCTGGTGTACACCAACGTTTCCGGCAACGGTCTGGCCATCTTTACCCAGTACGGCAAGCTGCTGGCGCTGCTGGTGGGCACCATGCTGTTCATGGCGCTGATCGTTTCCCCCTTTATCATGTTCGTTTACCTGCGCTGCAACCCGTACCCGCTGGTATTCCGCTGCCTGAAGGAATCCGGCCTGACCGCTTTCTTCACCCGCAGTTCTGCCGCCAACATCCCTGTGAATATGTCCCTGTGTGAAAAGCTGGGTCTGGACAAGGATATGTACTCCGTGTCCATCCCGCTGGGCGCTACCATCAACATGGACGGTGCCGCCATCACCATTACCATCATGACGCTGGCAGCGGCTAACACCCTGGGCATTCAGGTGTCTTTGCCCGCCGCCATCGTGCTGAGCGCCATGAGCGCTCTGGGTGCCTGCGGCGCTTCCGGCGTGGCCGGCGGCTCCCTGCTGCTGATCCCCATGGCCTGCTCGCTGTTCGGCATCTCCAACGACATCGCCATGCAGATGGTGGGCGTGGGCTTCATCATCGGCGTGGTGCAGGACTCGGTAGAGACCGCGCTGAACTCTGCCGGTGACGTGGAATTTGCCGCCACCGCCGAGTATCACCAGTGGCTCAAGGAGGGCAAGCCTCTGCCGGCTTTCCTGAATGGCTGATCGTATCCCAGCACAAACAAAGCAGCCGCTGCACTTTCTCGTGCGGCGGCTGCTTTGTTTGTTGTAATGAAATTCACCCAAACAGCACCACGGCGTAGCTTACGCCGTCCTTTACCACATAGGCAACACCCAGTTTGGTCTTGCCCTTTGCGGCTTTGGTCATGGCTTCGGGGTAAGTGCCGTCCTTCGGCAGAACAAAGGTGATGTCCGAAGTACCGTTGGCGTCCAGATCGTCGCATTTAATGCCAAAGCCCGGGGTAAAGTCGTTGGCGCCCATACCGCCGCCGATGCCCTTACCGATGCCCATGCTGTCAAAGGCATAGGCGTAGGAACCCTGCTTCAGGTAGGTTTTTGCGACGTCATCTACATTATCATACCGGTAAAGTTCCGGCTTGTTCGGATAGACCTTGCAGGACACCGAGGAGCTGACGACCCAGTTTGCAATGCTGTAAGCTTTTTCGCTCAGGTCCTCGTTGTAAGTCATTTCCACGTTGTATGTCATTTTGAATTTATCGCACAGCGCCTTTACGCTTTTGCTTTCGGCGTCCGAGCGCTTGGGGCTCATCGGTGCGCCTACGCTGGCATCGCAGGCGGTGAACACGGTCAGTGCCATCAAGCCGACCAGCAGGCAGGCCAGTAATTTCTTCCAGTTTTTCATAGAACGATGCTCCTTTCCGTTCCGGGGTCGTTACGGGTCTGCGTCCGCACGGACGCAGTTCTTTTTGCTTTCTTCTGCCTCCATGATACCTTTTTTTAACAGGAAATGCAATCATTTTGGCGCAAAAAAACAGGCTGCCGTGCAAAAAACACGGCAGCCTGCGGAAAAGGCTTTATTTTGCGTACTCCACAGCGCGGCTCTCGCGGATGACGTTGACCTTGATCTGGCCGGGGTAATCCAGCGTATCCTCGATCTTTTTGGCGATAGCGCGTGCCAGCAGGATGACCTGATCATCGCTGATGACGTCGGGCTTGACCAGAATGCGCACCTCGCGGCCTGCCTGTACGGCAAAGGCCTGCTCCACGCCCTCGAAGCTGGAGGAGATCTCCTCCAGATTTTCCAGACGCTTGACGTAGCTTTCCACGTTCTCGCGGCGGGCACCCGGGCGGGCGGCGCTGATGGCGTCGGCAGCCTGAATGATGAAGGCCAGCGGGGTCTTGGGCTCCACGTCGCCGTGGTGTGCCTCAATGGCGTGGATGATCTGGGTGTTCTCCTTGTACTTGCGGCAGATGTCCACGCCGATCTGGACGTGGCTGCCCTCGATCTCGTGATCCAGTGCCTTGCCGATATCATGCAGCAGACCGGCGCGGCGTGCCATGGTAACGTTCACGCCCATCTCGCCTGCCAGCAGACCGGCCACCCAAGCCACTTCCATGCTGTGGGTCAGGGCGTTCTGGCCAAAGCTGGTGCGGTACTTCAGCCGGCCGATCAGCTTGATCAGGTCGGGGTGCAGGCCGTGGATGCCCAGCTCCATCACCGCACGCTCGCCCTCGCGCTTCATCTGCAGTTCCAGATCGTGGCGGCACTTTTCCACCGTCTCCTCGATGCGGGCAGGGTGGATACGGCCATCGCCGATCAGGCGCTCCAGCGTCATGCGGGCCACCTCGCGGCGGGTCTGGTCGAAGGAGGACAGGGTAATGGCCTCCGGGGTATCGTCGATGATCAGATCCACGCCGGTAGCGGTCTCCAGTGCGCGGATATTGCGGCCCTCGCGGCCGATGATGCGGCCCTTCATCTCATCACTGGGCAGCGGCACCACGCTGACGGTGGTCTCGCTGCAATGGTCGGCAGCGCAGCGGCTGACGGCCTGTCCGATGAGGTTGCGGGCGATGTTATCGCAGTTTTCCTTCAGGTCGGTCTCGTAGGCGGCAACGCGCACGGCCTTTTCGTGGGTCAGCTCCTCGTCCACCTTATGCAGCAGCACCTCGCGGGCGTCCTCCTGGCTCAGGCCGGCCAGCGTTTCCAGACGCTCCATCTCCTTGGCGCGCAGAGCGTCGATCTCTGCCAGACGCTCCTCGGCCTCGGCAGCGCGCTTTTTCAGCTCTTCTTCCTTCTTTTCCAGCGCCTCGGTCTTGCGGTCCAGCGCTGTCTCCTTCTGGTCGATGCGGTTCTCCTGACGGCTGATCTCCGCACGGCGCTGCTTGATCTCCTTGTCGGCCTCTGCCTTCTGGGCATCGACCTCGGCTTTCAGACGGAAAGCCTCATCCTTTGCTTCCAGAACCGCTTCCTTGCGCTTCTGGTCAGCGGTCTTGATCGCCTCGTTCACCAGCCGGGTAGCCTCGGCCTCGGCGCTGCCGATCTGGGCTTCGGCAGTCTTTTTACGGTTGTTGTAACCAATAAAATAGCCCGCAGCCACGCCGACAACAGCAACGATCAAGGCCACGATCACTCCGATCGCGGTCATTGCGTTCACTCTCCTTTGTTTCAATTCAATGCAAAATTAAAAGCAGGAGACGCTGCGCAGCAGGACACGGGCAATGATATAGAAAGAGCTTTCAATGCAAAAAGTGACACCAAAACCATACGCACCACCCAAAACCGGCGGCACGGGCAAAAGCATACGGCTTTTCTCTTTACGGTTCCATTTTATATCAAACAGGCACGCTTTGCCTGAAACGGGTACAGGGTCACACTGAAACCTGCGTACAGCGTCTTTGATTCCATACTACTAAATATAGTACGAAACATTTGCCCGCTTGTCAAGAGGAAAACCCTGCCCGCAGAACATTTTGTGCAGAAAAACAAAAATAAGATGGCTGCGGCAGGCACCCCCTCAGTCATCGCTGCGCGATGCCAGCTTCCCCGAGGGGGGAGCTGGCACGCCGTCAGACGTGACTGAGAGGGTTCTCTCCCCAAACCAAAAAGGCTGCCCCGGAGAACGGAGCAGCCCTTCTGGTTTATGATGAAAAGAAGAAAATGAAGGAGAATGTCTTATTATTTGGCGGCTTTTTCGCCCTCCGGGAAGATGATCTTATTCACAAAGAAGAAGATGACCATGGAGATGCCGCCGTTGAGGACGGTGGTGCCGATGTTGTAGATGAAGTCCGGTACCAGCAGCCCGGCCACCGCCACCCAGATGCAGTTGATGGAGTTGACGATGCAGGTGATGATGCAGAAGGCCAGCACATACCAGCCGATCTGTTTTGCCAGATTGCCCTTGCTGCGGAACACAAAATTGCGCTGGATGGGGAAGTTGATGCACTCGCCGATGACCATGGCGATCATGTAGGCGCAGAAGTAGGGCAGACCGCCGTGGGCGGCATCGTAGCCGAGGATGTTCCATTTGAAGGTCTCGCCGAACAGGGTGATGTCGATGCCCGGCCAGCCGAAATCCACCACCGGCAGGCTTGCAAAGGCCTTGGGCAGGAACTGCAGCAGCAGGTACTTGAACACCGTGATGAGGTTGGACACGATGACGAACAGGCCGCCCTCGCGCACCCACTTGGCAGCGGCGGGGTGCTTTGCCGCGAAGTTATTCCAGAAATTCATAGCCTGCTTCCTTTCAGCTGTTTTTCAAGCGCTCTTCCATGCGGCTGTTCAGCACGAGGTTCTTCACGGCCTCCACGATCACCCGCACAAGACCGATGATCCAGAAGCCCTGCAGCTCCATCACGATGCCGTCCACCATGCCCATGCTGATAGCGCCGTTGGTCATTTTGGACAGCGCACGCAGAGGCATATTGTACTGGAACAGGATGTTCAGGTCGGGCTTGCCCTTTTTGATGCTGCGGCGCAGCAGGGCGCCCAGCACGGCAGCCGCCAGCCAGCCGATGGGGCTGCGTCCGTGCCCCATCTCGCCCAGCGTCATGTTGCGGTCGATGTGCACCTTGTTCTCCGGGATAGCGTGCCCCAGCAGCGCTTCAAACTCCGCGTCCGGCACCTTCTGCACCTGTGCGGTGCGGTAATGCTCCAGATTTTTGCCCGCGTAGGGGTCGGGTGCGCCGGTGCCCGCCACCGTAACGGCGGCAGTCAGACGGATATCGGCGCTGGAAGCGCCCACCAGCAGCTGATAGCTGCCGCCCTCCACCTCCCAGCGGTCGGTGGCAACGTTCCAGTAGCGGAACGCCTTATCGTCCAGCGGGATGGTGACGGTCTTGCTCTCTCCGGCTTCCAGCTGCACCTTGGCAAAGCCCTTCAGCTCCTTGACGGGGCGGAAAACTTTTGCATCCGGCTTTGCCACATACAGCTGCACCACCTCGGCACCTGCACAGCTGCCGGTGTTGGTGACAGTCAGGGTCACGCCCTTTTCGTCTGCTTTCAGGTCACTGTATGCAAAGCTGGTATAGCTCAGGCCGTAGCCGAAGGGGAAGGCGGTGGGCACACCGGCGGTGTCGTAGTAGCGGTAGCCCACATACAGACCCTCGCGGTACTCCACAGTGGGGCCGTCGCCGCCGAAATGCGCTTTTGCGGGGGTGTCGGCGTAGCTGCGCGCCCAAGTCTCAGCCAGCTTACCGCAGGGGTTCTGCGCGCCGGTGAGCACCTCGACCAGTGCGCCCGCACCGGCCTGACCGCCCAAGCAGCCGTAGACCAGCGCCTTGCAGTCCTTGACCCAATCGCTTTCCAGCGAGGAGCCTGCACTCAGCAGCAGCACCACGTTGGGGTTTGCCGCCGCCACAGCTGCCAGCAGTTCCAGCTGGTTCTCTGCCAGCTTCATGTCGGCGCGGTCGATGCCCTCGCTCTCCTTGATCTCGTCCAGACCCATGCACAGCAGCACCACATTGGCGTTCTTTGCCAGCCGCACCGCCTCGGCTTTCAGTGCCTCATCGGGCTTGCCCTGCCGGTCAAAGCCCTTGGCGTAGCCGACGCTGTTCAGGCCGCTTTCGGCAAGGCAGTCCAGAAAGGAATCCACCTTGATGGAGTTGACGGCGCTGGAGCCTGCACCCTGATAGCGGGGTGTCTGGGCAAAGTCGCCGATGACCGCCACCTTTTCCCCCTTTGCAAGGGGCAGCAAGTTGTTTTCGTTCTTCAGCAGCACGATGCTCTGGGCAGCAGCCCGGCGTGCCAGTGCGTGGTGGGCGTCGGCATCGAACTTGCCGGGTGCGGCGTCCACCGCCGCTTTGGTGGTAAACACCAGTTCCAGCAGCTCCTCCAGCCGGGCGTCCACGTCTGCTTCGGTGATCTTGCCGGTCTGCACTGCCTTCATCAGCTCCCGGATGGCGTCCCCGCCGGGGGCGGGCATTTCCAGCGTAGAGCCATTCTTTACGCCGAGGGCGTGGTCGTTGCTGCCGCCCCAGTCGGTGACCACTGCGCCGTCAAAGCCCCAGTCCCTGCGCAGGATATCCATGAGCAGGTGGGCGTTCTCGTTGGCGTAGGTGCCGTTGACAAGGTTATAGGCGGACATGATGGTCTTGGGCTGCGCCTCTTTGACCACCATCTCGAAGCCGGTCAGGTAAATTTCCCGCAGGGTGCGCTCGTCCACGATGGAATCCGAGGCCATGCGGCGCAGTTCCTGACTGTTCACGGCAAAGTGCTTGGGGCAGGCGGCAATGCCGTTTTTCTGGATGCCGCGGACGTAGGCCGCCGCCATCTTACCGGCAAGGTAGG
>OHKH01000701.1_pt1 | contig 12504 bp, 9 predicted proteins | sample 1568831 | NCBI WGS metagenome assembly OHKH01 (sample SAMEA3879581, study PRJEB24766) | human gut metagenome | biome: human-associated habitat; feature: feces | place: USA | collected 1985/1987
CCGGCATCCCATTCGCCGCCTGCATAAGCAAGTCCATCTACATCCAGAGAGTAGCGACCGAACATACAACCAACGGCGTAGGAAATGAAAGAACGAATATCTCTGCCAAGGTCAGCCTTGCGGACGGTGACATCCTTATCCTCAACCTCCGGGGTCAGTTCGTCCTGCAAGCCGTAAATGTCAATGAAGATACGGTTCAGTTCTTCCTCGTTGGCTTTCAGATGATTGAAATGGTCATCACATTCCGCCTGCCACTGGGCAAAGGCTTCGGCAAGGGTAGAAACCTTGCGAAGAAGTGGGTGATGCTGGAAATCCCATGAGGTTTCAAAGGAATCCCAATCAGATTTGCTCACCTCAATATTCTGCCATACCAAATTACTTACATCATTCACTGAGCCAACAATAGAAGGTATAGACTTTAATGCTATAATATTAAAGTCTATCGTTGGTGCAAGCACATCCAAATAATTTTTAGTTACTGCACTATTAAGTAATCCAACATAATATCCAATCGGATTATTACAATTAGTAAATGCCATAGAGCCTTTTGCATCAAATATAAATCCACCCGCTACATATCTGGCTCCAAAATTTCCAGAACTTAATGTAGTCCATGTAAGCCCTTCTTTGAAATACCAATTTCTGTTTTTGATAATAAATTCAGGGTCAGAAATTCGTGGATATTTTTTTGTAACTAAATCTATCAATTCCTTTCCATCATCTAAATAGAACACAACATACATATTATTTCCATACCATTTCCGATATTCTCCACCTTTTTGATAAGGAAACCATTTCTTGTTTGATTCTATTGAAGCTTGCCTATCAACAATTTGAAAACCTATATTGTTGATAGAAACTTCATGCCAAAATCGCAAATATTTTTCATTGTCCGTTGTTGTCATTCCTTGTCTAAAGATAAGTTCATCATCTAACTTTGAATTTTGAAAACTTGCAATTACTTTTTGAGATTTCCAATATGCGATTGGAGCCCCAGGTATCTGCTCATATCCATCTTGATTAGAGAAGAATTCTCCTTTCTTTGCAAAAAATCGACGTTCTTTTTCCTCCAAGCTATCAACATCCACAGATTTATCAAACAATCTTCGATAACAACCAACGTATTTTTTTACTGATCCTTTTGTGATTACAAAAGAGGTTGTTCCAAAATCAGAGCCAAAAACACCTCTTCCTAAATGAACCATTGTAGATATAGTAAATGCATTTAATATCTTTTGTCTAAGAGCTTCATAACTTGTTAAAAACATCCATACAGGTATATTTATCATTGCCATACATCCGTGTTTGGTACACAACTGCATAGATTTTTCCATAAAAATCGTACTGAAATCCGACTTGGTATCAGGGTAATTTTTCTTTGTATATGTGACAAGTTTTGCCGCCATACCACTACTTCCCATATATGGCGGATTCGTTACAACTGCATCATACTTCTGTGCCAGAGCTTCAGCCACCTGCACCAACGGCAACAGGCTGTTCAGCACACTCTCTTTGCTCATGCTGATGTCATCCCGTACCTCATCAAAACGGGCATAAAGAGCAGCAAAATCCACAGGGGTGATATTCAAGATAGAACCGTACTCCTTGGCATCGTGCATTTCTGTGATAATGCTGTCCATCGCCGCTTTCAGCTTAGTGTCGCCATTACAGAAGTATTCCAGAGCATAACGGTCAACACCGTTACTCTCCTGAATCGCATAGACGTTTGGCTGAATCTGGCGGCTGAAAAAGCGTCGGTCGTACTGACGAGCTTTCATCATCACAGCAAAATAGGCAAGCTGCGCCGCACGGTCGTCAATGTCCAAACCGTAGAGATTATTCTTCACGATACTTTCCACCGTTTCACGGGTGGTGTAGCCGTAGCTCTCGTAGATCTGCACCAGCACATCAAACAGGTAGGCGAGGATATGACCAGAACCGCAACAAGGGTCAATACACTTGATCTGCTCCGGGGTCATAGCGGCGTATTCTTTGCGGATTTCTGCCAGCTGTGCCTGCACTTCCGGCTCCTGCTCGGCTTCTTCCAGATAGTAATGCCATTTGGTGTCCTCCGGATCACGATTTCCTGCGGCATAGGCAGACTGTTCTTCCTCTGTGGGCAGAAATTGATTCTTCGCATCTGGGTGTCCTTCCAACCACAAACGACCAAGGCTGTTTTCCACCATGTAGCGAACGATCCAATCCGGGGTAAACAGCTGGGTTGCCGCCGGAATGTTCTCCTTGGTAATTTTCACGTTCTTCTTGAGGGCGGCAAACACCTCGTCCTTTTTCTCTGCATTGTAATACTGATATAGCCAGCCGATGATCTGCACCGCATCCTGCCAATCTTCCTCCGGAATGGTGGAAATCATCTGTTCAATAACGCTGCCTTCACGAAGCAGGTTGTCCGGTAACAACAACTCTGTATAGTCAGAAATACGCTGGAACATTCCCGGCAGAATGCTATTCAGGGCGTTACACTGGGTGATCAGCAGATATTTGTAGAGTTCTTCTGTCTGGTTGGCATTCTTGAACTCATAGACTTTCTCCATGTTCAAGCCGTCCAAATCCAGATGCAGGGCTTCGTCAATAATCTGCGGTTTGAAGTTATTTTCCTCGTCTGTAAACACACGCACACGGGTAGGGAGGTAGCCGTTGACCTCCATAAAACGCAGGGCAGAGAAGCGGTTGAACCAGGTGTAGGCAACTTCCTCCATCACTTCCTCATAGCCCTTGGCATTGATCTGAGAAATCAATGCCCTGCGCTGATTCTTCTGTGTATCAGTCAGGACTTTTCCGCCCACGCTGTCAGCTGCAGCATCAACGATATTGTCCTTTTCAATTCCATATTGCATCGCTTTCTGGGATACACGCTCAATCAGCTCTCGACGTGCCCAGACAGCGAATTTTTTAATCATATTCTTGTCCATAGTTTTTTCCCTCTCCATCATTGAAAACACCGCTAAGTATATCGTTAATTTCTTTTTCAGTGGCGACTGTATCCACACCGTTTTTCTTTAGAGCTTTATATTGGATTTTCATATCTTCTGCATAAAGCTTTCTCGAAAGCCATTGACTAAGAAAATATTCAAGTAACAGTAACACTGCCGTTGCACCAATAACACCTAATACCGTATATTCAGCACTACTTGTTGACACAGGGCTAAATGATGCAATCAAATATCCAATTACTAAATCAGCAAAAGCCACTATATTCAAATACAAAACATGAGCACTCTTTTGTAGTTTCTCCTTGGGTATTATACAGTTATCTTCGTCATCCCTCTCAACAAAATTTGATCCAGGAAAACAATTGCGTATAACAGCTTTTTTGTTTCCTACTATACAGTTCAACAGCAAAATTAAGGCTCCTGCTAATTGAAACGCTAACATTCCAATAAAAATCATATTTACTCCTTATTTTAAGTGAATACCATCGCAATCCTTCATCATTGCAGTCAGGTAACTTCTCATACGCTCTACATAAGTGTCAATATCTTCCTGACTCTCCAAGGTCTTTGCAGGGAACGCCATCTGACGGTACACATTCTTAATCACTTTCTTCGGAGCAGCTTTTGCCAGAGTATCCGGTTGCTTTTTCTCCACCGGCTTCGGCGGCTTCTTCGCAGTCTCGATGCGATCACAGATGTCGTCCTTGTAAGACCAAATCTGCGGAACCAGACCGTCTAACAGGGCAAGGCTTTGAAGCTCATTGATCTTCCTTTTCTGCTGGTCGAAGTATGTATCGGCTTTTCTTACCAGTTCAGCGCAGTCCACATTGCCATCGGAAAGGGGATGAACCTCTGCCATACACTGACGGATGATTTCCAGCAGCTCGGCACGTTTGGAATCCAGCAATCTGCCATGTCCTTCTCGGACTTTCTCCATAAGCCCATTGAGTTCCGGAATTCTGCGGTAGATATTTTTCGGGTCATTCTCGACCACAGTAATCAGACGAATCTGGTTCAGGGCGTCATTGGCTTCTGTTTCCTTGCTGAGATAATGCAGATCGTTTCTCAGGTCGTCCTCCATCTTAACGGCGGCATCAAATACCTGTACCTGATTTTTGAAGAATCCCTCGACACGCTGCATTTTTTCTTTGTTATCAAAGAGATTATCTTCCTCTTTCAGAATCGCATCAATAAGGGCGATGTTATCTTTCCGCTGGGAGAGGACTTTGTCCATCTGCTCAATGGAAGCAGCTACAAGGCTCTGATCCGGATATTTATGACCTTCATATCTGCCTTTCAGTTCGATATAGTGGTCTTTCAGTTCACCAAACTTCTGTACTACAAATGTCACCAGACCGTCTTCATCATCCGGCACATCCATGACATCAAAGTATTCACGCAACAGCTCCTTGACAGCCCGCATCTTTGTGGCGGTAATCATCTGGCGCTTACTAATGCTGGTTTTGCCAATCTCGCTTTTTTTGCGGAGCATATCCGGCAGCTTCGGGTTATCCGGCTGAATAGTAGAACCTGCATATTTGATGGTAACTTTCTGGTCATAAATCAGACGGGCAACCACAGCGGCAATGTCAATTTCTTTCCAGCCATAAGGAATCGCACTATAACGGCTCTGAATATCCGCCATAGAGGTCGGCAGATTTTTCATTGCCTGCATTTCCAGATACTCTTCGATCTTGGCAGATGCACCTCGGTTCGGCTCCATGCCAGGCATGATATTTTCAGCACCGGTCAGAATTTCAATAACATCTGCATCAGTATCAGCGTTTTTCTCAATCAGGGAAAGTTCACTGTACACATGGGACACCAGATATTCCAGAGCCTGCTCAATCTTACCCTTGGCATTTCCGCCCTTGAGTTCGATATGTTCACCGTCCACATAGAACTGTGCGGATTCAATGGCTTTTACCAAATCTTCCATCGCAGTCTGCTCATACTTGGTAGCTTCTTCCTGCTGATCACGGATAATATCCTGAACAGATTTCGGAAGCTGGTTGACATTACGCTGTTTGACATACTTACGAATCTTCATGGCACTTTCCAAAGATTCATAATAAGGGGTATCCGACAGCACGACGATGGCTTCCTTGCCCTTGGAATCGGTCATCAGTCGCAGCTCGGATTTTTCCGAATTGTCAGTTGCAACCGTCAGGAAACGCAGGCGCATCCCACCAGTGATATTGCCCACGGTAATACCATCTACCATCTGATCGAAGGAAAAGTCGTATTTGCCGTAGCGATATTTCTTGGTGGTAAAAATATCTCCGAAAATCATCTGCCCAATACGGTCAACGATAGAAGCCGTATCGACCGGCGTGTTTTTAATTTCTCGCTGAATATCCTGTTCTTCATCGGTCAGGAAGTTGTAAACTTCTCCTGTTCTTCCGATGTAGTTCTGGCTCATCAGCCGGTTCAGACATTCACGGACGGTCTCACGCATGGTGATCTTGTCCATGCGAATATCATCCGCCATCAAAATTACAATATTGTCCAGATTGGCAGGAATGTCGTCAATGTAACGAATCAGGTACAGCAGTTTCAGCACATCCACATCCTGTGCTTCGATGCCATCACCATTATCAGCAGCTTTTTGGCAGCGTTCAATTACACGGCGGATTGAACTGTCCAGGAAAGTATGTACGGTATCATAAAAACGGAAGAACGGAACGAGGGCATACTCGTCCTTATCCTGAATTTTCTGTGTCGCTTCCTGGAAACCAGAAAGCATAGAACGCTCACCGCCGGAGAGATGCTTGCCGGAATTGCCATGCTTACGGATTTCTGCAAAGACCTTCTGCATGATGATGAACTGATAAGGCACAAATGGGAAATTCACGGCAAACTCTCTGGAACCAGAATAACCTTTAATATCCAAAATGGAGTCTGTGAAACTGAACAGATTACGGAGAACGGAGTCGTTCTTTTCATAAACTGCTTCCAGTTTGGACTCGGCTTCATTGTTCTTTTTCAGAATACGCTTCTGAATGACTTCATCCACAGATGAGGAAGAAAGGCTCAAACGGGTTTTGAATCGAGCCTGAATTCTGGAGAACTCGTCAGCACGGACTTTAATAATTTCATCAATAGCTTCCTGTCCGGTGCAGACAACCCACACCTTACCACCGCACTCACTGCCGATTTTCTCAACGAGGGACTGGAGATTCAAAAGCATATCGGTATCCGTTCCGACATACTGACCCACTTCGTCCACCATAAACAGCAAACGGAAGTTGTTCGGTTTAGTATTTAGGTAATCCTTAATATCCTCTACAAGCTGAGCAATGGAAAACTCTGTGGCAGATTTATCATTGAACCAAGCCTTGGCATCTTCCTCGCTCATATCCAGGACTTCCACCAGAGTAGGAATGATATATTTTCCATTAAAGGCAAATGCTTTGCGGGAGTCCACCCAGGGCATCCCTTTCTTTTCTTCAAAGACACGGCGGAACTCAGTGGTCTTTCCCTGTTGGTCGATATACTGTTCCAGTTTGGCAACCTTCAGGTTCTCACCAAAGAAGCCCAGATGGTTATAGAAGGTTTTAGCAAACACACGCAGAACAGCAGTTTTGTCTTTATTGATGGAACCCTCAATATCAATATTAAACAGAATCGTCTCTGTCTGCACCTTCGTGGAACGGTCAATCAGCATATAGGTTGCAGGGTCATCTTCAAACTTCCTGCGGAATCTCTCAACACTATGAATCCCTTTGACCTCTTTATTCTCCAGTAGATAGGACAGCATTTTCAAGAAGTGGGATTTACCGCTTCCAAAGAATCCGGAAATCCACACGCCGGTATCAGCGGTCGGCTCATCCAGAGCATCACTATAATAATTAAAAAAGGTAATGAAGTGCTTCTTCAATTCCTTTGTAATAACATACTCATTTAATTCCTGCTCGATCACATCGTCCGCAGCCTGATCGACTTTAATAACACCATTGATTTTACGGTTGATGTCATCGGCAAACATATAACGAATAATCACAATCGTACCCCCTTATACCACATTGAACGCCCTGTAATAATCATTGGGCTGTAATCTGTTAAACAACTTTACATGGCGACCATCAAACTCACCTGGATACATTACCAGAATCGGTACATCCGAAAAATGAGGTTGCAGTGCTTCCAGCAGAGAATGGATTCTCATAAACGGGAAAACTTCACCCACACCGGTAAGCATCAGCACATCACCGCACTCATGCGGCTCAAACTGGATTTTCTCTATAAACTCACCCTCGCCAATAGCAGAATGGAGCTGTTCCAAAAGGAAGATACTTCCGTCCTCCGCTTCCATATCCGGAATCGCATCTGTAATACCCATATCCTCACAGATAGAAAGGAATGTCTGATACAGATTACAAATTCTCAGGCGGCAGGATAGAGAGTGGTCGGTTTCCAGTTGCTCGATAAAATGGCGGACTGCCATTTCATCTTCCGGGTTGTAACAAAAAATGCGAATATTCACTTCATTGCTGAGTCCCTTACCTTCTAAAAATTCAGGTTCCTGTATCAGCTCTCTGACTTTATCTAAACGTTCTTCAATATTATTCATCTATCTTGTATCCTCCTTATGAGAAGCAGTTGAAAGCCGGCAAAACCATCAGGTCACCATGGCTTCTGATTGCATTTTCCAAAATCGGATGCAGATACACTGAATTCAAATGGTCTGCACGAATATTATCCAGATACTCATTTTCTACGAGAACTTTTACCAGTACTTGCTTCAGTTTCGTGATCGTACCTTCACTCCAAGTAGCCACCGCATCATCCTGTTCCTGCAATCTCATAAAGTAGGTATTCAAATCAATCCTACCAAAAGAGCTGTCCTTTAATCGGTACTTCTCGCCAATAACCGTCAGCATAAATTCCCACATCAAACGACTCTGTTTCATCATGGCATATAGACAAATTTGCTTGGCTACATCAGTCGGCTGCTGCGCAATCGCTCTAACCAAGTCATTATCATCCATAGCAGCCAGTCGCTTTAAGCAAGCCTTTGCCATTCGAGCGACCGACTTTTCTGTCGGATATTGAAAAAGATTGTCGTTTGTAATCTGTTCGACAACATTTTCTTCACTCAAGCCACTGCATAATAATTTTGCCGTTGTTCGCATCTCATAAAACAAAAATGGTTCTCTTGTTAAAGATGCATTATATAGATATGTATTGTCCATCAAAAGTCCCCCTTATGATCTTTCTCTTGTTTCGGGAAGGACTTCCATAATATCTTCGATGCCGCAATTTAATTTTCTGCAAATGCGTACGATGACTTCCATAGAAACAAGCTCATTCCTTGAAAGTTTTGCGAGGGTATTCGGACTGATACCAACGTCTTTTGCAAACTCCATTTTTTTCATTTCTTTGTCTATCAACAGCTTGAAAAGCTTATTATAGGTTACGTCCATACTTGACCTCCATCTTCAAAACTATTGCTTAAAAAGTTCTAATCTAAATTATAGCACAATTACATTCAAAAAGGGAGAAGAATTTTTGTGTTTGCAGAGTTTTTTTCTTTTTATTATAATTCAGTTTTTTGTTCAAGTAAGTATTTCCCCAAACATGAAAGTCTGTGAAGAATGCGTAGGATTCACAAATTGGCAAGCAGTGTAACCCTGTACAGGTTCACTCATTTTCTCGAATTGTCCGTTGGACCATTCTTCGCAAATTTGCTTGTTGGGGTGACCCCCAATCCACCAGAACATCATCTGCCGATGATGGCTACGCAGCAAAGCTGCTGACAATATCCAGAGAGAATATCTGCACTAAACTATTGTGTGACGATGGTGACGGTTGTGATGATGAAACACAGAGCGAACCAGGGGCAATTTGTATCGTCACCATCGTCACAACCGCCACATTTGGAAAAATATAATCTTTCGCTGTGAGAAAATCTGTAAATTTGAAAACCAAGGTTACACTGAAAGCACACCAACGGTGGGCACAGCCAACATCCAAGATGTTGTTCAATGGGGTTTGGGGCTGCTGCACCAACAAGCAGTTTGTGGTTATGGATAGCCACAAGCATTGCTTGCTACAATATGTTCGACTACAAAAACAGTGTTGCACTGATAATGCTGTTCAGCGGTTCAAACCTAATCTGTAATGAAGCGGTAATCAGCCTTACGTGGCATTACTTGAGCTAATCACGCTCAGTTACCAAGTTGCGAAATTATAAAAAACGATGTGTCCAAATTGAACACATCGTTTTCGTTGTTTTATTCTGTTATCTCATCCGCTTGTCCGGGAAAGGCAGCTCGTAAACATCTTTTATCTCACATACCACCTCCTACAGGGCTATAAATCATCTCATATTTTACAATCTCCTCTGCACGATTGCGAATGCTGTTCATCGCTCCAACCCATGCCATTTGATTCTTTTCCTTGAGCTGTTCGGTAATGCCCTCTCGCTTCTTCATCTGCTGAATAATCAGGAATAACCGGTTCTCAGCCTGCTCGTTGAGATCAGCAAGGTATGTCCAGAGTTTTCCCGTGAGAATTAAATCACTGAATATGCCTGGATTTGTCATTCTCAGATACTCCCGATGGAGTCGCCCCCATCTTCCAATCGATCTGGTCTCGTCGGGCAAACTCAGCTCCGGCACATAGTAGTCACCCACCAGCACATAATAGATGCCATTTTCAAAAATTCTTTTTTTCATATCTTCGCACACTCCTCTCCGGTTGTTTCGGTCGTTACCAAGGTCAAGGTAATATTGCTTCCTGTCCGACTGCGATTATTTTCATATCGTATACCAAACTCCTGCATCAGTTTTCCAGCTTTAACATTGAGCTTCTTACTCAATGCATTGGGCTGAATAGACAGTCGTAACGCCTCTGCAAGCTCCGTAGCGCTGCCTTTCCATTGGGGGTATTCTGCTGTAACAAGCTTAGCTACTTCTGTCAGAATAGGGTCTGGCGGCTCTTTCCACAGCTGTCGTTCTGCCTTTTCAAAATTCCATTGCAGAGTCACTTCATCTCGTATCAGATGAATCTTCTGATCTGGTTGGTCACGACCTACAATGTCCAGTGAAGCTTTATTATCGGTACGTTTTTCCTTTTGCATCAGAATGGCTCCATCAGCACATCCCAGCAATCCTGTAGTACCGGAAATCGTTTCAAAACTGTCCCCGGCTGGCTGCTTTCTGGTGTGATGAACAATCAGTACACACACTCCGTTTTGCTCTCCAAAAGCTTTCAGTCGACTGATAATCTCATAGTCACCAGCATAGCTGTAAGCATCTCCTGACATCTCACGCACCTTCTGTAAAGTGTCCACAATTACCAGTCTGGTGTTTGGGTGTTCCCGAAGAAAGAACGCTAACTGTTCATCCAATCCATTGCCAACCTGTTTGGCGCTTACAGCAAAGAAAAATTCTCCATCACTTTCCACACCAAACATTCGGGCCATACGTTCCTGCAATCTCTGATAATCATCCTCCAAAGCCAGATAGAGTACCGCTCCGGGTTGTTTGATCTCATACTCCCAGATAGGCTGTCCGGTACTGACATGGTGGGCAAACTGCGCCACTAAGAAGGATTTTCCGATTTTGGGCGCTCCGGCAAGGATATATGCTCCTGTATAGAGCAGATTCTCAATTACAGGCGTTCTGCAATCTCCTTGGGAGAAACTCCCATCTCAATCAGAAGGCTGGTATGGCTGTGACGGAGCGAATGAATGTGAATTTTTTTCATTCCGCTGAGCTTTATTCCTCGTTTCATCTCCTTTTCCAGAAAAGTCTTTGCTACTGGAATCACCCGATCCTCTGGTTGCGGAGCATAGAGGCTTTCTTTGTAGTCCCGAATGTCATCTGCCCAAAATTGAGGAATATTGACTCTGCGGTTGCTTTTTGGGGTTTTAGGTGGTGTAATAACATCTTTTCCTTTCAGGCGTTGATAGGATTTGCTGATGGTGATGACCTTTCCGTCCAAGTCCACATCTCCGAAGGTAAGAGCCAACAGCTCGCCAATACGGATTCCTGTCCAGAAAAGGATTTGAAACGCCAGCCAGGAAATCCGTTTATCCATCAGACAGTCAGCAAACTGCTGAAACTCATCCTTTGTCCAGATTTCCATCTCATCTGCCTTGGCTTTTCCCATACTGCCGGCCTTGCGGCAGGGATTGTCTTTCAGCTCATAATATTTGGCTGCATAGTTGAAGATAGCTGAAAGTTGATTGTTGATGGATTTAAGATAAGTTGGCTTGTACCCCTGCTGAATCAATTGGTTCTGCCAAACCCGGATATCAGCCGCTGTAATCTCGTTGATGCGTTTTTCTCCAAAGTAGGGAATTAGCTTATCCTGTATCACATACATCTTGTTGATCATGGTGTGCTCACAGAGTCGATGTTTCATATCTTCTGCGTAGAGCTCGGTAAAATCCTTGAATTTCATGTCACAGCTCTGGCTCTGCTTCATCAGGAAATCCCGATACCATTCCTCTGCCTCCCGCTTGGTCTTGAAGCCTCGTTTAGCGGACTTGCGATTCTTGCCTGTCCAATCCTTATAACGGTATTGGATCAGCCATTTCCCGGTTTTGGGGTCTTTCTCTGTGGTCATCAGGCACTCACCCCCTCTCCCAGACCATAGCAGCGCTCCTCCAGGTACTTTCGGGGGATTCTGCCTGAGAAGGTCAAATACCCCTTCTGTGCCAGTTCATCATTCAGCCTGTGAATCACCTTGTAAGCGTGTCCTGTGGAGATGTTCAGCATCGCTGCCAGTTCCTTGGCTGTGATAAAGCTTTGTTCTTTCATCATGGTATCCTCCTTTTTGCTTATTATAGCTTAATCGCTACACTCATTATAGCGTAGCGAATTCGCTACGTCAATCCATTTTTGATAATTTCCAAAAATTTTGTAGCTTATTCGCTCTATCCGTGCTATACTAAATGAAAAGAGGATTGAAAGGGGATTTTTAATGCTTACAGTTGGTGATAAAATTAAATATTTTCGCAAACAGCGAGGTATGACGCAGGCACAGTTGGCTGAATTGACCGGTATCCATCCTGTGTCCATCCGAAAATATGAAATAAATAAAATGCAGCCCCAGTCCCAGCAGATTGAGCGAATTGCAGAAGCGTTACGGGTCAACAGCGGCGCTCTCAGCGATTCCCATTCTGACATCATTCACATGGAAACCAAAGGTGATCTGATGGGTTTGCTGATGCTGTGGCACAAGTCCGGCATCCTGTCCATTGGGGGTGAGCGTGGGGAAGATAACCTTCTGGACGCTGCCACCGTTCGGTTTCAGCCCAATACAGTTTTCGGGACTTATCTGGCACTCTGCTGCGCCCAGGCAAAAAAAGAAGAGGTCATCCAATTGGATAACCTCAGTGTGGTATTACAGGATAAATCCATTTTACAGAATCTGCTTCGTTGGGAGAGTCTCTACAATGGCTATGTACTCATGTCCAAGAAATATGGAGACAGTGACAGCGAACCGACACTTGCTGCTCTCAATGAGCTGAGAGAAAATCTGGAGCTGATTGAAATGGAGCTGCAAGGAAATACAGAAAAGCTGATTTGATAGCAAGATA
>OHKH01000703.1_pt1 | contig 12485 bp, 10 predicted proteins | sample 1568831 | NCBI WGS metagenome assembly OHKH01 (sample SAMEA3879581, study PRJEB24766) | human gut metagenome | biome: human-associated habitat; feature: feces | place: USA | collected 1985/1987
TCCGGAACTGGAAAAACTGACATGTCTGGAACAGCTGGCAAGTGATGATCTGGTGACACACAGCAACCAGCAGGTACAGCTCTTAAAGGATATTGCCAATGTACTCGGACGTACAGAAGAAAAGATGACAGTTACCAGACTGATCACTTTGCTGGAGTCGCAGCCGGATGTACAGAAAAAACTGACCGAAGCGAGAGACCGTCTGCTTGTGGCAGCAGACCGGATGAATCATCTGAATGATCAGAACGTGGCTCTGATTAAACAGGCCATTGAGTTAAACGAATTCGACCTTACGTTGTTCAAGAGTTTGCGGCAGGCCCCTGAGACCGCCAATTATGACAAAACTGCCTGCAATACAGGAAGCTTGCTGGGCAGCAGCGGATTTGACGCAATGAGTTAAGGAGGAACAAAAGAATGGGAAACGGATTCGGAAGCTTATATATTGGGGCATCTGGACTTCAGAATGCCCAGTATGCACTGAATACAACGGCAAACAACCTTGCAAATGTGAATACAACAGGATATGTCCGTCAGCAGGTTCGTTTTGCAGATAAAACTTATAATAAATTAAAGGACCCGAATAAAAATGTGAACATGCAGCAGTATGGGCTGGGTGTATCCATTGGGGATGTGGTTCATGCAAGGGATATTTTCTTAGACAAATCTTATCGGCAGGAGAATGGACGCAAGGGATTTTATACTTCTTTTTATGAAATCACGGATTATGTGCAGGATCTGTTTCAGGAATTAAACGGAGAACAGTTCAAACAGAGTGTCAGTGATCTACATCAGGCATTTCAGGAACTGGAGCCTAATATGGATAATTCCACACAACAGAATCTGGTACTTGAAAAAGCGGATCTTCTGCTGAGCCGTACGAAGTCATTGTATGATGACATGAAATCGTACCAATCCAATATCAATGAACAAATTAAAGATGATGTTGACCGTGTAAACAAGATCGGAAACCGTATCTATGAACTGAATCTGCAGATTCAGAAAGTAGAAGCTGGCGGACAGGAAACTGCAATGACCCTGCGAGATGAGCGTGACAATCTGCTGGATGAGTTGGGCGGATACGGAAGTGTCTCCATTAAGGAAGATGCGACGGGATTTACGTATGTAGATTTTGAAAGCACACCGTTTATCGATGACAATAAGTGCTATAACATCGGACTGCAGGAAGATAAAGAAACCGGATTTTACACACCGTACTGGACGCAGCTTTCTGATGTGGACAAGCAGCAGTATGTCCGCGTATTTAAAAAGAACGAAGTGATTTCCACGGATTTAAATACCGATGTGGGAAGTATTAAAGCCAAACTTCTTGCCCGTGGGGACGGATACGGAACGTATCAGGATCTGGAAAGCGAAGAGGCGTATGACCGTATTTCCGGTTGTACCATGATGGAGACAGAAGCACAGGTTTCTGCACTGCTTCACAATATTGTGACAAAAATCAACGATGCATACTGTCCGAATAAGACAGTAGATACGGATGTCACCTATACCGATGCCGATGGGAATCAGGTATCATTAAAGGGAAAGAAAGTTCTGGATGCTGCAAACTGTGCAGTCGGGGAAGACGGACAGCTGCCGCCGAGGGAATTGTTTACCCGTGTGGGAATGGATCGTTATACCAAGGTGACAGGAGATGATGGGAATACTTACTATGTATACAACGAAGAGGACGAAAATGATCCCACGACGCTGTATTCCCTGAACAATATCAGTATCAATAAAGAATTGCGCAAACAGATCACACTGATGCCGTACAAGAATCAGAACGGTACGGATTATCCACTGGGTGAAAAACTGATGAGCCTCTGGAACGACAAGGGAATGACACTGAATCCGTACGACAAAAAGCCGTGTACGTTTGAAGGCTATTATGACAAGCTGATCGGGCAGATCGGAAACGATGGAAGTACTTTCCAGTCGGCAAGTGAAACATTGACGGGGGCACTGTCTTCCATCGACAATCAGAGACAGCAGACGATGGGCGTTTCCTCCGATGAGGAACTGACACACATGATCAAATTCCAGTCTGCATATAATGCGTCCAGCCGTTTTATGACGGTAATCAGTCAGATGACAGAACTGATCGTGACAGGATTGAAATAGAGATAAGGAGGCGTAGTTATGCCATCACAGTTTTTTGGATTGAATATCGGGGCAAGTGCGTTGTCGGCATTTCAGACCTCAGTGAATACAGCGGCAAACAACGTTGCAAATGTGCAGACCAAAGGATATACCAGACAGACGGCAAATCTGGCAGCAACCGATCCGATCCGTGTATATACCAGATACGGCAGTGTCGGAACCGGTGTGGAAGTGACTTCCGTGACACAGGAGCGAAATCTTTATTATGATGAAAAATACTGGCAGAGTAATTCAAGCCGGGGATTTTTCGAACAGAAACTGTATTATGTGGATCAGGTTCAGACAATCTTCCGGGATGATGAGCAATCGCAGAAAGGCTTTTCCAGTATTTTTTCCCAGATGTTTAAGGATCTGGATACCTTAAAGACACAGGGAGAAGTGAAAGCCGTCCGCAATCAGTTTATTCATCAGGCACAGAGCCTTTGCACTTATTTTAATGCTTTGTCCAAGAGCCTGACGGAGATTCAGGAAGATACCAATGAAGAGATCAAGGCTTCTGTGGATAATATTAATTCCATTGCAGAGAAAATTTCGGTGCTCAACAAGCAGATTAACAACATTGAAGTGCGTGGTGGGCATGCAAATGAGCTGCGCGACCAACGCGCGAATCTGATTGATGAGCTTTCAGGGATTGCAGATGTAGAGACGAAAGAATTCGAGGTGACAAACTCCAACGGACAAAACTTAGGAGGAACCAATTACCGCGTATATATCAACGGACAGACACTTGTAGACGGAAACGATTACCGGACATTAAAATGCACCTCTTCAAAGTATCTGAACAATCAGATGGATGCCGAGGGCATGTATGCCATTACCTGGGAAGATACCGGAATGGAATTTAATGCCAAAGGTGCCAGTGCCAACGGAAGCCTCAAGGCATTGTTTATGATCCGTGACGGAAATAACAATGAAAATATGAAGGGAACGGTCTCGGATGCAGATCTGTCTTCTATTACGATAAAGATTCCGGATACAAAAGTGAATGAACTGTCACTGGCGAATAAAGGCCGGATTATGGTAAATAATAAGTTTTATTACTATGATGGATGGACTGCAAAAGTCGGTGAAAACGGGGTAAACAGTGTAACATTTAAGCTTGCTCCGGAATCCCAGATGGCAGATCAGGCAGAAGCTGACCGTGTCAAGGGAAATTATCTGACAACCGGTTCTTCCATGGATGCAATGGGAATTCCATATTATCAGAATCAGATCAATGAGTTCCTGCGTAATTTTACCCAGGCATTCAATGATATTGAAAAACAGGGTGTTACATTAGATGGCGATAAAATGGGAGCCTTTTTTGTGGGAATTTCCCCAACCGGAAACACGTTTGGTGCAGATGCGTGGGATGCGAAAGTACAGGCGGCAAAGAAAGACGGATGGACAACGGATATTGAACTGTCATCCGATGGGGACAGTTATTATCAGTTTACAGCGACAACCCTTGCAGTAAACAGCAAATCATTAAAGGATTCCAACTACTTTGCAACGTCAACCAAGATTACACAGGGTGAGGCGAAATACGATACCGTTGAGGATCTGTTGAAGCTGCAGAAGGATGTGCGGATGTTCCGCGGGGATTCTGCGGAGACGTTTCTCGAAACACTGATTTCAGATGTGACGGTTGACGTGAACAAGACAACAACAAGTTCCAATAATTATTCGAACCTGTCTACCGCGATCGCGACACAGCGTACCTCGGTATCCGGTGTGGATGAAGACGAGGAAGCGATGAACCTGATCAAATTCCAGAATGCATACAATCTGGCATCTAAGGTGATTTCCGTGATGTCAGAGATGTATGACAAACTGATCAATGAGACCGGGGTGGTATGATGCCTGCGGACGAAACCGTGTGAGCTGACAGCATAAAACTTAGGAGGGAGATCCTATGAGAGTTACCAATAATATGATCACAAGCAACACAAAGAGCAATATCAATGCAAATAAGGTGCTTGTGGATAAATATAATACCCAGATGACAACGCAGAAGAAGATCAATAAACCGTCGGATGATCCGGTCATTGCGATTCGCTCCCTGCGTATGCAGACCAGTTTGTCCCATATTGACCAGTATCTGAACAATAACATTTCGGATGCCAATTCCTGGCTGAATGTGACGGATACGGCGCTGGAAAATATGAAAACAATCCTGACGGATGTCCGCTCTTTATGCGTCAAAGGGGCAACGGATACCTTAAAAGAAGATGACCGCAGAACGATTCTGAATCAGCTGAAATCTTTAAGTGATCAGATTTATGCAGAGGGAAATGCAGATTTTTCCGGCAGAACGGTATTTACCGGATATCGTACGACCGAGCAGCTGACATTTAAGACGGATGAAGAAACTACATCCTACACGATTGATCAGAAATTATCCTATAAAGATATTTCCGAGGCACGCTACACATACGGAAGCGTAGATGTACCGACGGATGCCACAAACAGTTTTGATGAAACGATTTCCATCGGGGAAAATACCTACGACCGGCTGCGTCTGGCGTATGGAAAGATTAACGGAAAAGATAATTCGGATGGAACGGGAGCAATTGATCCGATTTCCAGTATGAGTTATACGACAGCCGCAGGAAATAAGGTGGAATTAAATCTTGCACCGGGACAGACTAGCGGACAATTTGTAGATGAGAATGGGGCAGCAACCGGCAGTACGTTTACCATGTACGAATCCAAGGAGGAGTGGCTTAAGGCGAACAACGGGGAAGCCAAAGTCGAAGACACGGACATGGTATTTATCAAAGATACCGGTGAAATGATTCTCGGAAAAGATTTGTCCAATACATTAAAGAGGGAAAAGGCAGATCTTAGCATCACGTACACCAAAACCGGATTTGATGCTGGAGAGGCACGGCCGGAATATTACTATGACTGTAAGATGAAAACTCCGGATATGCAGAAAGCAGTACAGTATACCAAGGAAGATCAGCCGATCAATTTCGAAATTTCCAGTGGAATCATGCTCGCGGCAAATACACAGGCAAGCGATGTTTTAAGCACTGACATTGGACGGGACATGACAGAGATGATGACGCTTGTTTCTGCTTCCACACAGGCACATGACAAAGTTTCACAAATTGAAAAGATGATGTCTATGGATAAGTATTCGGATGAAGAGAGCCAGAAGAAACTTCAGACCTATCTGGATGCTGCCAATAAAGAAGCTACCTATGCAGACGATAATCTGTCAAAAACCTACCAGCAGTTTATCTCAAATTTTGACGGATACCTGAATAAAGTAAATGTGGCACATACCAATGTGGGTGGATTGCAGCAGCGCGTGGAGCTGACAAAGACCCGTGTGGAAAACCAGAAAGAGACGGTAGAAGAATTGAAGTCTAACAATGATAACCGTGACATTTCGGATATTATCATTGATTACTATGCTGCTTACAATGCATATACGTCCAGTCTGACGGCTGCATCGAAAGTTGGAAGCCAGACATTACTGAACTATTTATAAAAACGCGGAGCGAAGGAGAAAGACCATGAAGGCTGATTCACGTATTTTTGGAAAAATTGAAATAGAGGATGATAAAATCATCACGTTAGAGAAAGGTATGATCGGTTTTCCGGATCTCAATCATTTTGCACTGATTTATGATGAAGAGAAAGAAAAAAAATACAATTCCATTATGTGGCTGCAGTCGATGGATGATCCAGACATTGCATTTCCGGTTATGATGCCGCATATTGTCAAGGAAGATTACAACCCGAATGTAAGTGAGGAAATGATTGCACCACTCGGAAAGCTGACACCGGAAAACACATATATTCTTGTGACGGTAACGGTCCCGAAAAATATAGAAGATTTTTCCGTAAACCTGAAAGCACCGGTTGTGATCAATATGGATAACCGCAAAGGGGTACAGATGATAGTGGAGGATGATTATCCGGTAAAATACAAAGTATATGATGTGCTTAAGGCAAAGAAAGAAAAGGCGGGTGAATAAGATATGCTGGCATTGACAAGAAAAAAGGGGGAGGCCCTTGTAATCAACAACAATATCGAGATCACCGTACTTGAAATCCGGGGAGACCAGATCAAACTTGGAATTACGGCACCGAAAGATGTTCCGGTATACCGTAAGGAAGTGTATCTTCAGATTCAGAAAGAAAACCAGGAGGCAATCAGCCTTGATGGTATCGAAGCATTAAAAGGAATTCTTGGATAAATCGGAAAAACAATCGGAGGGTGTTAAGTTTTTACTGACACGCTCCGATAATTATTTATAGAATGACAGTAATAGATTGGCTATGCAGCCGGCATAACCGGCGGCGGATGATGGAGACAGGAGGTAATCATCATGGCAATGGAGGCTATTAAAGGTGCAGGAATGACGTATCAGGGAAGTGTGTCATCTGCAGAAAGCCAGCCCAAAACAGATTCTGTGGTAAAAGCAGCAGAGACCGATGCACCTGAAAAGGGCATCGTATCGGAGAATATAAAGCAGGCTGGTGAGGAGAACGTAAACACTTCCCAGGGAGCAGATCAGCGGAATACAAATGCGCAGATCAAAAAAGCCGTGGATGAAGTGAATAAAAAGGCGGTCAACTCGGAAGCAATATTCGGCATCCATGAGGCAACCAATCGTGTGACCATAAAAATTATTGATAAAGATACCAAAAAAGTACTCAAAGAGATCCCACCGGAGAAAACACTGGATATGATTGCAAAAGTGTGGGAACTTGCAGGCCTTATGGTGGATGAAAAAAGATAAAAAAGGGGAGGGAAAATTATGCCAATCAGAATGACAGGTATGGTGTCCGGACTGGATACCGATTCTATCGTAAAAGAACTCGTTTCTGCATACAGTACCAAAAAGGAAAAATACGAAAAAGAGCAGACAAAACTTGGCTGGAAGCAGGAGATCTGGAAAAGTCTGAATAAAGAAGTAAACAGTTTTTATAAGAGTGTTGGTAATCTGCGGTTTGACAGCGGATACAATACCAAAAAGACAACATCGTCCGACAGCACGAAGGCAACCGTCAGTGCGAGCGGAAATGCGACTGTCGGAACACAGAAACTGCATGTGCTTTCTACTGCACAGTCCGGTTATCTGACGGGGGCTGAGATTAAGACAGCAGCCAACGAGAAAGTTACTACGTCTACAAAGCTTTCGGATCTGGGTGTTACAGCAGATGAAATTACCTTTAATGTGGGACCGGCAAAAAATTCTGCATCTGGAACCACAAAACAGATCAAAGTAGGAAAAGACAGCACAATCAGTGACGTTGTAAACCAGCTGAAGGATGCGGGACTGAATGCAAATTTTGATGCCGGAAACAGACGCTTTTATCTGAGTTCTTCAGATTCAGGATATGCAACGGATTTTAATATTACTGCGGACAGCAGCGATACAAATTCTACAACATTATTAAACGCACTGGGTCTGGGCAAGACGGCAAAGAAGATTGACGGAAGCGATGCGGTTATTGTTTTAAATGGCGTAAAATATACCAGTACAACGAATAATTTTTCTATCAATGGATTATCCATTTCCGTCAATGGAGTGACAGACAAAGTCGATGATCTTAAAAATGTCGATGTCGATGCCTTAGATGACAGCAAGGCAGTTTCTATTTCCACAACGACCGATACACAGGGAATTTATGACAAGATTAAAGACTTCCTGACCAGTTACAACAACATCATCAACAAGATGACGAAACTGTATAACGCAGATTCTGCAAAGAATTACGAGCCATTGACAGATGATGAGAAGTCGCAGATGTCTGATTCGGAAGTAGAAAAGTGGGAGACAAAGATCAAGGACTCCCTGCTTCGCCGTGATTCCAATCTGAGCACGATTATGAATGCCATGACGACTTCCATGACCAAGGCAATTTCCATCAATGGAAAGAATTATTCGCTTTCCAGTTTTGGAATCAGTACACTTGGTTATATGAATTCGGCAGAGAATGAGCAGAATGCTTATCATATTGACGGTGATGAGGATGATGAAAATACATCAGGAAATAAAGATAAGCTGATGGCTGCATTAAGCAGTGATCCGGATACCGTGATTGATTTCATGAAGCAGTTGTCGACCAATCTGTATACGGCAATCGACAAGCAGATGCAGAGTAATTCCCTGCGAAGCAGATACAGCATTTACAATGATAAGGAGATGACTTCCCAGTATACAAGCTATACGAAGACCATTGCAGAGTGGGAGACAAAGATTTCCGACAAGGAAGATTATTATTACAAGAAATTCTCCAAGATGGAGACTGCGCTTTCCAAGTTAAACAGCCAGACAAGTTCTCTTTCAGGTATGTTCAGCAGTTAATCAGTATCATGCAGGGCAATCTTTTGCAAAATAAAATATACAGGAAATAATAGGGGGAATCAGGATGATTCAGAAAAATCCATATGCAGCGTATAACAACAGTAAGATCCAGACGGCAACACCGGCAGAACTGACGCTGTTACTCTATGAGGGAGCTATTAAATTTACAAACATTGCGATTGTTGCAATGGAAAAAAATGATGTGCAGAAAGCACATGATAACATTATGAAGACGGAGAAGATCATCGAGGAATTTCAGGCAACACTCGATCACAAGTATCCGGTAGCCAAGGATTTTGAAGCAGTATATTCATATCTTCTGAAGCGGTTATTTGATGCGAATATCCGGAAAGATCCGGAAATCCTTGAGGAAGTTTTAAGGCATCTCCGTACCATGCGGGATACATGGAAAGAAGTTATGGCAAAGACCGCAAACGGAAACAATATCAAGACAAAGGAACCGGTAGCGTAATGCCGGCAGGAGACAGTATGCCAGATACATATATTGCAATTATGCTGCAGAGCCTGAAAAAAAAGGAACAGGTTCTGGATGAAATTATCCGGCTGGATGACCGGCAGAAAGATACCCTGACGGATCCGGAATGCCCGTTTGATGTGTTTGATGAAACCGTGGAGGCAAAAAGTGCGTGTATTGATCAGCTGAACCAGCTGGACAGTGGTTTTGAAAAGCTCTATGCACAGGTGGCAGAAGAACTGGATCAGAACCGTGAAGATTATGCAAAGGAAATTCGTGACATGCAGCAGTGCATTCGCCGGGTAACGGACAAAAGTGTCAAGATTCAGGCGCAGGAAGCCCGCAACAAAGAACTGATGCGTGAAAAGTTTGCCACAATTCACAGACAGGCAAAGGCGGTGCGGAAAAACAGCCGTGCGATTACCGGATACTATAACAGTATGAAAGAATGGTAGTTATTTCATAAAATGGGACAAAAGTACTACTTGATAAAAAATATCATATGACTTATAATGACTTTGTTATATGACTGACGGATAATGTGGAGCACCACGTGAAGTATAACAAAGGCATGAGCCGTACCGTCTGGGCAAAAGATAAAAAACCCAGGCGGTTTTTTGCGTTCATTTATATTTTCCGGTTTTTGGTAAATATATTGTACGAAAATAAAGACATGCGTGGGTATTGACAAAATGATGAGCGTTAGTGTAATCTATCAATGATTAGAGAATACTAACCAATAAGAGAAGGAGGATCACCATGTTAGAAATGAAAGAGTGGGATGGATTTGAAGGACGTCTTTGGAAAGAAGAGATTAATGTCCGCCAGTTCATTCAGGATAACTACACACCATATGATGGTAACGAGGATTTCCTTGCAGAACCTACAGAGGCTACCAATCAACTTTGGGGAGCACTGCAGAAACTGCAGAAGGAAGAGCGCGCAAAGGGCGGAGTCCTCGATATGGAGACCGAGGTTGTAACCGGTATTACAGCTTATGGTCCGGGATATATTGATGAATCTTTAAAGGATTTAGAGACAATTGTAGGTTTACAGACAGACAAGCCGTTAAAGCGTGCATTCATGCCTTACGGTGGAATCAAGATGGCTGTTCAGGCATGTGAGACATATGGATATCAGGTAAGTGACCAATTAAAGGAGATCTTTACCAAGTATCACAAGACACACAACACAGCCGTATTCGATGCTTACACACCGGAGATGATGAAAGTACGTCACAATAAGATCTTAACAGGTCTGCCGGATACATACGGACGCGGACGTATTGTTGGTGATTACCGCCGTGTTGCTTTATACGGTATCGACCACCTCATCGAGGAGAAGAAGAAAGATAAGGCAAACTGTGGCTGTGGTGAGATGACAGACAATGTGATCCGTTTAAGAGAAGAGATCGCCGAGCAGATCAAGTGTTTAGAGGATATGAAGAAGCTTGCAGAGATCTACGGATACGATATTTCCAGACCTGCAACAAACGCAAAGGAAGCCGTACAGTGGTTATACTTCGGATACCTTGCAGCAATCAAGACACAGAACGGTGCAGCAATGTCCGTTGGTCGTGTTTCCACCTTCCTTGATATCTACTTCGAGAGAGACTTAAAGAAAGGCATCATCACAGAGCAGGAAGTACAGGAATTGGTTGACCACTTTACCATGAAGCTTCGCATGGTAAAATTCGCACGTATTCCTTCTTACAACCAGCTGTTCTCAGGTGATCCGGTCTGGGCAACACTTGACGTTGCGGGTACAGGCGTAGACGGACGTTCCATGGTTACAAAGTCCGACTTCCGTTTCCTGCATACATTAGAGAACATGGGACCGGCTCCGGAGCCAAACCTTACCGTATTATATTCTTCCAGACTTCCAGAAGCATTCAAGGATTATGCGGCACGTATCTCTATTGATACAAGTTCCATCCAGTACGAGAACGATGACGCTATGAAACCGGTATGGGGCGATGATTATGCCATCTGCTGCTGTGTATCTGCTACACAGACAGGTAAGGAGATGCAGTTCTTCGGTGCCCGTGCAAACCTTGCAAAGTGTCTCCTCTACGCAATCAACGGTGGTGTGGATGAGAAGACCGGTCAGCAGGTAGGACCGGATTACAAGCCAATTACATCTGAGTACCTTGATTATGATGAAGTTATGGAGAAGTACGACAAGATGATGGACTGGTTAGTAGATATTTATGTAAATACCTTAAACCTGATCCAGTATATGCATGACAAATATTACTATGAAGCAGCAGAACTTTCTCTGATGGATACAGATTTAAAGAGAACATTTGCAACTGGTATTGCAGGTTTCTCACACGTAATCGATTCCCTTTCCGCAATCAAGTACGCAAAGGTTAAGGCAATCCGTGATGAGAACGGAATCGCAAAAGATTTCGAGATTGAGGGAGACTTCCCAAGATACGGTAACGATGATGACCGTGCCGATGATATCGGAGTATGGCTGTTACAGACATTCATGGATAAGTTAAAGAAGCATCACACTTACCGTGATTCTGAGCCTACAACTTCTATCCTTACCATTACTTCCAACGTTGTATATGGCAAAGCGACAGGAGCAATGCCAGACGGACGTAAGGCTGGCGAGCCACTTTCACCGGGAGCTAACCCAAGCTACGGCGCAGAGAAGAGCGGACTTCTTGCTTCCCTGAACTCTCTGACAAAGATTCCGTATGAGTGGGCACTCGACGGAATTTCCAATACCCAGACCATCAACCCTGGTGCACTTGGAAATGAAGAAGGCGAGCGTATTGAGAACCTTGTAAACGTTATGGACGGATATTTTGACCAGGGTGCGCATCACCTCAATGTTAACGTGTTTGGCAAGGAGAAGCTTATCGACGCTATGGAGCATCCGGAGAAAGAAGAGTACGCAAACTTCACCATCCGTGTATCCGGTTACGCTGTGAAGTTCATTGATCTGACCAAAGAGCAGCAGATGGACGTTATCGCACGTACCTGCCACGATCATATGTAATATGATATAAGGGGTCACGAGAGTTGCGAAGCAACGGAGTAATTCGTAGATCATATCCGTTGGAATGAATAAGAAATCAGGGTTAATACATGAATGAATATTTGTGTATTAGCCCTGTTTTTATGATATAATTTGCACATACTAATGAAATGGTAATTCGTTACTTTTATTGGTTTGGCTAAAAAACGAGGTAAAACAATGCTAGGAAATATACATTCAATCGAGACATTCGGTTCCGCAGACGGACCGGGCGTGCGTTATCTGATTTTTTTGAAGGGCTGCAATATGCGCTGCAAATACTGCCATAATCCCGATACCTGGGCAAAAACCGAGGGGGAAATGAAAAGCGCAGAAGAAATTTTACAACAGGCGCTGCGGTATAAAAGATACTGGGGCAAAAAGGGCGGTATTACCGTAAGTGGTGGAGAAGCACTGTTGCAGATTGATTTTGTCACAGAATTGTTTACGCTTGCCAAAGAAAAAGGCGTCAATACCTGTCTGGATACAGCGGGCAACCCGTTTAC
>OHKH01000704.1_pt1 | contig 12445 bp, 13 predicted proteins | sample 1568831 | NCBI WGS metagenome assembly OHKH01 (sample SAMEA3879581, study PRJEB24766) | human gut metagenome | biome: human-associated habitat; feature: feces | place: USA | collected 1985/1987
ACGCAGATTTCTATACCGATCTGTTAGACAAATAAAGCATAATACAAAACAGGCATCCGGGGTTCGCCAGATGCCTGTTTTATCTCTGTTATAAACGTTTAAATCTGTCTGCAAAGTGCATCCACTTTCGCAATTTCTTCCATCATACACATTTCTTTCAGATCCTGTGCATTTCCTTCGGAATGTTCCACTTCCTTTGAGAAAATACGCGCTACGTCAATACGGTCAGACATTGTGAATTTGCCACCGTTTCTGTAAAAACGTGCCGCATCCATATCTCTTACCACAAGGGTTGCCATCACAATCATTTTGGCATAGGATAAAATATCATAATCATATATCGAATTCATCAGATAACGATACACAAAATAAACCAGAAGATGTTCATAGCCAAGTTCCGAATAATCCGATGATTGCATATATTCTGTCAGAAATGCCTCATAGGTATCTTCGTGATACAGCTTTGCGAATTCTTCCTTGGTGTGAACCCATTCATCATCCAGTTCTTCCATATCGGCAAAAACCGCAAAACGTTCCTCAAAATCTTCATAAGAAAGCGCACGGACCGGCTTTTCTTTTCCCTCGATATTTTTCTGCTCCCACTCCCGAAGTTCATGACCGGCATCTTCGTATCTCCAGTCTGCCAGTACCGACATATCCTCTTTCGCCTGTGCATAATTGATCACGGTCTGTACACGGTCACACCATGCCAGAAATTCTCTCATGCGCTCTGGAATATTATGGGTACGATTCTGCAGAATCTTCACCGCCTCCTGCTGCACCCATTCCATGAATGCAACATATGCCGGATCATCCTCACCGTCATCACAATTTCCGGGCAGCTCTATATCCACCAGTTTTTCCGGTTCCGTCCGTTCAAACAGAATCCGTCCGACTTCCTCGCAGGAAAGACTCAGCGCTTTCTGCTCCACATCTCCGTAGATCAGGGAAAAACGCGGATATTCTGTACACACTTCACACAGTGCCTCTTCCCCGAGCGCTGTATACAGATCACAGAGATTCTTATCATTGAGCATGGCACAGCGTTTCTTCCCTTTCAACTTAAAACGGTATCCACCGCCATCATCATCCGGATCCGCCTCATACATACTTTCTTTTAGCCTTGTTCCAAATTCGCCTTCCACACTGTTGTAATATGCGTAGGAATCCTCATCAATATCAATTTCCCAGCCTGCACAGCAGCTGTCCTTGCAGCGGGATGCAATGCAGGAAAATTTCTCATAATATTCCGGAACCCGTAAAATCACGATGCCTGCCTCTCTTTCTCTTCTTTTTCTGCCATGTACTCTTTCTCCATAGTTTCCCAGTCCGGATCCTGTGTGCCTTTAAAGTGATTATAGGCTATATAGCCAATGCACCAGATCAATCCTGCCATCGTTGTTGAAAAAAGTATTTTGACAACACATACCGCAAGCAGTGTGACATTCAGGTTCCCTGCCAGAAAAGAAACTGCCAGAGTATGAAGCGGAAGCACAAGCATCTTCCACAACCCGTAATATGCTGCTGCAATCACACCGATTGTATAACAGACAAATCCCAACAATGCATTAATATGCTTTTTCATATGTATCCATCCTCGTTTTCATAACTATTCCATCAACTTAACTATTTTGCCACTTTCCATGGTTTTTTTCAAGTCAAGAATGCGCTGATTAATTGATCCCCGGAACTTGAGCGTAATATCCTTCTGTTCCTCAATAAATGGACCGTCCACCAGTACATCGATCAGGGAAAGCAGGTCATCCGTGTCTTTCGTATGTTTTCTGCCTCCCAAAATCAGGTCTTTATCATATATATATCCGGTAAATGCCCAGACATTCTTATCCGGATACAAACTTTTTACTTTTTTCATAAAAGGAAGAAGAGCCTCCTGATTTTCTTCCTCAAACGGCTCTCCTCCCAACAGGGTCATTCCCTCTATATACTCCGGTTTCAGTGAATCAAGCACCTTTTGCTGTACCTGCTCATCGAAACATTCTCCATAGGTAAAATCCCATGTCTGTGGCTGAAAACAGCCCTTACATGCATTGCGGCATCCGGATACAAACAGTACCGTCCGACAGCCGAGACCGTTTGCGATGTCACAATACTTAATTCCAGCATAATTCATAATTTACTCTTTCTTTTTATTCAGGAAACGGATGCAGCCTGCTGCTGCCAGTAAAAAAACAATTACTGCTGCTCCAAATACCATCCGCAGATCAACCGCACCTGTCTTTGGTGTTGCATCTGTCCGGTTTCCGTTTTTTGATGTATTTCCACTGTTATTCTTTTTGTTCGATGAAGTTTTATGTGTATTCCCACTGCTGCTCTGGGAATCCTGCATATCGTCTGTATCATCATACGAATCGGTATCGTCCGTATCGTCTGTATCATCTATATCATCTGTATACTCTGTGTCATCCTGACTGTACGACTGACTCTGGGACTGTGACTGGCTCTGTGTCTGTCCTGCAGAAGCATCCACAACCGTTGTAACCGTAACCGGATTGTAACTTGCATCCGTCACTTCACGCACTGTCAGGGTAACCGGCATCGTTGTATATGCATTTTTCGCCTTAAAGGTAACCGTGGCAATGGTTTCATTCTGGGAATAAGTCTTATTTAAAATTGCCGAAAGATTAAGTGCCTGCTGATTATTTTCCGTAACCGGGGAAACCAGCTCAATATTTCCCGAATCCGAAGAAATCGTATTTGCCCATGTGGTTCCTACATATTCCAGATCAGAATCGTCATATGCCAGTCTTGCTGCAAATGTCGAAAGTCCCGGATTATTGCTTCCGACCAGACGTACCGTTACCGTATCTCCGGCTTTTGCATCATTGGTTGTTCCAACCGTCAGATTCATCTGGCTGTTCGCCGCCATAACCGGCTGCGGAACGGCTGCAAAAAGCAACGCCAGCGCACATCCCATCATCAGTATCGTTTTCATCATCCCTAATTTTTTCATCTTCTGCCCTATATCCTTTTTGCTATGACTACGAGTCTCCCATTGTTTACCGTGTATTCACAGGTAGAGAGCATGATTGTGGTATCTCCATAGATAAGATGCTCCCCTGTATCATACACACGGTTCTCTTCCACAAAATCCAGCAGATTCTGAAACTCTTTCCGGTTTTTATAATTCCGAAACCAGTAATAACGGAATCCGGATTCGTCTTTTTCCTTTACATGTGTCTTTACCACCGCAACAATCTGATATTGTCCAGTTTCATAAATCGTATCAAAAGTAATCACCGGATGCTTTTTGTAAAATTTCTTATCCAGATAGGCATCCAGATCTCCAAACTGGCTTCCATCACTTACGTTGTGCCCAAAGATCACAATATTCTGATCCATCGGATCAATGCTGGCATCTGCGGAAACAAACGGGTTTCCCTTATTATCATCTTTTCCTTCAAAATTGTGTTTCAGATAATATTCCCCGCCTGTATGATCCTGCATCACCGGATAATCGATTGGTGTCCCGTCAACTTTGATCCATCCAACCAGATCCGGATACATACTATATAATATATCATATTGGTCTAAGATTGCAAGCTGGTCCGTCTTTTCTGTCTCACGATTTTTCATTTGCTGCTTTTCTTTGCGGATATATTCCAAAACCGCTTCCTTTTTTGCCTCTTTGATCTGAAAATAATTCAATGCAAGTAACAGAACAACCGCCATGGCCAGGAAAGAAAAGGCGATGCGTCTGCATACCTTTTCCACCATCGGCCGATGGCGGTTTCTGCCACTCGGCCCGATGGGTTTTTCTTTCTCTTCCCGGGGTTGTGGATCTTCTACCTCATGGTGTTCATACAAATGGGCATATTGTTTCCGTTTGTTTTCTTCCATGTTTTATAAATGTAATACTCTTTCTTTGATTTCCTGTGTACGTCCCTGATTCCAGAACTGTGTTCCGATATACCCGCACGTACGACGTGCAACACTCATCTTATCCTGATCACGGTTTCCGCAGTTCGGACACTCCCAGACGAGTTTTCCGCTGTCCTTTTCCTCAACAATTTTGATCTCACCGTCATAGCCACATTCCATACAGTAATCACTCTTCGTGTTGAGCTCCGCGTACATAATATTATCGTAAATGTATTTCATGACGGCAATCACGGCATCAATATTATCCTGCATATTTGGTACTTCCACATAGCTGATTGCACCACCCGGAGACAGCTTCTGGAACTGTGACTCAAACTTCAGTTTATCAAAAGCATTGATATTTTCCGTCACATGCACATGATAACTGTTCGTAATATAATTTTTATCTGTTACGCCCTCTATGATACCGAAACGCTTCTGCAGACACTTTGCAAATTTATAGGTAGTGGATTCCAGCGGCGTACCGTACAGACTGAAATCCATATTTTCCTTTTCTTTCCACTCTGCACAGGCATCATTCAGACGCTGCATGACACGCAGTGCAAATGGTGTTCCGGTCTCCGGCTCCGTATGGGAAACACCTGTCATATAACGGGTACACTCGCACAATCCCGCATATCCCAAAGAGATGGTGGAATAACCGCCAAATAAAAGTTTGTCGATCGTCTCTCCCTTTTTCAGACGGGCAAGCGCTCCGTTCTGCCACAGAATCGGAGCCACATCACTCGGTGTGCCAAGAAGTCTCTTATGTCTGCACATCAGTGCCCGGTAGCACAGTTTTAGACGCTCATCGAGAATCTTCCAGAATTTTTTCTCATCTTTTCCGGAAGAACATGCCACATCCACCAGATTGATCGTCACAACTCCCTGGTTAAAACGTCCGTAATATTTCGGTTTTCCGGTTTCCGGGTCAATATACGGAGTAAGAAAACTGCGGCATCCCATACATGGATAGCAGTGTCCTTCCCCGTTCTTGTCCACTTTCAGTTCTTTCATCTTCTTTTCGGAAATATAATCCGGAACCATGCGCTTTGCCGTACACTGTGCAGCCAGGCGTGTCAGATTCCAGTATTTTGAATCCTCATGGATATTATCTTCTTCGAGTACATAAATCAGTTTCGGGAAAGCCGGGGTAATAAATACTCCTTTTTCGTTCTTTACTCCCTTGATTCTCTGATGCAGCATCTCCTCAATGATCGCTGCCAGGTCATCTCTGGTCTGTCCCTCCGGCACTTCGTCGAGATACATAAACACCGTGATAAACGGAGCCTGACCATTTGTGGTCATAAGCGTGATCACCTGATACTGGATCATCTGCACACCACGGTTGATCTCTTCTCTTACACGCATCTCTGCTACTTTATTGATTTTCTCCTCATCCAGATCCAGCCCGATCTTTTCAAACTCTGTCCGGACCTGTATCCGGAATTTTTCACGGCTCACCTGTACGAACGGTGCCAGATGGGACAGTGAAATACTCTGTCCTCCATACTGCGAACTTGCAATCTGTGCAATCGCCTGTGTTGCTATATTGCAGGCCGTGGAAAAACTTCTCGGACGGTCAATTCCGGTCTCGCTGATTACAGTACCATTCTGCAGCATGTCCTCTAAGTTCACCAGACAGCAGTTATGCATGTGCTGCGCAAAATAATCTGCATCATGGAAATGAATCAGTCCTTTTTCATGTGCTTCCACAATATCTTCCGGCAACAGGAATCTCTTCGTGATATCCTTGCTGACTTCTCCCGCCATATAATCTCTCTGTACACTGTTTACAGTAGGATTTTTATTGGAATTTTCCTGTTTTACTTCCTCATTGTTACACTCTAAGAGGGACAGAATCTGTTCATCCGTAGAATTGGATTTACGCACAAGCGCTCTCTTATAACGGTATGTAATATAATTACGGGCAACCGTAAATGCATGCTGGTTCATCAGCTGGTTCTCTACCATATCCTGGATTTCCTCCACGCTGGCAGATCGTTTCATGTTTTCACATGCCACTTCCACATTATCGGCAATCTCCTGAATCTGCTCATCGCTGAGTTTTTCATAATCGATTACCGATGCATTCGCTTTCTGTACAGCCGCAACGATCTTATTCGAATCAAAAAATACCTCGACTCCGCTTCTCTTAATAATTTTCATGTTCCATCTTCCTCTCAAAGTCTATCTTTATAAACGATTGTTTACACAAAATATAAGATATAGAGATTACTCCCTATATCTTGTATATTTTCATTAACAAATACAAGACTACACTACATCTTGTGTTATTGTCAACCCACATTTCTACATCATGTGGAGGCTTACTCCATGGAAATGTAGACGTATCTAGGCGTTTATGCAATATGTGAAAAAATTCCGCGCCATTTTTGTAATAATTTTTACAGTCTGCTGTCCGTGCGCAGCACATCAATGAATTTGCCGGCTTCTGCCCATGCCTTCTTTGATTCCGGAATATTCAGATATGCCATCTGGAACACATGAAACATCCCTTCATAAACAGACAGGCGCACTTTTACCCCCTGCTCCCTTGCCTTTGCCGCTACCGAAACCGAATCACTCAGAAGCATCTCAATCGATCCAACCTGTATGAGCATTGGCGGAAATCCCCGGAAATCTCCAAACAGCGGAGAAATATACGGGTCCATCCGGTCATGTTCCCCCGGATAATCATTCTGGTAAATCAGACTCTCCTTCGTATTTCCAAACAGTGGATCTTTCTCATAATTGGTCTCATAAGACTCCCCGCTGGCCGTCAGATCCGTCCACGGAGACATGGCTATGATTCCTCCCGGTACCGGCATATTATGATCCCGCAGATACATACAGAGTGCCATCGAATCTCCGGCAAGGATAATCTGTTCTCCATAATATCCCTTGGAAAGCAGCCAGCGGTATGATGCCAATGCATCTTCAAGTGCTGCCGGATATGGATTCTCCGGGGCCACACGATAATCCGGAGTAAGCACATTGCATCCATGGCTCAGCTCGTTATATAATCCTGCAAACACATAATACGCATTGCGCACAGCTCCCGTATAACCACCGCCGTGTAACTGCAGAATCACGTAATCCGTGTTAGGATTTTCCTTTAATGACAAAAGTTTCATCGTAAAATGATCCATATTGATTCCTGTCAGGTTAAACATTGCCGGTGGAATCCATGGCGGCTCTATCATCCGCTTGCGCAGCTCTCCGCTCTTTATTTTTTTTCCGATTTTCAAATCATTGGTAAAATGTGACAGCATTTCTGCCACCACACGTCCTTTTACACTCGCTTCGCTTTCTATCATATATGAAATCTCCGTTTCAGTTCGGTTCGTGCACGCTGATCACCAAGAATCAGTGTTCCAAGGAATAAAAATACCGATACCCCGAGGGACCCCCATGCCAGATATGGAAAATGAATGATTCTCATCTGCAGCAATACCACCGGTACAATGCTCAGCAATATCGTCAGCAGTTCCGACATCATATAACTCTGCCAGTTTCTCCGGTTTACCAGAATCAGGATAAACAACGCCAGATCAATGGCAATGATTCCCCCCGGAAACACATAGTCTAACGACCAGCGCCGGTATCCGGTCAGATAATCAATTCCAAGAAGCATTACAATGGCAAGAAGTACCAGACAGACGGTTTTGGCCAGATATCCGGATTTTCCCAGAATTGCCATGCGAAGCACCACATTTCCATATAAAAGAATGATACCAATTACAAGGCTCCATGCCACTTCCCTGTCCACCTGGAAATTGATGGCAATCAGCAGACACTCCGCCACAATGGAGATAAACAGTACCAGATTCTCCACAAACCGGAATTTACGCGCCGTTGCAATGGCATCCGGATACCGGCTCTCTCCCGGTATCCCGTCCGACTCCAGCACATGTTTACAGAGCGGACAGCGGTCCGTATCGTCCAATATGACAACATTACATTTTTTGCATTTATTCATAATATACTCCGTTCGTCTCAATCTCCACATCCACACCATCCGCCGCAATCTTGCGGAAAAATGCCTTCTGTACCAGAGCCTCGGAAAAGATTGAACTGAATGTAAATACCAGCGTATCCTGGTAAGAACAGATCGTTCCTTTCAGATACTGCCCTTTTGACATGGCTATAAAAGCCGAAAAACCTTCTATATAGGGCTGGTAAATATCTTTGATCTTGATATTACCGATGTTTGTGATCGTTGTCGTATTTGCCACTGCGGATTTTTCATATACGATACGCATGGCAATATTTTTCAAAAATAACGGCACCGGACGCATAAGCAGGTTCCTCTGATTGGATACACTGTAAGAAAACAGATCCTCTAAATGTTCCTTATTGATCTGGGAGTGCAGGCTGCTTTGTATGCATGCAAGTACTTCCTCAAACGTATAGGACTCTTTCTGTGGACGGAATTCTGCAGATACCATAACAAAAAAGTTTTTTGTCGTATCCGAATCAAAATACGGCCGCAGATTGACCGGCACTGCGATTCGGATCGGTTTTCCTCCCGGCATCCCGTGTAACAGTTCTTTATACACACTCCATACAAAGACTGCAACAAAATATTCATTCAAAGATGCATGATAGCCATGTGCTACCTTTTTCAGCTGTGAGACCGGCATCCGCCCATGCATGACACCAAATTCTCCGGCCGGAAGTTTATCTTCTTTGATCAGATATGCTTTTTCTTTATTAAATCCGCTTGGCTTGCTGCTGCGGTAATTGCGGACAAAGCTGTCCTCCCTGCTGAGAGAGGTATCTCCGCTCAGTTTGTTTCCTTCTTTTTCCGCCAGTTCCGGATGCACCAGACGCAGATACTGATACGTCAGCTCCCGGAGGAAATTAATGCCTCCCATGCCATCGGTCAGTACATGAAACACTTCCAGATTGATTCTTGACTTATAATAGGTCACACGGAACAGATAATTGCGGTTTTTGTTCTGCCGGATAAACCGGCATGGAAACATCGCCTCTTCCGTGACTTTCGGCGCCTTTTTTCCGTTCTCTTCAAAATAATACCAGAATACGCCTGTGCGCATCCGAAGATTAAACCCATCGAATTTCGGCAGAATCATGTCCAGCGCCTGCTGCAGAAATTCCACCTGAACCTCTTCTTTTAAGGTCACACTGATCCGGTACACGTTTGTCATACTCTCCCCCGCAATGGACGGGAAAAGATGTGCTGTATTATCAAGCTTATCCCAGCGCACCTGACGCGGAATCGTCTTGGTTTTTTTCTTGTCTTTCATTGATTAATTACTTCCTTGGTTATTTCAAAAACATGCCGAATCCTGCCACACTGAGCACCATCATAATAATTCCTGCAAGCAGAACCCCGAGCATGACGGCGATAATTGTTGATTTAAAATCCATGTCCAGAATACTGGCCGCCAGTGTTCCTGTCCATGCACCGGTTCCCGGAAGCGGAATTCCTACAAACAGGAGCAGTGCGATAAACAGCCCCCGGCCTGCTTTTTCCTGTAATTTCTTTCCGCCCTTTTCTCCCTTCTCCAGACACCAGGAAAAAAACTTTCCAATCACCGGTTTATCCGCTCCCCATACCAGAACTTTCCGTGCAAACAGATAAATCACCGGCACCGGCAGCATATTTCCGATAATTGCCACAATATAAGAAGAAAGTACCGGCAGCTGCAGTCCCTGCGAAATAATAATGGAACCGCGCAGTTCCACCAGTGGTACCATGGAAACAAAAAATACCCACAAGTATTTTGTCAACATAAAAAATCCTCGCTTTATTTATTTAAATATTTTTTCAGAAAATCGATCAGTTTATGCATCTGCTCATCCGTACCGATTGTGATACGCAGATATTCGTTGATCCGTGCCGGCTTGCCAAAATGCCGCACATAAATATCATTTTTCTTCAGTGCTTCAAACAGTTCCACACCGGAAACATCCGGATGTATGGCAAAAATAAAGTTGCTTTTGGAATCACCAAATACGAACCCGAGTGCCCGAAGCTGCTCTTTGGTCCACTCTCTTGTCTTTATGATTTTCTCTGTCGTCTGCTCAAAATATGCCCGGTCACGGATAGATGCCGTTCCCAAAGCAATGGTGATACGATCCATCGTGTATGAATTGAAGGAATACTTCACATCATTTAAATATTTAATCAGTGTCGGATTACTGATGGCAAAGCCAATCCTCGACCCCGCCAGAGAACGTGACTTGGAAAATGTCTGTACCACAATTACATTATCGTATTTATCAATCAGAGGCAGGGCACTCTCTCCTCCAAAGTCAATATATGCCTCATCCACGATCACAATCACATCCGGATTTGCCTGAATGATCTCCTCGATGGCAGATACCGGAAGAAGTTCCCCGGTCGGCGCATTCGGATTTGGGAATACAATTCCACCATTTTCACATTTATAGTCTGAAGGATTCAGGCGGAATGCATCATCCAGCGGAATCTGTGTATACGGAATGCGAAGCATTTCTGCCCACACGTCATAAAAGGAATAGGTAATATCCGGAAACAGAATCGGCTTCTTTGAATTAAAGAAGGTCATAAACAGCATTGCAAGCACATCATCCGACCCGACACCGACAAAGACCTGCGAAGGGTCTACCTGATAGAATTGTGCAATCCCATCCACCAGATCCGTCACAACCGGATCCGGATACAGCCGCAGATCATCCGTATGAAAATGTGCCAATGCTTCCTTTACCCCCGGTGCCGGCGGATATGGATTTTCATTGGTATTTAACTTGATGATCTGTGATTTCTTTGGCTGCTCTCCCGGTGTATAGGGAACAACCTTACGTATATTTTTTTCCCAGTTTTTCAACTTTAATCTCCTTTATATGTACAATATTACAGTCACTTACCACTCTACCGCATTCTTCCTCAAATGTAAAGAATTGACGCGGCAAAAAAAACGCAAAAAAAATGAAATTTCAGCATTTTTTCCTCTTGTAGTTTTACACAATCGTGATAAAATATCCTAGCATTTGCAGTTTTGTTTAAAATATAAAAGGAGTAAATCATTATGGCAAGAAGTACAACAAAAGAATTGACCAGCGGTTCCCCTATGAAACTGATTCTCGGTTTCGCCGTACCGCTTCTGTTCGGTATGCTGTTTCAACAGTTTTACAGTCTCATGGACACCATCATCGTCGGCCGCTATCTCGGCGTGACGGCACTTGCTGCAGTTGGGGCAACCGGAAGTATCAATTTTCTGATCATAGGATTCTGTCAGGGAATCTGCAACGGTTTCGGTCTGCCGGTTGCCCAGCGGTTCGGTGCGCGCGACTATGTCGGTAATTCTGCCATTCTGTCGGTTCTCATCGGCGGTGTTCTCACGGCACTGACCGTCATTTTCTGTCGGCAGATTCTGGTGCTGATGCAGACACCTTCCGATATTATCGACCTGTCCTACAATTATATTGTTGTTATTTTTGCCGGCATACCAGCCATCATCCTTTATAATATACTCTCCTCCTACCTGCGTTCTCTGGGGGACTCCATCACGCCGGTCATTTTTCTGATCGTTGCGGCTGTCTTAAATATCGGACTGGATCTGTTCTTTATCATCTGTCTGCACTGGGGAGTTTTTGGTGCCGCATTTGCTACCGTTTTATCGCAGGCGGTTTCCGGTGTGCTGTGTCTTTTCGTGATCATCCGGAAATTTGACATTCTGCACCTGAAGCGCTCCGACTGGGTACTGGATGCTTCCTATGTAAGAAATCTTCTGATTATGGGACTTCCTATGGGTCTGCAGTATTCCATTACCGCCATCGGAAGCGTCATTCTGCAGACTGCTGTCAACACCTTAGGTTCAGGCGCCGTGGCAGCCATGACGGCCGGCAGCCGTATCTCGATGTTTATGATGTGCCCGTTTGACGCACTCGGTTCTACCATGGCAACTTACGGCGGACAGAACGTTGGCGCCGGAAAATACGATCGTCTGGCAAGCGGTATGAAATCTGCCATCATTCTTGCCGCAGTTTACTCCGCAGCGATCCTTGTTGTCATCATTTTCCTTGCACGTCCACTGATCTATCTGTTTATAGATCCTTCGGACAGTGCCAATATCACACAGGTTGTCGCACAGGCCAGACAATTTCTGATCACCAACACCTGCTTTTATATGCTTCTGTCGCTGGTCAATATTGTTCGTTTTCTTATCCAGGGAATGGGCTTTTCCGGCTTTGCTGTATTTGCCGGTGTATTTGAGATGATTGCCCGCGCATTGATCGGTCTGATCTTTGTACCGATCTTCGGATTTACGGCTGCATGTTTTGCCAGTCAGCTGGCATGGCTGTTTGCGGATTGTTTCCTGCTTCCGGCGTTCTTTCATTGCCGGAAGAAACTTATGCGGGGGGCTTGCCAATAAATAACAGGTATAAATATAAGTTTTCTTGATGTGACGGAAGAAGGGGGACATTCTCTTTCTCCAGAAAAATTTGCAAAGCAGCGCCGATTTTGATTTCAGGTTCTTTTTGAAAAATTTTACTTTAATGCCATTAGCGTTATGTGATGGAACTACGGCGCAGTTGCAAATTTGTTCTTCCG
>OHKH01000715.1_pt1 | contig 12285 bp, 2 predicted proteins | sample 1568831 | NCBI WGS metagenome assembly OHKH01 (sample SAMEA3879581, study PRJEB24766) | human gut metagenome | biome: human-associated habitat; feature: feces | place: USA | collected 1985/1987
GCAGTTCCCTCTCCAGCCAGCTGGCGACCATTTCTGTCTAAAATATTTCCTCTTTTTGCCTCTTCTAACGTTACCTGAACTTTATCCGTTGCAGATAACTCTGGAAAAATCAACTGATCCTGCCAGATTAAATGATATCCTGTCCAGTTATGTGAAAATACCGCATTGTTGGTAAATTCTACATTTCCTGCAGCAGTCTGCATATTTGTTGTATAGGAAACTGCCGCATTTCCGTTTTCTTTTCTTTTTGCTGTAATATCGGTTATGGACAGATCAGACATCTCAATGCCTTCATATATTTTAGAATTTCGTTCTATAAATTCTTCCTTACTGTTCATGCTGCTTTTTTTCTGATCCAGCATGGCATACATTTGCTCATATTCCCCTTTTTCAATATATTTCATATATTCCATTAGTCTTTTTTCAGGAACATTACGATTCATTATTGTTACAATACCGATTCCACCACCAATCAATATACCGCTAAATAAAACTATTTTTGTGATAGTCTTCGTGTGTTTTTTTCTTTTCTTTTTTCTCATATAGTTTTATTTCTCCTTTTTTCGTATTTTCTTAAATATTACACTTGTAATATTTAAACGTCAAGTTTTTTCTTAGGTTTATATATGTAAACAAGAGGAAAGATTTGGATAAAAAAAGAAAGGGCATCTCAAAGCTCTCTTTGATAAAGAACTTTACCGGCACCCTGAGGTAATGGTTTCTCCGGATGTTTCCCAAACGCTATAATCACTCTCCAGAACAACCAAAAACGATTTTTAATTTTTCTCTCAGAAAAAAAGAACTACTCTAAATCTGCAGATCTTTGAAATAACCCTGCTCGTTTCTTATAATCACAAACATATTCAGGCAACACATTCTTTGCTGGCAGATTATTATAGCGGAAAACGCAACAAATCCCTTTATTAACTTTTGTTCTATATAATTCCTGTACCAATCCTATTGTTTCATCATCTGAACAAAAGCTCTTCGGAATCTCCTACAATCCCTGATAATAACGCAAATCTGTTTACTATGTCCTCTCTGTCAGTATACAAGCCAGCTAATCTCTTTATTATAGTATCTAAATACTTCTTCCCAATTCCACTACTCAAAATTTCTTCAGTCACTGTTTCTGCAGATGTGTTTTTATATCAGCCAGAGTTTCCCTGGCTGAATTCTTCCAATATATACCTGTTAACACTTCTCAATGCTGACACTTTTTCCTTCGCTTCTCATCTTTCACCTGCTATACTGCACTCTGGCTTGAATTCATTCTCTCTCTTCCAGTTCCGATTTATAATCTTCCAAGTCCATAAGAAAAGTCTCATAACCTTCATCACTCATGCAGAACAGCTTTCTTAGGGTATTGCAGACAAGCACGATCATATCCGCATCCCCTTTTAGAAATGGAATGATATGGTCGATTGCTTCCATTGTGTCATTTCTGTTTCCTTTATCAAACATTGCCGTTACTGAACATTCGTCTGTATCAAAGTTCATTGCCAGATCCATCATAATTCTACATCCCCCTTCTTACGTGCTTTGGATTTTTCTACTTCTTTATTTTCCTGCTCCTGTGCTTTTGCCCTTGCCTGAAAATCTTTTAAAGACTGCAGCACAGATTTCTTCACTTCACCTTTTGCTCTGCTTGCAGGTTCTGCCTTTTGTGGCTGGCTCCGATTTACAGATACCGGTTCCTGCTCTGCCCTTCTGTCTGCCGCAACCGCAGAAGGTTTCTGTCCACTTCCTATTACTGTTTCTGTCGTATGTTCCGTTTCCTTTACCCTTCCATGCTTTTCATCCAGATACTTTTCCATGTCTGCGATTGCTTTCTGCACCAGAGGGCTTTCTTTATAGTGTGGAATCATATCTATCAGATCACGCCGTATCCGGTCTGCACTCATCAACTCATATTCTCCGGAATAATTTTCATCACCATCTTGCAGATCAAATCCGATTCCTTTAATCCCATGCAGTCTCTCTGCTGGGATACTCTCATATATTTTAATGGCTTCTTCTAAAGTGAGGTTATTATGGTACTCTCCCATGACCGGAAACTCCATGCACTCTGCGACATAAAAACTGATCGTGGCTTCTGGCTGTTCCTGCTCCGGCTGTTTGTCAAAAATAGAAAATCGCTCTGTATCTTCCAGACGGGAAAGTAAAGAACGGGCAGTTATAACATCGCTGTCTATATCGGATTCCTCGGATACCTCAAGCAGCCAGTCCTTGATAGTTTCTGTTTTCTTATTCAAAATATCCTCCGTGAGTTTTTCCACCTGTTCTTCTCTATTTTCAACTGTATCGTTATACTCATAGGTATCAACGTCATAGCTAAAATTATCCAGGTCCACAGCGAGCTTTTTAATCTCCTGCTGGTCAAGATATTTTTCGGATTCTTTTATATACTCTGCCAGAGTGATTCGCTCCTCTGCAATCGGGTTAATATCCACCTTAATTCCTGCCATCGCTATACCAGATTCATTTAAGGCATTGAAAAAGCTATCTTCTCGAATATCACCTTTATAGGAAAGAACCACATCAAGGTCAGAATCTTCCCGGTAAAGGTCTTGTCTGCTTCTGGAACCATACACTCTTGCAGCAAGCAGCTCTACCTCCTGTTCCATTCCCATATCTTCTAATACTGCCTGTGCATGATACAAGACACCTCTTTCAACATCTGCCCTGCTCAGACTGTTTAATGCCAGTTCATTTCTTCCAATCTCAGAAGTCGCACGAAGTTCCCCCTCCTGCAATAAATCTTTAGAGTGCTGGATCGTCATTTCTTCAAATTCTTTATAATCCACTTTGACACATTCCATATCATCCATTCTTTCACTTTTAAGGATTTCATAAGCAGCTTCCTGAATAGATGCGTCTGGATTATCATAATCACCACCCTGGATTTCATGCAGATCAGAGTCATAAAAAATAAACGAATATCCTTCTTCTGTTGCCTGTATGGTCAGATACCCTTTACTCCTGGTAAACTGCATTGCGATTCCTTCATAGGTTTGCATTGCTTCTTCCCTGCGAAATCCTTCAAAAATACTTGCCGGGCAGTTCTTTTCTAATTGTATCCGCTGCATCTGTTCTTCCTGAACTTCTTCCACATCTGCCATCAGATCTTCGTAATCCACTACTTTTGCATCTTCCAGTGAGTACCCTTTATCTTCTAAAATATCACTGGCAGCTTCATCTACATAGATTGTCGGATTGTCATAGATTCCTCCATCATCCTCCTGATAATCTTCATTATAAAATGTATAGTCATAGCCATCTTCTGCGGTCTGGATTGTAAAGTATTGTTTTCCAATCTGATATGCAATCTGTACCTCATTCCAGTCCAGCATGTTTTCCATTTTATTTACCGCTTCATATATTTCTGGATTCAGCCACCCTCCGATCTGTTCATACGCATGGGTAAGCCGATCTATTCCGTTTTCACATCGGATAAAATCCATGCTTTCCTGCATTGTTTCCGTATTCTGGATACCAAGCACTTTTTCCTGATGATTGGGCAAACGTAAATACTCCTGCATCGCTTCATCCAGTGATTCATACCGGTTTACTTTTACTACACCTTCTGCATTTACATCTTCCATCACATAAAAATTATCAACGTAATGAATCTCTGGCATTTTCAACTTTATGCCTTCTGGCAGCTGCACCTCACTGACTGCATGGAAATTAAACCGGACATCCGTTCCAGATTCATTTTTTCCTGCCATCGTTTCTTCCCAGGTATCTTTCTGTACTGCCTGTATTTCTTCGATTGTAAGTGTCTGTCCACTCCGCAGGGTTACAGCAGAATCTTTCGGGAATTCCGACAAATCATAGAGTGTTGTTCCATTTTCCTGCAAATATTCTGATACAGCTTCTAACGCTCCTGCATCAAACCCATTCCACAAGTCCTCCGCTACAAGCTGTCCATTTTCTGCTACGATAATTCCTGCCACATCGGAGCCAAATTCATCATGTTCCATTAAGAAAAACTTCTCCCCGGCATATTCCTTTTCATCAACCGTATGCCATGTCCCGTTATGTCCTTCTGCTTCATACCCTCTTGTCTCTGCCGTGATCGTCACTTCGTTTTCTCCTATCGCCTGTTCTATCCTCTGCATCCGGATCTCAGCTCTTGCCATGTCGATAAACCCATCTAAAACTGCCGGGTGGCTTTCGATCACATAATCCAGGTTCAGATTTCTGCCCCGGCTGATATTTTCCGGGACTTCGATATGCTCCGCCCAGTCTTTGTTCTGTCTGGAAAATCTTCCATCATGGGAAAGTTCACGGATGGTATTTGCCATAACAAAATTCATACGTTCTTCCCCGAAGCGTTCCACGACTTCTTTTGCCGCATCCTGCTTTAAGTGCAGCCCGTCAAAATTCTCCCGGATGGCTTCTTCGATTGCTTTCTTACAGTCCAGGTTTAACTTTCTGGAATCCAGATAAGCATCCACATCCCGTTCTCCCATTGCCTGTTCCAATGTTCCTTTATAAACTGGCGGATATGCCCTGACGGAATTATGTTCCAGCATGTTCATTCTCTGCTGGACAAACTCCGGAAGTTCCTGAAATCCAAAAGAATCTACATAATAGGCTGTGATCTCTGCACCCCTGTTTATCACGATCACATCACTTACCGATAAGGAATGGCCACGGAAATCTTCCGGTCGGTCAATGTTAAAGCGTTCAAATATATTGTCTAACGTGATCGTTGGCATCCACGGTGCTGCATAAACCATCCTGTAATCCTTTCCGTCAATGGTATAGCCCAGACTCTTTGCGGATTCCATTCCCATAAACTGATAAGTATGCTCATCTCCGGTATCCATCTGATAAATGGCAAACCTTCTGCTTTCTCCATGCAGAAGAAGTGTCTCATCAATCTTTTCCGCACTGTCCTGTTCCAGTTTTTCCTGTCTGGCGGCAGCTGCTTCTCTTTCTTTATGTACTTCCCATTCTGCTTCCGTAATACCAAAAATACCGTCATGTCCCAGGATTGCATTTTCTGTTTCTGCAAGAATCTGTCCTGCCTGCTCTGAATTGTCTGGATTTCCATGTAAGAGAAAAACTTCCGCACCCTCACGATACAATTCTACTGCCCTGTTTTTTTCAAGAGGATACATGTGTTCCAGGCGGATTCCTGCTTCGTGCATTTCTGTAAAACCGATCATGCCATCCGGGAAATTGTCAATCTGTGCCTGTGTTTCATTCATAAGGCTTCTCGTATATTCACTTCCCGGTCTGCGGATTGCGGTCATCATACGGTTCACCAGTCCAAGCACTTCGTCTTTGTCATCCATCTTATATGCAAAATTCACAATAAGATTTCTCTGGGAATCTGTGAAATTTCCTGTATTTGCAGCTTCTGCCGTTTCAATCAGACGGTGAGCATACTGCATGGCTGTTTCTTCTACAATCTCCGGTTCTTTCACTGGGAAGTTTGCCCTTGCTGCCTGGATTACTTCATACACTAGCTTTGAACCGGCTTCATCGTAAGATTCCCTCATGTCCCATACCAGGTCATTCAGTCTTTCCACCCGTCCGGGGAAAGTTTCTGCATATTCATTTACAAATGCCTTTTCTTCTTCTGAAAAAATATTTCTTGGAAACTCTGCTTTATGCACCAACATCTCTGCCTGCTCTTTCGGAGAAAGGTCAGAAAAATAAGTAACGCCTGTGTCAGCATCATATTCCACATCATAAAAATCAATCGGATAATTCTCTCCGTGTCCACTGCTGTCATAGAGTGGTGTGACGGCAGCACCTTTTTCCTCCAGAAAACTTTCCAGTGGTTTCTCATTCTCCTCTATCTCACCACTTTCCAGAAGGCGGACGTATTCCCCCACATTCTGCTCTAACTGTTCCCTGCTCATGTTTTCGATCAGGTCATAAGTAAACTCGGAACCCATGCTGCCTGAAAGATGCAGGATCAAATCTTCCTTATGGAAGGTATCCCGCACCGGTCTTTCCATTTCCAGTTCGTGCATCTGTGTCTCGATATTCTCAATGACTTCTGCAGACGTTTTCCGGATGGTATCCATAGATGCCCGGAGTGCTTTCATATCCTTGCTCTCACACCAGCTGGCAATATAGGTAAAAGAGTATTCTGAAGTATCCAAACCAAAGTGATTGCAGACAATATAGGCAATACTTTCCGCTTCTACTTCTTTTGTTGTCCGGTCTTTTAAAATTCCTTCCGCATCCATTACCTCCCGGTCATGCAGCAATGCATGGCTTACTTCGTGTACTCCGGTTTTCATGGTCTGAAGATTACTCATATCTTCCTGAATTGCAATATACTTTTCTGTCTGATGATAATAGCCTTTTGCTTCCCCTTCTATTTCCATCATGTGGATTGGCCCAGGAGAAATGTTCTGCAATGCTTCCATAAACGTGTCATAAAACTGTACACTCCCGGTAAGTTCCGATACTTCCAGCTCTGCAATCGGCTCTCCCTCTGTCTGGCTGACATCAAATACCGTTGTCACACGGAACCTTGGAATGACCATCTCCACGATCTCTGTTTCCGGCTGACCGTCATCCCCGATCACCGGCTCTTTTGTTACAGGGTCAATCTTTTCAATCTCCTGTTTCTCACGGATGGGTGCCGGTGCGATGATCTGGATTCCTTTTTCCCCACGTTTTACATGGCGGTTAAACTTCTTCTGCCACGCCTGATACCCTGCCACCAGAGTAGCCTCCGGTTTCTGCATGGTGATCAGAAGGGTGTTATTAAAACTGTAATTATGGAACTTGGACATGGTATTCAGATATTCCGTATACCGTTCCGAAGTAAAAATCTCCTTTACGCCCTGTTCCAGCCGTTCCGATATTTCCTTTAACTGTTTCTCTATATTATTTGCCATAAAACAAATCCTCCTTTTGGATTTCTCCCGCCAGAAAATATCCTGACGGGAAACTTTTTATAACTCCTGTTCGTGTTTCTTCTTTGCTGATTTCTGCACAGTCGGCTGCTGTGGTGCGTTTTGCTGTGCTTTTTCCTGCTTTAAGCGTTCCAGAATAGATGGCTTATGGATTCTGTCTGCTGTTTCCGGAAGTTCTTTTTCTTCTACAGCATCCCTGCTATCTGTGCTACTTCCTTCTCTGCCAATATCCTCATCTGCCATAATCGTCTCATTGCCCTTTTCATCCATGTTCAGCAACGCATTTAACTCAGATAACCGTTCCATCTTTTCATTCAGCTCTGCTTCTTTCGGGAATGGTTTCTTTACCTCTTCCTGTGCTGTCGCAAGCTGCTGTTGTACGGTTTCCAATTTCTGCTCACTTTCCGTCAGCTTCCTGTCAATGGAAGAAAGCTCTGTCATACTGTTCGATACGGGAGTACCTGTAGCAAAGGTGATCCCTCTGCCGCCGGTCAGTTCATCCATGTACCGACATTTCATAAACATATCCGAACTTTTCTGTGCATCCGTCTGTGAGATACCCGCCACGTTCCGCATTTTTGTATACAAAAAAAGGTTCTTAAAACTATGGCTTTCATCCACAAACAGCCGATCTACCCCCAACTGCTCAAAGGTTACTACATCATCCTTTCTGGTCTGGTCATTGAGTTTCTTCATCCTCGCCTGCAGACTCTTTTTTGTTTTTTCCAACTGCTTGATGGTATAATTCTGCCCTGCCTGATGTGCTGCTTCTTCAATGGAAAACGTAATATCTGCAATCTGATCTTCCAACATGGCAATCTGACGTTCCCTTGAAAGAGGGATTTTCTCAAACTGTGTATGTCCGATAATCACCGCATCATAATCCCCTGTCGCAATACGGGAACAGAACCGTTTTCGGTTTGCTGGTTCAAAGTCTTTCTTCGTTGCCACCAAAATATTTGCTCCCGGATAGAGGCGTAAGAAGTCACTGCCCCACTGCTCGGTCAGATGGTTTGGCACAACATAAAGATTCTTCTGTGAGAGTCCCAGCCGTTTTGATTCCATACCGGCTGCGATCATCTGGAATGTCTTTCCAGCTCCTACGCAATGAGCCAGTAACGTATTATTTCCATACAGCACATGAGCCACTGCGTTTTTCTGATGCGGCATCAGAGTAATCTCCGGATTCATGCCAACAAACTGAATATGGCTTCCATCATATTCCCGTGGACGGATGCTGTTAAATCGTTCATTATAGATCTTACAGAGATCTTCCCGTCGGTGCAGGTCTTTAAATATCCACTCCTTAAATTCCTCTTTGATCAGCTCCTGCTTCTGCTGTGCCAGCATCGTTTCCTTCCGGTTTAATTCCCGGTGTTCTCCCTCGGCATCCTGTACCGTGTCATAAATCTTGGTGTCTCTAAGATTTAAGGCATCTTCCAAAAGGCGGTAGGCACTGGCTCTCTGTGTTCCATAAGTGGAAGTAACAAGAGCATTTCCGTAGCTGTCCACATTCTTTCCCATAACATTCCACTGTCCGGTCACTTCGGCATACTGGACTTTGACCTTGCTCCCTACATAATATCTTGGTGTATGGAATGTCTCTGCCATGAACTGTGTGATATAATCCTCTGAAATCCAGGTTGCTCCAAGTCTTGCCTCAATCTCTGATGCATCCAGATCTTTTGGCTGTACCTGCTCCAAATACTGCACGTTCACCTGATATTCCGGGTGATTTTCTGCAAACTGTTTGGCAATCTGCAGTTTCTCCCTCACATTTCCAGAAAGATATTCGTCCGATGGCTCCCATTTTTCACTGATTGGGTTCTTAAAGATTACCCCTGCCAGTTCTTCGGTAAGCTCCTCTTCTGTTTTTCCGGAAAGCTGTGCCATATAGGAAAGGTCAACGCCTGCCCTCTCACCGATAGAAACCGCAAGTGCTTCACTGGCAGTATCTACAGAAGTTACCGTTTCTGCCCTGCGGATTGTCCTTTTGGTAAAAATATCCGCTTTCCGTTTCAGTTCTCCCTTATCATCCAGAAATTCCAGAGAAGTCAAAAGACAATAGCTGCTGTCCTGGCCAAATGCCCGCTTATTGGCATTACTGCTAAGCAGACCATATTTTGCTGTAAAGGTATCGTATTCTTCATTGAGTTTTCCCTGCAGCTTTGTGATCTGTTCATCGCTTCCCTCTTCCATCTGGCACTGGATCAGTTCATTCGTAACATCACGGATCTTCACCATCCCTTTGACACGTTCCGCTGTCATTGCCGGAAGTTCCATCCGGTTCATCACAGAGTTTTCCCGGTAATACACTTCCTCATTGACCACCGTAAAGCTGAAATTCTTTACTTCCGGGTCTGCTGGAATGGACACCACATCTTCTTCCAGTTCGGTATCGGAAAGTTCCAGTTCCGTAATGGTACCATGTATATGCTTTACAGCTTCCTTTAACTGCTCCTCTAAGGTTATTCCCTCTTTTGGTCTTACGGTTACTTCCTGCTTTCCATACTGGGTACTCTCCGTTGTAAACTCTCCAAGCACCATTTCCGGATGATCTGCAAAATACGCATTGACCGAATATCCTTCGGCAGTTTCCTTCAGATGTATCCAGTCCGGTTCCTCGATGGAAGTCCTGTCTCTTTTCTGGAAAAATAAAATATCGGAAACAACACCTGTATTGGCATTTCTCTGGAACGCATTATTTGGAAGGCGGATCACCCCTAATAACTCTGCCCGGTTTGCAAAATACTGTCTGACTGCCTGATTCTGCTTATCCATCGTCCCACTGGAAGTCACCACGGCTACCACACCACCGGGACGAACCAAATCAAGGGATTTTGCGATAAAATAATCATGGATCAGAAAATGGTGGCGGTCATATCTGCGGTCACTGACCTGATATGCTCCAAATGGTACATTCCCGATCACGCAGTCAAAAAAGCTGTCCGGGTAATCTGTTTCCTCAAATCCCTGTATGGCAATCTTATTTTTCTGGTAAAGCTGCCTTGCAATCCTGCCCGAAACCGGGTCGAGTTCCACACCGTACATATTAGTTTTGCTCATACTCTCCGGGATCAGTCCCATAAAGTTACCAACACCACAGGACGGTTCCAGAATATTTCCCTGTTTCAGTCCCATATTTTCCAGTGCTTCATACATGCTTCGGATCACGGTCGGTGATGTATAAAAAGCATTTAAGGTCGATGCTCTTGCTGCACTGTATTCTTCCGGTGATAAGGTATTCTTTAACTCCAGATACTCATTTGTCCAATTACTGTTATTCTCTTCAAATGCCTGCGGGATGCCACCCCAGCCAACATAACGGGATAAAATTTCCTGTTCTTCGGGTGTTGCCAGACGTTCTTCCTGCTCCAGAGTCTGCAATAAATGGATGGCTTCCATATTTGCTTTATACTTTGCTTTCGGACCACCTGCTCCAAGGTCATTATCCTGAATCCGAAAGTTATGCGGTTCTGTTACAATCTCTTCTACTTCCGGTTTTAAATATGGTTGAAATTCTCCCTCATATCCAAACAGTTCATTTTCTCCGGGAATATAATTGTGTCCGGTTTCCAGACACCAGAACACATCGGCAGTTGGTGCATTGCTGACTGCATAAAAATCATCATAAGAATACTTTGGGAAATCTTCTGTATGGTAGGTCGATAAATGCAGTTCTGTATTGGAACGGGTCTGTGCAACCAGATCTTTTCCTTCTATTCCTTCCGGCAATACCCCTACTGCTTCAAAATGATACCCCTGATACTCAAAAACACCTTCATCCCAGGACTCCGTTATCTCTTCTTCTGATTCCTTTTGTTCCTGTCCCTCAGAAGTTTCTGTTATTTCCTGTTCCTGATTTTCCGGAATATATTCTTTGGCAGTAACCTCTTCCTCTTCTATTTCCTCCACATCTGACATATCTACTACGGTCGGTTCTGTCACCGCCTTCGTATCCAAGAAATCAAACATGGTCATCTGGTGCCCGGATGGTTCCGCAAAAGACGGTTCTGCTTCCAGTGTCGGGAAAATCGTATAGGTTCCTTCTGCATACTGGTGAAGTTCTGAAAGAAGTTCTGTTTTCTGCTGGTAGTTTGTCCCATATGCCTCAAAATCTAATGGCAGAACTGCCAATGCTGCATCCATCTTCTGTAACAGTTCTTCTGCCTGCTCTGGATTCTCTAAAACTGCCACCATTTCTTTTCCTGGTTTTTCCCAGAAGAAATCATCCGTAAATGGTCTGTCTATCTCTTCCGGAAGACGGTCATAAAAGCGGAGTACCTTGTTCGCCATCTGTTCCCGTTCATATTCCGGCATACGAGCATAATCTTCTGCCTGCAGGAACTGGTCATTCTTTATCAGATAAGCTACTCTATTTGCAACTTTATTCCAAGATAATAAAACTGATGTATATGGATTTCCATAAGCACCTCTTGCAAGAAACAATCCTTTTCCATCATAGTTTGCGTGTGAATCATCGGCACCAGACAGTGCATGACTGCTTCCACCGATCCCATACTGTTCCTTGATAAAACCTGTCCTCGATCTTTCATCCTCATGCAGCAGATAAAAGGAATATGTCCTGAGTCTGCCTTCGGAATACGCCCCACCTCTGACAAGAAATGCGTCGATCTCGTCTTGTGTAATGAACATCTGCTGTTCTTTCCATGCAAATCCCTCTCTTGCCTGGTATGGGATCACTTCATCTGCAAACTTCTGGAACTGTCTGGAGATATTGACCGGATTATAATGATGGAAACGCATAAGAGAGTTGTCCGTCTCATAGGCTTCTGCCAGTGCTTCCAGTCTTTCATTCAAATCCGAAAGCCACCCTGGATCTTGCAGTTTTTCAGTAAGATAATCCGTGATTTCCGGATAAATACTACGAAGATGCGGCAGATCTGCTTCATCAAAGACAATCTCTGCCACACCTTCTGCCATATCCCCTTTCATATAAGCAAGTGCCTGTGCGTGTTCCTTCAATGCGTTGTCCCTTGCCACATCCAATACCGACTGCGGGGCATATTCTCCCTGATTTAAAAGCTGATGGATACGTCCGCTGACATCTTCCCATGATAAAAATGCCTTATCTAAAATCTGGTCTGTGACCGTATGCCCCACTGCGATCTGCATCCCGGTTTCATCAAACCAGACTGAATATTCCTTTCCATCAATCTGAAAGCCTTTTCCACCTTTACGGTATTCACGCTTTACAAACTCCGTATATTCCTCCGGTGTCTGTTCACTCATGAAATTATAGATGATCCGGAGCTGGCTTGCTTTCCGGTTTCCTCCTGTCCGTAAAATCTCATCAACAACTTCCTCTGGAATCGGGATTTCTCCGGCATAAAGGGCAGCTGTCCTTTCCTCGATGTTCCGCCTTTGTTCA
>OHKH01000744.1_pt1 | contig 11882 bp, 8 predicted proteins | sample 1568831 | NCBI WGS metagenome assembly OHKH01 (sample SAMEA3879581, study PRJEB24766) | human gut metagenome | biome: human-associated habitat; feature: feces | place: USA | collected 1985/1987
TTGGCTACCATTGCCTTTGCGCGCTTAGCAGCCTCGGGGCGGCCCTGCGGCAAGAGGGCGAGCTGGCTCACCTTAGAGCTTACGAAGAGCATTGCCGAGCCGTTCTTACATGCAGCTACGCAGCAGCCGCAGCCGATACATGTAGCGCAGTCCATTGCCTCGTCAGCGTCTTCCTTCGGGATGAGGATGGCGTTGGCGTCCTGCGGTTGGCCAGTACGAACGCTTACGTAACCACCTGCCTGCATGATCTTGTCGAACGCTGTGCGGTCTACCATGCAGTCCTTGATTACGGGGAACGCTGCTGAGCGCCACGGCTCAACGGTGATTACGTCGCCGTCGTTGAACTTACGCATGTAGAGCTGGCATGTGGTAGCGCCCTGGTTCGGTCCGTGTGGGTGACCGTTGATGTAGAGTGAGCACATACCGCAGATGCCCTCGCGGCAGTCGTGGTCGAATACGAAAGGCTCGTTGCCTTCCTCGATGAGCTGCTCGTTAAGGATGTCGAGCATCTCAAGGAATGAGGTATCCGTAGGGATATCCTTCATCTCGCGTGTGTCGAAGTGGCCCTTGTCCTGAGGACCGTTCTGACGCCAATATTTCAGTGTGAATGATATGTTTGCCATAATTTTTATTAGTTCTTATAGTTACGTGTCTGTACCTTGATTGCCTCGTATTCGAGCGGTTCCTTGATGAGTTCAGGAGCGGTCTCGTCGTCGCCCTTGTACTCCCAGCAGCCTACGTAGAAGAAGTTCTCGTCGTCGCGCTTTGCCTCGCCCTCTTCTGTCTGGTGCTCCTCGCGGAAGTGACCACCGCAAGACTCCTCGCGTGAGAGTGCGTCGTGTGCGATGAGCTCACCCATGAGGATGAAGTCGCGGAGGTGGATTGCCTTGTCGAGCTCTACGTTCAGACCTTCCTTCTTGCCTGGGATGAAGAGGTTGGTGTTGAACTCGTTGCGGAGCTTCTTGATGAGCTTGATGCCTTCCTCGAGACCCTCCTTTGTGCGGCCCATGCCTACGTGCTCCCAGAGGATGTGGCCGAGCTCCTTGTGGATAGAGTCTACAGAGCGCTTGCCCTGGATGCCCATGAGGCGGTCGATTTCTGCCTGAACGCCCTTCTCAGCTTCTGCGAACTCGGGGAGGTCTACAGAGAGGTGCGGCCAGATAGCCTGGTCGGCGAGGTAGTTCTGGATGGTGTACGGCAGTACGAAGTAGCCGTCGGCAAGACCCTGCATGAGGGCTGATGCGCCGAGACGGTTAGCGCCGTGATCAGAGAAGTTGCACTCGCCGATTGCGAACAGACCGGTGATTGATGTCTGGAGCTCGTAGTCTACCCAGATACCGCCCATTGTGTAGTGGATAGCCGGATAGATCATCATCGGGTTGTAGTACTTCACGCCGTTGATTTCGTTTGCAAGCTCGCCCGGGTTTACGTCGGTGATCTCCTCGTACATGTCGAAGAGGTTGCCGTAACGCTGCTTGATGATCTCCTTGCCCAGACGCTCGATAGCGGTCTTGAAGTCGAGGAAGACGGCCAGACCGGTCTCGTTCACGCCGAAGCCTGCGTCGCAGCGCTCCTTGGCGGCACGCGAAGCCACGTCGCGCGGCACGAGGTTACCGAAGGCCGGGTAACGGCGCTCCAGGTAGTAGTCGCGGTCTTCTTCGGCGATGTCCGACGGTTTCTTGGCCCCCGAGCGGATGGCCTTCACGTCTTCGAGTTTCTTGGGAACCCAGATACGGCCGTCGTTACGCAGCGACTCCGACATGAGCGTCAGCTTCGACTGCTGATCGCCGTGTACGGGGATGCAGGTCGGGTGGATTTGCGTGAAGCAGGGGTTGGCGAAGCCAGCGCCCTTGCGGTAGCACTGGAAGGCGGCCGAACCGTTCGATGCCATGGCGTTGGTCGAAAGGAAAAATACGTTGCCGTATCCGCCCGTGGCGATCACCACGGCATGTGCACCGTGGCGCTCGATCTCACCGGTGACGAGGTTGCGGGCGATGATACCCTTTGCCTCGCCGTCCTCGATGACGATGTCGAGCATTTCATGGCGCGGATAGCTTTTCACCGTGCCGGCTGCGATCTCCTTGTTGAGTACCGAATAAGCGCCCAGCAGGAGCTGCTGGCCCGTCTGGCCGCGGGCATAGAACGTACGCGATACCTGTGCGCCGCCGAACGAGCGGTTGGCCAGCAGGCCGCCGTATTCGCGTGCGAAAGGTACGCCCTGGGCCACGCACTGGTCGATGATGAGGTTGGAAACCTCCGCCAGGCGGTATACGTTGGCTTCGCGTGCACGGTAGTCGCCGCCCTTGATCGTATCGTAGAACAGGCGGTATACCGAGTCGTTGTCGTTCTGGTAGTTCTTCGCAGCGTTGATACCGCCCTGTGCGGCGATCGAGTGCGCGCGGCGGGGCGAATCCTGGATGCAGAATACCTTTACGTTATATCCGAGTTCACCGAGCGAAGCGGCGGCGGAAGCACCGCCCAGACCGGTTCCGACGATGATGATGTCGAGCTTGCGCTTGTTTGCGGGGCTTACGACCTTGATAGCTGCCTTGTGGTTGCTCCATTTTTCTTCGAGGGCGCCGGCAGGGATTTTAGCATCTAATTTTAAAGCCATATCTGTTGTGTGTTTATTGTTCTGGATAATCGGTTAGCAGGCGCCTGCGCAGCAGGGGCAGATGCTCTTGATGAAGTAAACCACCACGACGGCGGCAAAGCCGAGGAAGATGATCGTCGCTACGATATTGGCGATGCATTTCAGGCGGGGATACCACGTGTCGTTGGCCCAGCCCACGGTCTGGAACATCGACCATACGCCGTGCGTGAGGTGGAACCAGAGGGCGAAGAACCACACGAGGTAGATCACCACGTAATACCACTGCGAGAAGGTGTAGGCGATCAGCGAAGCGCCGTCGGCAGCGCCGAAGCCCAGCGAGTTCTCGTGGCCGCCCATGATTTCGACGAGCTGCATTTTAGCCCAGAAGTTGAACAGGTGGAGGGCCAGGCCGCCCAGGATGATGAAGCCCAGCACGAGCATGTTTTTCGAAGCCCATTTCACACCCGGCTCCACGACCGTTACGGCGTAACGCTGCGAGCCGCGGGCTTTGCGGTTTTCGAGCGTCAGGATGACGGCGTAGATGAAGTGGATGACCACGCCTGCCGCCAGTACGAGGGTGCCTGCCAATGCATACCAGTTGGCACCCAGCAGCGCGCAGATCATGTTGTAAGCCTCGGGCGAGATGATCGCCACGATGTTCATGGACATGTGGAAGAGGAGAAAGAGCACGAGGAAGCACCCCGTCACGCTCATCACCAACTTCTTGCCGAGCGAGGAATTAGATAAAAAACAGCTCATAATGATTTAAATTTGTTTATATTTGTTAAGAATTTGTGTTCCGGACGCAAAGATAGCTATTGTTTGCGGAATAACAATGCAAACGGGCGGGAATTTTATGCCGAAAAGGAGGGTTTTATGACTAAAAAAGAGCTGCGTGCAGCGATGAAAAAACAGAACCTGTCCCTCTCCCCCGAAGAACGTGCGGCGGCTTCCGGGCGGATCTTCCGCCGGGTGGCGGAATCGGGGCCTTTCGGGACGGCGCGGTGCGTGGCGTTTTTCTGCGCCCTGCCCGACGAACCCGCGACGGAGGAGGCGCTCGTCCGGTGGGGTTCGGCCAAGCGGATCGTCGTCCCCCGGGTCGGGGGCGACGCGATGCGGTTCTTCGATTACGCACCCGGGGCACTCCGTGCGGGGGCATTCGGGATCGCCGAACCGGACGTGGACGCTGAGCCGTGCGAACCGTCCGAAATAGATTTGATCGTCGTCCCGGGGACGGCCTTTACGCAAGCCGGCGCCCGCATGGGCCGCGGCCGCGGGTATTACGACAAATACCTCTCGCAGCCCGGGTTCCGGGGCGTGAAAGTCGGGGTTTGCTATGCCCACCAGCTGGTCGGGGAACTGCCCGTCGAGCCGCACGACGTATTTATGGATTATGTAATTACAGACGGATGAATGCCATGCAGACAGGAGAATTTATCGCCGCTTTCCGCGAGGCTTTCGGCCCGGTGCCGGAGCTGCCCTTGCTGTTCCGCTATACGGACGAACCGCTGCGCCCCGTCGAAAAGGTCGGCGGGTGTTTTTTCAAGGTGTTGGCCCAGGCGCGGGGCGGGCAGCCTGTGGGGCTCAATGCCGCGAATATCGGTTGCGGGGGCGGCAAGTTCTATACGGGTTTCAGCCCCATGCCGGAATTCGTCCCGCAGTTCGTCTCGCTCAGGGAGCGCTATAAGCAGACGCCCGAGATGGTGCTGGAATTCATCGCTGCACTCGACCTGCGGCCGGCGCCGAAGGCGTGGATCGAGTTCGTACGTGTGGATGCGGCGGGGACGTTCGAAGGGGCGGAAGGCGTGCTATTCTTCGCTACGCCCGACGTGTTGGCGGGGCTCGTGACATGGGCCGGGTTCGACAACGACGCCCCGGATGCCGTTGCGGCGCCGTTCGGCTCGGGATGCAGTACCGTGGTGTCGCAGGCCGTGCGGGAAAACCGCAACGGCGGCCACAGATGTTTCCTGGGGCTGTTCGACCCTTCGGTGCGCCCGTGGGTCGGTGCGGACGAATTGTGTTTCGTCATCCCGATGTCGCGTTTTGCCGAGATGTGCGGCACGATGCGTGCAAGCTGCCTGTTCGGAACCCATGCGTGGGATAAAGTCCGCGAGCGGATTAACAACGTGAATTTATGAAAAAAAGAAGAGCTGCGCTGGTGCTTGCGGGCGGCGGCGCGCGTGGGGTTGCCCATATCGGGGCGATCGAGGAGCTGGAGAGTCAGGGATTCGAGGTGCATGCCGTGGCCGGCACTTCGATGGGGGCGTTGGTCGGGGGCATGTATGCTTCCGGGCATCTCGAAGCGTTCAAGGAGTGGATGTATACGCTCGACAAGTATAAGGTTTTCGGGCTGGTCGATTTTGCGCTGAGCACCGAGGGGCTCGTCAAGGGCGACCGCGTGATGCGGGCCATGAAGGAGCTGGTGCCCGACGTGAAGATCGAGAAGATGCCGCTGCCGTTCGCCGCGGTTGCCGCCGACCTGCTGACGGGGCGCGAAGTCGTACTCGACAGGGGAGGCTTGTACGATGCCATCCGGGCATCTATTTCCATCCCGTCGGTCTTCCGTCCCGTACGCCGGGGAAACCAGGTGCTGGTCGACGGCGGTACGGTCAATCCGCTGCCGCTGAACCGGGTGCGCCGTGAACCGGGCGACGTCCTGGTCGCCGTGGATGTGAGCGCGCCGTTCTCGGAGGAGATGGCCGTCCGCAGCAAGGCTTCGCTGAATTATTATAAGGTGATTACCGCCTCGTCGGAGATCATGCAGCAGCATATCGCGCGCCTGATGTGTAAGATTTACAAGCCTGACCTGCTGATAGAAATGCCTGCCGACCGTTTCGGGATTTTTGAATTCTACCGTGCCCGGGAAATTGTCGAGGCCGGGCGTTTGGCGACGCGTGCCGCACTGGAGCAAAGCCTCGTTGAAGCGGGATAGACCTTATCCGGCGAAAATCGGATGGGTTGTGGTATGGTTTTTGTCTGGTGATAAGATAAAAAGATTGCGACGGCCCGTGATTTTTGAAGAATTCAAAAGTAGTGACGCAACTTCACACAGATTTGAGGGGCCGTCGCAATATTTAAACGCAAAAACATCCGGGGCGGGAAATGATTTCGTCCCCTGTGAATGTTTTTTATTCTCTACATTGCAAAGATAAATAAAGTTTCCGATAAACCAACGCTGTTGCCCGATTATGGTATGGGTGCGCCCAAAATATAGAAAGGGCGGATGCGTTTGTAGTCGAGGGCTGTCTTTTTTGCGTACTGCAAGTGTCTTTATGCCCGGTTCGGCAGAATTTTCGGGCATCCTGACAAGAAAAACCCGGCCTGAAAAGGCCGGGTTTTTCCGTTCGTTCGTTTACCGCCGATCCTTGTCGTACACATAGGCCGCGATACGGTGGCTGCGCCTGCCGATCGGTACGCCGATGCCCAGTGTGACGTTCATGATGCTCTGCTTGATGGGGATGAACTGGGGCGTATGCTTGGCCGTGACGATGTCCGTGGCAAGGTAGAAATTGATCCAGCTGGGGTTCAGGTTCAGCGCCAGCCCCACGGCGCCGCCGCGGTTGTCGATCACCGAATAGCTGCCCGTGACGGTGAACCAGCGGATCGGGTGGAAATTGACCGACCCGGTGATGTTGTGCAGGGTCTTGTACTCCCACACGCGGGCCGTATACAACAGGCCGATGCCGATCTTATGGCGCCATACTTCGTATTCGAGGCCTGCGTTGATCGAGGCGCGCAGCATACGCGATACGCTCTTGGCCGCGCCTTTGTGGAACTCCAGTACGTCGATGTCGAAGTCGGGCGACTCGGTGCCGTCCTCGGTGACCGTCACGCCCGTGAAGGAGAGCTCCTTCGCCGAATAACCCGTTACGTTCTTGTTCTTGCTCCAGCTGATGAAGCCCAGGTCGTTCACCGCCAGCGATGCCTGCAGGTTGGGCAGGATGTCGTACGTAGCCCCGAGGTCGACCGCGAAGCCGTAACCGGCGGGCGAGGTGGGCTTGAGGTTGATGTCGTCCATCTTGTAGACCTCTTCGCCGTGCTCGTTGAGTTCGGTCGTCACGTCGAGTCCTGCGGCCGTGATGTCCAGCCCGCCGGCTGCGTTGATCAGCCAGCGTTCTTCGTTGTGCGACACGTTGAATTGCGAGAAGTACATCCGTGCACGTGCCACGCCCATCAGGAATTTTGCCCGCACACCGATGTATAATTTGTCGTCGAGCAGCGGGAAAGAGTAGTTGAACCCTGCTTCGAGATAGCTGTCGGCCGTGATGCCGATGTCGCTGATGTCACCGCTGTTGCCGCGCTTCAGGAAGTCGAAGAGCGAGTAGGGCAGGGTGGCGTCGGTCGTGACGCGGGCGTTGAGGTCGAACGACCAGAAATTTTTGTGGTTGCGGGTGAAGGCGCCGAACCCGATGAGGTTCACGCGCGTGTCGAAACCCAGGAGGTTGTCGGCTTTGAGTCCCGAAAGGGCGTCGGCCGTCGATACGGAGCTGTCGAGCAGCGTGACGAGTTTTCCGTTGCGCGGATAGAGTATTTTGTCGATCGAGAGGTTGCCGCTCACGTTGATGTCCAGTCCGCCCAGCCCGGGGATGTTGACATAGCCGCGTAAGGGGGCGAAGGCCGGGTTGAGCTGGCTGCGGAGGGTCGACCCCTCCATGAAATATGCCGTCGGGTTCTGTGCCGCGGCGCCTGATGCCAGCAGCAGCGTGAAGAGGAATGCGTATATTTTTTTCATGTTCTGTGCCGGATTAGAGGTTGAGCTTCAGGCCGCCGCGCTTGATCAGGCGCAGGGTGATGACGATTTGCTGGCCGGACGAGAAATCATAGCCCGGATAGTATTTCTCCAGCGAGACGGGGAGGATGATCTCGGCACCCTCGATGATCTGCCGCAGGTCGCTTTCGAAAAGTTGCGTCTCCCTGATCTCGTTCGTCCTGCCGGGTTCGACCGTTACGTCGAACCGGACGTTCGTAGGCGAGAAATAGGGCACTATCCGCAGGCTCACGGGCAGGGCGCTCGTGATGCTGCCGTAGAGGTGCAGCGTGTTCCTGGGGTTGGGGGTGCCTTCGCTGTCGAGGTTCTCGCAAAGCATGTCCACCACGTCGCTGCCGATGTCGATCTTACCGATGTCGTAGGTTACATCCTGGACTTTGAGGTCTGTCAGGTAGTTGCCGGCCAGGGATTTGACTTCGTTCGAAAGCCGGTCGTGCAGCATCGGCATATTGCGGAACGCCTCGATGAATACCGGTTTGAAATTTGCCGGATCCGTGTCCGGGGGGAGCAGGGGCAGGAAGGTCGAGAGGTATTTTTCCGCCAGCAGGTCGGCGACGGCGGCGATCTTGGCATCGTCGTCCATCATCTGGTCGATCAGTGCTTGGAGCAGCGGTGTGATTGTGTCCGGGATGTTTTGGAGTTCCCGGAGGTCGACGTATGCGGCGTTTCCGGGCAGGGGCGAGGGAAGCCAGATGTCCGCTTCGTCGAAGAGCGTTTTGATGTCCGCGCCTCCTTCCTTCAGTTCACTCATGCTTACGTATACCGTGGCCAGCGGCAACCGGTATTCCGAGTCCTCGTCGCCGATGGTGACATCGTCCGTGTTCACGTTCGACAGGTCGTAAGCGTTGTCGATACAGGACGATGCGAGTGCTGCGGCGAAGAGAAAAGGTAAAAATTTTCTCATAGGGTTTGGGTTTGTTTTCAATGCGTCGCAAATATATGCCGTTCCGACGAATAAAACAAAAAATCGGACGTTTTAGTTTATGCGTATGTCAAATGCGGCCATCCCAGCGTGCGCCGGAGGCATGCCGCAGGGGATGGCGCGTTTTGTGAAATAATTGCTACATTTGCATTGCGATTAACGCTATGGCGGGAACCGAAAAAAACAACCTCAGGGAGCAGGTGGCGATGCTGCCGCTGTCACCGGGCGTCTACCAGTTCGTAGACCGCTCGGGGACGATCATCTACGTTGGTAAGGCCAAGAGCCTGCGCAAGCGGGTTTCGTCCTATTTCGTGCAGAGCAAGGAGCACAGCCCCAAGGTGCGCGTGCTGGTGAAGCAGATCGCCGAGATCCGCCATATCGTCGTGGACAGCGAAACCGACGCCCTGTTGCTGGAAAACTCGCTCATCAAGACCCTCCAGCCGCGGTACAATATCCTGCTCAAAGACGATAAGACCTATCCGTGGATCGTGGTGCGCCGCGAGCATTTTCCGCGCGTGCAGTCGACGCGGCAACTGAACCGCGACGGGTCGCAGTACTTCGGCCCCTACGGATCGGTGATGATGCAGCACAGCGTGCTGGATTTCATCCGCGAGGTGGTTCCCTTGCGTACCTGCAAACTCAATCTCGCTCCCGAGCAGATCGCCAAGGGAAAATATACGGTCTGCCTGCAATACCACCTGGGCAACTGCAAAGGCCCCTGCATCGGGGCGCAGGGCGAAGAGGAATACGGCCGGCTCGTCGACATGGTCGTCGCGGTGCTCAAGGGCGACCTGCGCCCCGTGCGTAACTACCTCGAACAGGAGATGCAACGTGCTGCCGGGGGATTGAAATTCGAATTGGCGCAACGCTACAAGCAGCGCCTCGATGCGCTGGACAACTATGCGGGCAAGTCGGTGATCGTCAGTGCGAAGATCGTCGACGTGGATGTTTTTTCGCTGCTTCCGGACGACGATGTGGCCTATTGCAATTTCGTGCGTATCCGCCACGGGTCGGTCGTGGGTGTTTATACCGTGAAGCTCAAGACGGGTGTCGGGGGCGACGAACGCGACATGCTGACGCTGGCTATCCAGCATGTCGTCGAGCATATTGCCGGGACGCTGGCCCGGGAGGTCGTCGTGCCGTTCCTGCCCTCGACGACGCTGCTGTTCGACGGTGTGACCTTCACGGTGCCCAAGCGCGGCGAAAAACTCGAACTGCTCGAATTCTCGCAGAAGAGCGCCCGTATCTACCGCGCCGAGCAGCTCAAGAACCTGGAAATCAAGAATCCTGAACGATATACCGAGCGGTTGATGACTGCCCTGCAGAAGGAGCTGCGCCTCGACCGCCAGCCGCGGCACATCGAATGCTTCGACAACTCCAATCTGCAGGGGGCCCATCCGGTAGCCTCGTGCGTGGTGTTCCGCGACGGAAAACCCGCACGCAAGGAGTATCGTCATTTCAACATCAAGACCGTGGAGGGCCCCGACGATTACGCTTCGATGCGCGAGGTCGTCTTCCGGCGTTACAGCCGCCTGCAGGAGGAGGGGGCCGAGCTGCCCGATCTCATTATTGCCGACGGCGGGAAGGGGCAGATGGGCGTCATTCACGAGGTGCTGGAGTATCTCGGGCTGGACATACCTGTCGCCGGGCTGGCCAAGAATGACCGCCATCGCACCTCCGAGTTGCTCTGCGGATTCCCGCCTGTCCTGGTCGGCATCCGTCCCACTTCGCCCCTTTTCCACTTTCTGGCGCACATCCAGGAAGAGGTGCACCGTTTCGCCGTCTCATTCCACCGCCAGAAACGCAGCAAGGCCTTTATCCATAGCGAACTGGAACGGATCGAAGGCGTCGGGGACAAGACCGTCCGTACGCTGCTGCAACATTTCCGCACCGTGGCCAAGGTCAAGGCGGCACCGTTCGAGGAATTGACGGCGCTGGTCGGCCCCGCCAAGGCGAAAAAAATCAAGGCTTTCTTTGAAAAATAACCGGATTTTTTGAAAATTGCGAAGAATCGACTATCTTTGTCCTCCCGATTCTACGGAAGAGGCTTGCCCGGATGGCGGAATCGGTAGACGCGGGTACGCTTATAAAGCCCCGCTGGTTTGATTGTCAAGCCAGTGGGGCTTTTGTTTCTTCTGGGGTGGCAGATACGGGGCACTTTCTGTCATGCCTTAAAATATATGCACCGATTTTTTTTGCGCCAGAAAATACCATATTGAATTTTATTTGTATATTTGCCGTCGCATAGGTTTCCAAATCACACCCGCCGGGCCGTGATGCGGAATGAAAAGGGAATGCAGTGAAAATCTGCGACAATACCCGTTGCTGTGAGTTCCTGCCCCGACGAGGGGCGCAAGACGTTTCACAATCTTTGCCACTGGCCGTAAGGCTGGGAAGGCGTGAAACCGGAACAAGTCAGAAGACCTGCCGATGCTTTTATTGGATTTGCTGCCTGCGGGATTACGGGTGAAAATCAAAACTGCGATTTCCCTGTTGCCGGCATTCGGTACGAAAAAAGCATTGGATGTTTTCGAAGGTGTAAATCCGTTTTGAATTTCTGTTGCGCCGTATCCCGAAAGGATACGGTTGATTTTTTATTGTCCAATCAAAATAAAGCAGAATGAAGAAACTATTTACCCTTTTGACAGTAATGCTGCTCGGCGTTTCGACGTGGAGCTGCTCGTATGACGACGATGACTTGTGGAATGAGATCGGGAATATCAAAACCGAACTGGCCCGGATCAACAAAGAGGTCGGAACGTTACAAACCCTTGTCGATGCGCTGAATCAGCAAAAAACGATCACCTCTGTCGAAGAAACGGCGACGGGGTACACGATTACCTTCAACGATGGCAAAACCGTCGAAATTAAAAACGGCACGAATGCACCGGAGGTCGGTATCGACCTGTTCGAAGGCGTCTACTACTGGACGATCGGCGGCAAAGGCAACTGGCTGACCGATGCGGACGGGAACAAAATCCCTGTCGCCGGCAAGGACGGCTCGAAACCCCAAATGGCCGTCGATGCCGACGGCTACTGGACTGTGGACGGGGTGCGTATTAAAGATGCCGCAGGCAACGATGTAAAAGCTGCGGGGAGCAACGGAAAAGACGGGGACTCGTTCTTCGAATCGGTGACGGACGGCGACGATGAGGTGACCTTCACGCTGACCGACGGCACGACGATCATCATTCCCAAAGCCTCGGCTGCCGGCTTCGCATTCGTATTTCCCACGCAGCTCCCTAAGGGTGGAACCGACGTGGACAACTACTACCTGTTTGCTTTCGGCGAAGAAAAGATACTCGCGTATACCGGAGATATAACGACCGCCGACTTGATGAGCATCCCGCAGGGATGGGCGGCACGGATCGACCCGGACAAGAAGACCGTCACCGTGACGGCCCCGGCGTTCGCGGGTTCATACTATACGGAGGGTATCCTTTCGCTCGTCGGCATCGACGGCAAAGGGAAAACCCAACTTGCATCCGCACGCATCTGCGCTGTGGATTATTCCGATCCCGAAGGCACGTTCGTACTCAACGAGGGCAACATGTCGTCGGATAACGGGTCGGTCATCTATATCACAGCCAACGGCCGTT
>OHKH01000756.1_pt1 | contig 11725 bp, 8 predicted proteins | sample 1568831 | NCBI WGS metagenome assembly OHKH01 (sample SAMEA3879581, study PRJEB24766) | human gut metagenome | biome: human-associated habitat; feature: feces | place: USA | collected 1985/1987
TGCGGAAAAGGGGATGGAAATAGAGCCCGGAACAGGATTTGCCCCGGGTTTCGGCGGTCGGCCGGCGGCGGCCTATTGCAACTGGTCGATCACGTCGGTGATGCGCGAGAAGACCTCCTCCATCGAACCCGTGCCGTTGACCGAGGCGTATTTGCCCCGGGCGGCGTAGTAGTCCGAGACGACGGCGGTCTGCTGGCGGTAGACGTCGAGGCGGCCGCGGATCACCTCCTCGGAGGCGTCGTCGGCGCGTCCCGAATCCTTGCCGCGGAGCAGGATGCGCTGGACGAGCTCCTCTTCGGGGACGTGGATGTCGACCATGATGTCGACCTTCAGCCCGTGCCGGGCGAGGAGCTTGTCGAACTCCTCGGCCTGTACCGTGGTGCGGGGGAAGCCGTCGAAGATACAGCCCTTGGCATGTTTGTGCTGGGCGACATAGTTGGCGACCATGCCGATGACGATTTCGTCGGGGGCCAGTTTGCCAGCCTCGATGTAAGATTCCATGCTGCGTCCGAGTTCCGTGCCGCGGCGGATCTCGTCGCGGATAACCTCGCCCGTCGAGACATGCTCGATGCCGTAGTGTGCTTTGAGCCGTTGTGCCTGCGTGCCTTTGCCGCAGCCCGGCGCACCGAATAAGACGATGTTTATCATATGTAGAAGCCGAATTTGGGATTTACCGGACAAAAATACGCTAAATTTTTGGGAAAGAGTAAAGAATCCGTAATTTTGTAAAAAAATTTATAATATGGAAAAGAAACGACGCACCGAAATCGCCGAGCTGGGTGAATTCGGCCTGATAGACCTGTTGACCAGAGGGTTCGACCCGGCGGACGCTTCGACGCTCCGCGCTGCGGGCGACGATGCGGCGGTCGTCATGCCGCCGTCGGGCGAGGCGGTGCTCTGTTCGACGGACGCACTGCTGGAGGGCATAGACTTCGACCTGACCTATTTCCCCCTCAGGCACCTGGGATACAAGGCCGTGACGGTGGCCGCGAGCGATATACTGGCGATGAACGCACTGCCTTCGCAGCTGATGGTGTCGCTCGGCGTGTCGTCCAAAATGTCGGTGGAGGCGTTGCAGGATCTGTACGAGGGGATTGCCTTCGCGTGCAGGGAGCAGGGGATCGACCTCGTGGGGGGCGATACGAAGGCTTCGATGACCGGACTGGTGCTGGGCCTCACGGCGCTGGGACATGCCCCGAAGGAGAAGGTCGTGTCGCGCGGCGGCGCACAGCAGAACGACCTGATCTGTATTTCGGGCAACCTCGGTGCGGCGTATATGGGGCTGCGGCTGCTGGAGCGCGAGAAGCGGGTGCTCGCAGACGTGAAAGACCCGGAACCGAAGTTCGCAGGGTACGAATACCTGCTGGAGAAGTATTTCAAGCCGCGCCTGCGCAAGGACATTGTGGAGGCATTGGCCGAGGAGGGCATCGTACCGACGTCGATGATCGACCTTTCGGACGGGCTTTCCAGCGACCTGATGCAGATTTGCAAGGCGTCGAAATGCGGGGCCCGCATATACCTCGACCGGATTCCTATCGCAAGGCAGACCTATGCCTTGGCGGAGGAACTGAATGCCGACCCGGTCGTGGCGGCGCTCAACGGCGGTGAAGATCACGAATTGCTGTTCACGGTGCCGCTGGCCTTGCAGGAGCAGGTGATGCGCATGGGGTGCGTCGATGTCATCGGCCACATAACGCCCGAGTCGACGGGGGCATACCTGGTGACGCCCGACGGCGCGGATATCCGCCTCAAGGCGCAGGGCTTTCCCGAAAAGGAGTGATTCCGGGGACGGATCCGGGTTTTCCGGGCGGGAGTGAGGCCGTCGGAGGATCAGGGGATCCCCGGGAAGGGTAGTGCCGCGCGGGGATGCCCGGCGGGGAAAAACGGAAGCCGTCCGCAGCGATGCGGGCGGCTTTGTCGTACAAGGCGTATTCGGGAACCAGGTGCGGCGTGCGTAGCGTGTGCCTTGTGTCTTGAGCCTTGTGCGGGAATGCCGGGAGGATTGTCTGTATGCCGTGCCGTGCGGGCCGGCGTGGGCGCTGTTCCCGGGGACGAGCGCCGTGTGACGGGAGCGGAGTGTGCCGTGTATGCCGGAGCGTATGTGTGCGCTGTGCCCGGGCTGGCGGGACGGTGGCAGATACCGTTGCTTTGTGCAGGAGAATAAAAAAAGCTGCCACAGGGGCAGCTTCTGGCTTTGCATCCGGCCGGATTAAAGTGCGTTCACGTGCAGCTGGAGGGCGCTCTTCAGGTTTGCGGCCTTGTTCTTGTGCACGATATTGTGCTTGGCGAGCTTGTCCAGCATGGTGGTTACCTTGGGAAGCAGGGCTTCGGCGGCACTCTTCTCCGAGGTGTTGCGCAGTGCTTTTACGGCATTACGTGCTGTCTTGTGGTACAGACGGTTGTGGGCACGCTTGGCCGCGGTCTGGCGAATGCGTTTTTTCGATGACTTATGGTTTGCCATAATTCTGTGTTTTTTATTTTTTACTTTTTCAGTTGCTAAATCGGTTCCAGCCGTGGCTGTGTGCGGATAGGCCTGAAGCCCGCTCCTTGAAAAGTATTCACCCGTAGAGGTCTGCCGTTTTTGCGGTTCCGGTTGCCGGTCGGGAGCCCCCCCCCGGTTCCGTGCCGCTCCGCAGCCCTCCTCTTTCAAGAATGAAAATCTTGCGTCCTAACCGATAGACGAATGGGCCAATACCACTATCGCATACCCCCGAAAGGGTGGCTTTAGCGGTGCAAAGGTAAATAAAAAAGTGAGTTTAACAAAAAATTGGCGGAAAAATATTGGATATTCTACTTTTTTGCGAGCCGGATGGTCAGCGTCGCAGGGTCGAACGAGATGCCTGCGCCGGCGAAAAGCCGTTCGATATGGCCGCTCGCCGCCATGTCGGCCGCCGACATGCAGTGCAGTGTGGGGGTGTCGATGAGCGCTGTGGCGTCGCAGAGCCCGAGCGCCACGTCGAGGTCGTGCGTCGAGAAGAAGATGCATTTGCCCTCTTCGTGTGCCAGGCGGCGCAGCAGCGACGCCAGTTCGTAGCGGTTCGGAAGGTCGAGGAAGGCCGTGGGCTCGTCGAGCAGGATCACGGGGGTGTCCTGCGCCAGAGCGCGTGCGATCAGGATGCGCTGGCATTCGCCGTCGGACATGCGATCCATGGTCTTGCGGGCGAACGACGACATGCCCACCAGCGAGAGCGAGCGTGACACGATGTCGCGGTCGGCCTGCTGCATGCGCCCGATCCAGTTGGTGTAGGGCGCGCGGCCCAGGGCGACGACATCCTCGCAGGCTAAGTTGGCGATGCGTATCTTGTCGGTGGTGACGAAGCTGACGGTGGAGGCGCGTTGCAGCGCGGTGAGTGCGGCGAGGGGCTTGCCGCAGAGCCGGATCTCGCCGGTGGCCGTGCCCAGCCCGGCGATCGCCCGCAGCAGGGTGCTTTTGCCCGTCCCGTTGCGGCCTATGAGCGCCGTGATCGACCCTTGCGGGAGCACGGCGTCGGCGTCGCGTAACAGGACGCGGCGGCCGTAGGCGAGGGTGAGGCCGTGCAGCGAGATGCCCGGTGTCCCGGGTGCGGGGCCTGTGTGCAGTCGGGGGGTATGGAGGGTGTCGGCTGCCATCTTAGAAGAGGTTACGGTTGCGGACGACGACGATGATGACCACCGGGATGCCCATCAGGGCCGTGACGGTGTTGATCGGCAGCGCCAGGGTTTTCGAAATGAGGTCGCAGACCAGCAGCAGGGCGGCGCCCGCGAGCATCGACCCCGGCATGAGGATGCGGTGGTCGGCGCTGGCGAAGAGCATGCGTGCCAGGTGCGGGACGGCCAGCCCGATGAAGCCCACGGGGCCGCAGAAGGCGGTGACGGTACCGGCCAGCAGTACGGTGGAGAGGAACAGCAGCGTACGGGTGCGTTGCACGTTGAGCCCCATCGTGCGGGCATAGTTTTCGCCCAGCAGCAGCAGGTTGAGCGGCTTGATGGCGGCGACGCTGAGCACGAGCCCCGCGGCGATGACCGGGAGCATCAGGGCGAGGTTGCCGCCCGTGACGTCGCCCAGCGATCCCATCGTCCAGACGACGAAAGATTTGAGAGCGGCTTCGTTGCTCAGGTATTGCAGGATCTGCACGACGGCTCCGACACCCGACGAAAACATCATGCCCAGGATGAGAATGACCATGATGTCTTTGATGCGGCGGCTGACCGCAGCGATCAGCATCAGGATCAGCGCCGAGCCGATCCAGGCGGCGCCCGCAATGCCGAGGGTGGAGATTAGCGGGTGTCCCGTGAGGCCCAGAAGCGGGGCGCCCAGCAGGAAGATCGCTACGCCGAGGCTCGCGCCGGAGCTGATGCCCAGCACGTATGGCCCTGCCAGCGGATTGCGGAAGAGGGTCTGCATTTGCAGACCGCTCACGGCGAGAGCGGCGCCGGCCAGTAGAGCGACTACGGCTTTCAGCAGGCGGATGTTCACTACGATCTTTGCCGTTACGGGGTCGTTTCCGCTGCCCGTCAGTGCGGCGAGGACTTCGCGGATCGGGATGGGTACGGCTCCGACCGAGAGATCGACGACGAAAAGTACCGCCGCCAGAACTCCGAACAGGAGAAAGAGGATGCGCTGCCGCCGTTGCATCGGTTTAGTTCAGTTTTCGGTAATAGGTCGGTTCGGCGTCCGTCAATTCCGGGTGGAAGATACGGATCAGATCTTGCAGAATCAGGTCCGGGTGTATGACGCCCGATTCCCAGTAGTCGTTGCCGCCCGAGGGGTTGGTGCGCCGGTTGTTGTTATAGACCCTTCCTTCCCGTACGGGGCGCGTATCCATGAATTTGGGGACGATCTCCGCCAGCTCCCTGAGCGATGCGGCGGAGCCGACGTTGATCCAGCAGTCGGACATTTCGGCCAGCCGGTATGCCTCCTCCGTGTCGATGGGGCGCGACTGATTGCCCGTGTCCTGGGTATAGACGTATTGTCCGCCTGCGTCGGCGATCAGCCGGGCGACGTAGCTCGAAGGCGGAGCCATCAGCCAGGAGTCGCCGTAGGGAGTGTTCAGCATGACGACGGGTTTTTGTTCGGCTTTCGCCGCGAGGGTTTTCAGGCTGTCGTAACGGAGGGGTATTTCGCGGAACACCTCTTCGCCCCGTTCGCGCATTCCGGCGATTTCCGCTACGGCCACGAGCCATTCGGCCTTGCCCAGCGGCGACTGTTCGAGGTACTCGCCCATATAGGCGTAGGGAATACCCAGTTCGCGGAGCTTGGGTTCCATGGCGCTGGCGCCGCTGACGCCGAACAGCAGCACGATGTCCGGGGAGAGCGAAAGCAGCCGCTCGTAGTTCATGTTGCCGTCGTAGCCCACGTCGCCGATCTGCTCCTTGTGCGAGGCGACGTAGGGGTTGCTGATGTAGTCGATGCCCGATACGCCGACTACCCGCTGCGGTTCGCCCAGGGCGTCGAGCATGGCGATGTAGGTCGAGGACATGCAGACGATGTGCCGGGCGTCGCCGTCGAGTACCTGTCCCGGAAAATCCGCCGGAGCCTGTTCGCCGTTGCGGGCGATGAAGAGCTGCGTTTCCTCGCCTTCGGCTCCCTGCCACGGGGCGTATGTCTTCAGTATCGTGCTTTTCATCCCTTCCGCTCCGAAAATTTCGAAGCCCGAGGAATAGGCGGGGGCGTAGAGGCTGATGTCGAAATCCCCGAGCGAGGCGGCGGATCGGTGGTGACAGGCGGTTGCGGCCGCGAGGATCGCCGACAACAGGATATAAAGTAGTTTTTTCATCGTCAGAGTTTCGTTTTCAGCCCGGTCGGAGTTTCGAGGGGCGGTGCAAAGTTACTGTTTTTTATTCCGTTTTCCCCATTTAGGGCGGATGTCGAGGAAAATCTCGTAGTTCAGCCGGGGCATCGGGCGCGAAAGTACCGATTGATACTCTTCGTTGAAGAGGTTGTTGATGACTCCTTTGAGCGAGAGGTCGGCCCAGCGGAACGAGAAGGCTTTTTCGAGCGAAATGTCGCTCATGAAGTAAGGCTTCACACGTCCGATCTTGGTCTTCATATCGTTGTCCGAGGTGGTGAAACGCTCGCTGTAATAGCACCATTTGTAGGTGAATCGCCACGAACGGTAGGTCAGGTGCCCCGTTACCGAAGCCGAAAATTCGGGGATGTAAACGAGCTGTTTGCCGATCGCCTTGTCGTACCAGTCCACCGGATCGCCGTGGTTGATCGAGGGAGTCCACGAGAAGTTGCCGTCGGCGCTCAACTGCCAGTCTTTGGCTAACTGTACGTCCAGCCCCGCTTTCACCTCCACGCCGTAGGCATGCACCTCCTTGACGTTTTTGGGCGTCCAGAATCCTTTGGCCGTAGGCAGCCAGACGATCCAGTTGTCGATGTAGGAGTCGAACCAGGTGGCTTCGCCCCGCAGGGTGTAAACTCCGTCGCGGCCCGTAGCGAACGACAGACCGGCGTCGTAGGTGAAGCCGTGCTCCTTTTTCAGGTCGGGGTTGCCGCCCGGCAGGAAGTAGAGGTCGTTCAGCGACGGGAAACGGTAGTTGCGCGAAATGGAGGCCTTGGCGACGAGGTTGCCGCGTTTCGAGATCAGATAGTCGGTGAAGAAGGCCGGAATGATCGGCGTCCATTCCGAGCCGAACATCTCTTCGCGCAGGCCTACCGAAAGGCCCAGACGCTCGGTGGGGCGGTAGCGGATCGACACGTATCCCGACAGTTCGATGCGGCCTTTGTCATAACCGACGGGCACTTTGGTTTTGTTGCCGTTGGGATCGGTCGGCTGCTGGTTATCCATCGGGATAATGTTTTTGTCGATGCTTCGTACCAGATGCTGGTGTGCCGAAACGGTTGCCGTGAAAAGCCACTTCTCCCCGAGGTAGTATTCTCCATCCACCTGGCCGAAGAAGGTGTTGATCGTGCTGCGCGAGCGGATCATCTTCTCCATTTTCCCGTTGCCGAGCTCCCGTTCGTAGTCGTAGGCCATCCAGGTATGGATATAACCGGCTTTGACGCCCACTTTCCACTTTTTGCGCAGGTGATCCCACGAAAGGATGCTGCGCAGGGTTTGTTCGCGCTGTTGGTTCAGGTAGTCGTCATTCTCCTTGTGATCGACCGACAGCATCGGAAGTCCCCGCTTCGAATTGACATACCAGGCCTGCAATCCGAAACGGTCGCCGTGTCCGGTATTGTAATAGACCTCCTGCAACGCATGGAAATCGTGGTATGCACCGCTTTTGTTACGTTCGATCGGGTAGTAGGAGCCGATGATGTTGTGGTCATCGTCCAGGATAAGCACGTTTTTATCGTAGTTTCTGTACTTGAAGTCGTTCGGCGAGGAGGAATAGACGACGCGTGTCGAAGTTTGCCAGCGGTCGTTGCCGTAGGTGAGGCGCAAAAACTCGTCGAAAGTCGAAAACGAGCCGACACCCTGCGTGTATTGCAGGTTGAAACCGTCCGCATCGGCAGGGCGCGTGGAGAGCTTGACTGCCCCGCCCAGGCCGCCGCCCGCCTCATTGACCGAAGAGGTGCCGTGCAGCAGCGAGGCGTCGTCGATGAAGTAGGAGGGGATCATCGAGAAGTCCGTCATGCCCAGCATCGGGGAGTTGATTCGCATACCGTTCCACGTCACCTGCGTATGCGAGGGTGACGTACCGCGGAACGCTACGGTCGAAAGGGTGGCGCGGCCGTACTGTTTGACGAAAATCGACGTGTTGAAAGTCAGGATGTCCGCCATCGAGAGTGCGATGTTTTCATGCAATATCGTAGTGTCGAGCTGGGTTTTCTGGATGCCGATCTCCTTCATCGGCCGCCGTGCCGTGACATTGACTTCGCGGATGGGAACGGCATACGAAGGATTGCCGTTCCACCACTCGCTTTTTTTGATTTTCTCCTCCTGTGCAAGCCCGGTGAGCGTTGTGAGGCACAGTACGATTGTCAATAGGTGTTTCATCATTTGGATTCGGCTCCGGTTTCGCCGTCGAGCATTTGTTGATACGTAGGGTTATAGCCGCAGTCCGTTACGCTCCAGGTCTGTTCGGAGAGTCGGGGAAGGACCTGCGTGAAGGTCGAGAAATCCGTTACCGACGAGAGGTTGCCGATGCGGACTGCCCCGGCAGCGGTCAGGGCGGAGAAATCGAGCGTTGCGACCGACTTGTTTTTGTAGGCCGTGTGTCCGACGCTGATTTCTCCCGCGACGCTCTGCAGGGAGGGAAAGCGGAACGCGACGGCCCGGTCGGTCGATGTGTTCCAGGTGGATACCAGCATGCTGCCGTTTACCTGTTGCAGGCTCGGCAGGATGAATTCGCCCGCGCAACCCGAAGGCATCGTGTAGAGGGCGTAGTCGTCTGCCGGATCATCCGAAACGGGCTCTCCGTTGCCGACGGTTTCCAGCAGCGGAAATTCGAGGGCGGTGAACGACGAGGCACCTACGTAGAACGAGAGCTGCCGGCCGACGTTTTTCAGCCGGGGAAACGAAGCCGAATTCGCTTCGCCTGTCTTGCCGCAGTTGCGGCAGAGAAGTGTTCCCCGCACTTCGACGAGATTCGGCAGCGAGAGCGTGAACGGGGCTTGCGATCCGCAATTTTCGATCGTGAGATCATCGCAGCTTTCCGTCGGCAAAGAGAGTTCGGAAATATGCGTGAATCCGGCGATCCGCAGGGTATCGAGGTTTTTGAACCCGGTGATTCCGAAAGGCATCGCTTCCGGTTGCGGCGTCAGCGACGAGGCGTCGATCCGCAGCGAGCCGCCGAAATCGCCGCCCCGGAGCTCCGTCAGTCGCGTCGCGGCGACCAGACGCAGGTCGAGCGTACTGTTCGGAGAAAAAGTGCATCCCGAGAGATCCAGCACGCCTTCGAGCGACGGCAGGTCGTCGATCGACAGGTCGCCTGAAATGGCTTTGAGCGCCGGAAGGAACTCCCCGAAATCCTTGATCGCGGGGAGCGTTGCCAGGCTAACGTCGCCGTCGAAACGCTCCGCTTTCGGGAAGGATAATGTTTCGATAGCCGGACACCCCGTAATTTCGAGCGATCCGGCGTCGGTGAGTGCCGGCAGCAGGACCGATCGCAAAATAGGGCAGTCGGTGACGGTGATGTTCCCGGTGGTTTCGATCAGCGGAAATTCGAACGTATTGGCCAGAGCGAGATGTTCGTAGCGAAGCGCTCCGGCCTGGGTCAGCACACCGAACGTGGTGCCCAGTCCCGATAACCGGTCGAAGCGGGAGAGGGTGAGCGCCCCGTCGATGCGTTGCAGTTTCGGGAAATACATCTGTTCGCACGGGGCTTTGGCTGCGTCTGCGGTCGTTCCGACCAGCGTCATATTCCCGGCAACGGAGGTCAGCTCGTCGGCCGTCAGTTGGAGCAGGGCGTCCGACTGGAGGACGAAGTGTCCCGCGACGTTTTGCAGGGATTTGAAATCCGCCGTTTGCAGAGCCGTGCCGCAGATGCACAGGGCGCCTTTGACCTCCTTCAGGGCCGGGAGCGAAAGCTGCCTGAGCGTTTCGTTGGGATGGGCCGCGCTGCCGATCCGCAGCGATTCGCAGGCGGTCAGGTTTTCCAGTCCGGCCAATGTTTCACCCGTATAGGCGGCGGTGATCGTCAGGTCGCAGTGGACCGAAACGAGGTTTTTCAACCCGTCCAGATTCGTGACGGGGTTTTCTTCGTCCTCGCCTCCGATGGTGAGGTTGCCTTCGACGGTGTTGATTCCGCTCCGGGCGAAAGCGTCCACTTCGGCCTGCGTCCGAAGTGTCAGGCTGCCATCGGTCGCAATGTCGGTGCGCTCTACCGTATAGAGGTAGGTGCGGTCGTTTTGATTGTCGTAGGAGCTGACCAGAAACTGCCACTCCTGGTTCCAGTCGGCGACAGTCGCCGGGTCGGGGTAGATCGAGGCATGCTCGCATAATTCGTAGGATACCTGTGCGTCTTCCAACGATACGTTGTAGGGGATGCTCACCGTGATCCGGCCGTCACGAATGACGGCCGGGTAGGTGTCGGCGCCGGTAGTCAGCGAAAACGATACTATGTAGTTGTCGCTGCCCCAGGGCAGTTCGGTCTTCTCTTCGCTGCATGCCGTGCACAGTAGTGCGAGGCAGCAGATTATACCTGTTATTTTCATATTCCCCGCCTATTTGCCTTGGTTGATGTTTTCGTCCGTAAATCCGAATACCTCCGTGGAGTTCTCGCCCAGCCAGCCGGCTTTGGCATTGACGCCGGTCTGTACCCGGATGAAGTCGATGTATTTGAGGTTGGCGGGCTGTCCGTTCTTATCGACCGCGTTCGAGATTTTGAAATAGACCTTCATGGCGCCTGCTGCGGCATTGTCGTCCTCCGAAAGACGGTCGTTGCCGAAATTGTCGGCGTAGCCCCAGTCGTATTCGCCGTTGACCCAGTAGGAGCCGTTGCCCGACTGGTCGTAGGTGCGGCTCTTCAGGCAGGGACCGTAAAGCGTATAGCTGTCCGTGCCGATCCACGCCGGGTAGTAGCTGGGCTGGTCGTGGTACTGTTTCAGGTAGTCGATCTTGCCCTTGACGCCCTGGTTGTCCTTCCATTGTACGTCGGCTCCCGAGTAGGTCGGCCGGTAATAGGTGACCGCGTAATCCTGAACGGTCTCCTCCTTGCCGAACTCCGATCCTTTGAGTTCGTACCATTCGTCGTCGGGCAGGGTGTTGCCGTTGGTGTCCTGCATTACATAGACGATACCCGGTTCGGATGAACCCTTGAAGGCGTTGCCCGTGATCGAGAAGTTATAGCCTCCCTTGTATCCGGACGAGGAGTTGTCGATGCTGTGGTCGAAGCCCACGACGATGTAGCCGCCCCAGCCGCCGAGCGATACCCAGGTGTTTTTCCGCATCCGTTCTTCGGCGTAGGCGACTGCCGCTTCGGGGGTGGTCTCCGTACCGGTGAATCCGCCCGAAACCAGTTCGTTGATGAACTGTCCCGGGGCTGGTGTATATTCGTACACCCGGTCCCACGTCGCGCTGCTGGCTCCCGAAGCCGGGCGGCGGTGCGACTCTTCTTCGCCGTGGCATTCGACGGTGAACTCCAGCGTAGCCCGGGTTTCATTGGTGCGCGTGATGCACTTCGAGAGGGTCACTTCGGGTTCGTCGGTGGTGTCCGTTACGGTGAAAACGATCTTTTTGATCCCTGTTTCGGTCGGGGTATAGGTGTACGAAAGCTCGATCCCGACCTCTTGTCCGTCGATCGTCCAACTGAACTTGGGGTTGGTGCCGTTCCAGATGGATGGCCGCAGAGTGATCGTGCGGTCGAGCGATACGGTGCGGGTCAGACCGTCGTATTTGCGTCCGATAGGTACCGCCGTAGCCGATACCGCCAGTGCATCGACCACCTCCACCTCGATTGTCATTTCGTCCGAGCCGTCCTCGTTTTCCGTGCGCAGGGTGACTTCGTATGTTCCGGCGACCTCCTCGCAGAATTCATAGACGGCCTCATCGCCGACCGGTTCGGCTTCGGCGGCACCCGGACGGCGCAGCGTCCAGAGAAAATTGCTGTTCTCGGCCGACTGTACGGTGGGCGCGAATTCGTATTTGCGTCCTTTCACGACCTCCAGCCCGTCGGTCTGCATGGGGAAGGAGATCAGGGGCGGCAGCAGCTCCTGTACCTCGACGAGAACCGTTTCGACGGTCGTGCCGTTCGGGGTGGTTACCTCCAGGTCGATGTAGTAGCCGTTGACGCCTTCCGAAATTTCATTGCCGGAGTCGAACCGGTAGGTGAGCTGCGGTTCGGTCGATATGAT